>Ga0182024_10009696_pt1 | contig 19837 bp, 15 predicted proteins | sample P32metaG_FD_120480 | JGI IMG/M metagenome (GOLD analysis project Ga0182024, IMG submission 120480) | Permafrost microbial communities from Stordalen Mire, Sweden - P3-2 metaG (Illumina Assembly) | ecosystem: Environmental > Terrestrial > Soil > Wetlands > Permafrost | place: Sweden: Stordalen... | reverse complement strand
GACGTGCCGGTGCATTCGAAGCGCGAGCGCAACACCCGCAACGGCTACGCCAATATCCGCGGCAACTGGCTGCAGGCGGCGCTGTGGCTCAAGCCGTCATTGCTCGCCGAGGCGATGTCGCATCCCGGCTGGATTTACGAATACATCACCAATGGCGGCACCCCGCCGCTCGGCAACTGGCTGCGCTATTTGCCGGCCGACGCGACCCCGGAAGACACCATCAAGTTCAACCGCGCCCAGGTGCCCGCCCACGCGCAGACCTGGAAAGAGCTTGAGCATTACCGCGAGCTCTTCCCGCGCAAGCTGGTGGTCAAGGGCATCATGAGCCCGGCCGACGCGCTGCGCTGCGCCGAGATCGGTTGCGACGGCATCATCGTGTCGAATCATGGCGCGCGGCAATTGGACCAGGCGCCGGCCTCGCTTGATGTGCTGCCGGCGATCAAGCGCGCGGTGGGCGACCGGATGACGGTGATGCTCGACAGTGGCGTGAGGCGCGGCGCCGACATCGTGATCGCGATGTGCCTCGGCGCCGATTTCTGCTTCTTCGGCCGCCCGACGCTCTACGGCGCGGTCGCCGGCGGGCTCGACGGCGTCAAGAAGGCGGTCGACATCTTCCGCGGCGAGATCGACCTCGTCATGGGCCAGATCGGCTGCCCGAGCCTCGACCAGCTCGGCCCCGACTTCCTGTGGGACGAGGATTGGCAGCGCAACCGCTGATTTTTTTCATATGCGGCGGCACTCCCTGCCGCCTCCGGCACCGGCCCGCTCCCCCACCCGGCCACCCAATTAGCATACTCTCGTTGGGTGGCCGGGTGGGGGAGCGGGCCGGTGCCGTAAGCTCGCGCGGAGGCGCGAGCGCACTTGATTAAGCCATCGCCGGCCGCATCCCGCCGCGCAGGCCTTGGCGGGCCAGCAGGAAGCCGATCAGCGTCAGATTGGCGAGGTTGAACACGACCCCGATCGCGAAGGCCGGGGCGTAATAGCCAAAATGATCGTAGAGCGCGCCGGCGAACCAGCTGCCGAACGCCATCCCGCTCATCGCGACGAAGAGCACCGTCGGCACGCGCCACGACGCCTCCGAGGACGGAAACAGCTCGCGCACGATCAAGACATAGGCCGGCACGATGCCGCTGAATCCGAGACCGAACGCGGCCGAGACGGCGAACAGTCCGGCCTCGTCCCTGGTCAGCAGGAACGCGGCGATCGCCAACGCTTGGGACGCCGAGCCGAGCAGCAGCGTCAACACCCCACCCACCCTGTCGGCCAGCCAGCCCCAGAACTGCCGGCTGACAAAGGCGCAGCCGGTCATCACCGACAGCATCGCGGCGCCATGCGCCGGCGAGATGCCGACATCGCTGCAAAAGGCGACGAGGTGGCTTTGCGGTAGGGCCATCGGCACGCAACAGCAGAAGCCGGCCGCGCATAACAAGGCGAGCACCAGATTGGGGGGCAGGCCAAGAGCCGCCTTGCGGCCTCTCGCGGCGGCTTCGGCCGCGGCGAGATGGTGTTGCTCGGGCGCCGGATGCAGAAACAGTACCGCCAACGGCGGGATCGCCAGCAGGCAGATGACGCCATATCCGATCATCGTCGCCTGCCAGCCATAGCGCGCGATGGAGAGCTGGAAGAGGCTCGGCCAGACAATGCCCGAGATGTATTGGCCCGACGCGATTAGGGCGAGCGCGGTGCCGCGGCGCCGATCGAACCAGCGGCTGACATAGACCAGGAGCGGCGGAAACATCGCGCCGTTGCCGAGCAGCCCGAGCAGCAAACCGTGCCCGATAAACAGCGTCCAGATACTGCCGATCGCCGAAACCGCGAGCCCGGCGGCGATCATCACCGCGCCGAAGATAACGGTGCGGCGGATGCCGATACGGTCGGCCAGCCAACCCATCAGGATCCCGCCCGCGCCGGTGCCGACCCAGGTCAGCGCCGCGGCGAGCGCGGTCATCTCGCGGATGGTGCCGAGATCGGCGGTGATCGGCTTCAGCCCGACGACGATCAGCAGCGGCGAGCCGTAGGAGATCGACAGGATCGCCAAGGCCACGCCGGCCGCGCCCCAGGCGCCGCGGCCCTCGACCTCATGGTACTCTTTGGCCGTCGTCCCTCCGGCGTCCGGCATCGGCCGGTTCCTCTCCGCGTTTGCGATGCCCTTATTTTGGGCTGCCCTGTTGTCTGATACCGCCGAACCGGGCGGCGCGGCAATCGCCTATCGGACAGCGCTGCCCCCCGGTAGTGGCATTTGTGGTCGTGAGGTTGGGTGGGCATTGCAAGCAGTGCAATCATTCCCATAAAATGATTGCACTCGACGGAGGCTCACATGGCCAGCATCACCATCCGCAAGCTCGATGATCGGCTAAAGAGCCGGTTGAAGCATCGCGCGGCCCAGCATGGCTGCTCGATGGAGGAAGAGGCGCGCAATATCTTGCGCGAAACGCTGAGTCACGAGGAACCGAAAAACGCTGCCGATATTGCTCTCGAGCTGTTTGGGCCAAAGCGCGGTTTCAAGCTCGATCTGCCGCCGCGCGGAGCATTCCGCGAGCCGCCCGATTTCAGCGATAAATGATTATTCTGGACACCAATGTCATTTCGGAGGTGATGCTGCCCTCGCCATCGCCGGCGGTGTTGGCTTGGTTGCGAGGGGTTCCAATCTTCGACCTCGCCACGACCACGGTTTGTCTTGCGGAGATCGGCTACGGCTTGGCGCGGCTCCCTTTTGGACGGCGCCGCAGCGAACGCGAAGCGCTGTTCAATAATTACCGCGTTCAGGTCTTTGAAAATCGCATCTTCGCGTTTGATGCCTTGGCGGCGGACACTTACGGCGAGTTGGTTGCGGCGCGCGAACGTAGCGGCCGGCCTTTAGCCGGCCCCGATGGTTTCATTGTCGCCATCGCGGCGTCGCGTGGTTTCGGGATCGCCACGCGCGACATCCGCGGCTTCGAGGGCTGCGGGCTCGATCTGGTGAACCCCTGGGAGGCCGGCGCGGCCTGAGGTGATTGCTCGCGGCGTCCGCCCAGCGCTACGATCGGCGCGAAACGCTATGGGAGGAAATCGATGGGCAAGCGCATTGTCGTGGTCGGCGCTGGCGCGGTCGGCGGGTACACCGGGGCGCATATGGCCAAGGCCGGCGAGGACGTCACCTTTATCGATTTCTGGCCGGAGAATGTCGCGGCGATCAATCGCGACGGGCTGCACATCACCCACCACCAGGGGCCGGAGCCGTTTTCGGTCAAGGCTCGCGCGCTGCACCTGACCGAGGCGCAGACCCTCGCCAAGGAAGCGCCGGTCGACATCGCCTTTGTCTGCGTCAAATCCTACGACACCGAATGGGCGACGCGGCTGATCCGGCAATACCTGGCGCCGGGCGGCTATGTCGTCTCGCTGCAGAACTGCATGAACGAGGAGACCATCGCCGGCGTCGTCGGCTGGGGTAAGACCATGGGCTGCATCGCCAGCAATATCAGCGTGCATCTGCACGCGCCGGGCGAAATCCATCGCGGCGGGCTGGTCGGCGGCAGCCGTCACACGGTCTACCGCACCGGCGAGGTGACCGGCCGCATCACCGATCGGGCGCAGGAAGTCTGCCGCCTCGTCGCGCACGCCGACAGCGCCAAGGCCACCGACAATCTCTGGGGCGAGCGCTGGTCGAAGCTGGTGGCCAATTCGATGGCGAACGGCGTCTCGGCCTGCACCGGCCTCTCCGGCTCGCAGATCACCGACACCCCGCCGATCCGCCATTTCCAGGCGCGGCTCGCCAGCGAGGCGATCCGCATCGGCCAGGCGCTCGGCTACAAGCTCGAGGAGATCGGCCACCAGGACCCGGAGCTGATCGCCAAGGCGGGCGAGGGCGACGCCGCGGCCTTGCGGGCCTATGACGAGCATCGGCTCCACGCGCCGCGCGGCGCCGCGGATCAGCGCCCGTCGATGGGCCAGGACATGGCGAAAGGCCGGCGCACCGAGATCGAGTTCCTCAACGGCTTTGTCGTGCGCGAAGGCGAGAAGGCCGGCATCCACGCCCGCGCCAACGAGCGCCTCGTCGACATCGTCAAGAAGGTCGAGCGCGGCGAGCTCAAGCAGGATCCGGCGCACATCACCGAGCTGCGGCTGAACTGACCGCCATCGACGCGCTATTTTCTCCCGAGAGCCTTGGCAGCGGCCTTTGCTCTTTCAGCCTCGTCGGCTAGGCCCACTGTCCGAAACCCTCGCTCAGCTGCCTCGTAGCATCCGACAGCGCGACTTAGATTGTCGGCGTGGTTGCCCTTCGGAAGTTGGGCATAGGAGTTGCCGAGATTGTGCAGGGTCCTTGCCCAGTCTTCCGGGAAATCGCATTCGGTCCTGACGCGCAGCGCCGCCTCGTAGTGCTGGATGGCCCGGCGCAGAGTATCACTGGGGTCGCCGGCCGGAAGGTTGGCATAGGCAACGCCGAGATTGTTCTGAATTGCCGCCCAGTTATGTGGGAAATCGTGTTCGCTGAGGACGCGCAGTGCTGCCTCGTAGCATTCGATCGCTCGGCGCAGGTTGTCGGCGTGGTTGCCGACCGGGAGCCTCCGGTAGACGGTGCCGAGATTGGTCTGGAGCCGTGCCCAGTCTTGTGGGAAGTCGCGCTCGTTCCAGACGCGCAGCGCTGCCTCGTAGCATTCGATCGCACGGCGCTGATTATCGCCACGGTCGCCAGTGGGGAACCTCGAATAGGCATTGCCGAGATTGTTCTGGGTCATCGCCCAGTCTTGCGGGGAATCGGCTTCCGTATAGACGCGCAGCGCCGCCTCGTAGCATTTAATGGCCCGTTTCTGGTTCTCGCTCCGATCCCCCGTCGGCAGTTCGTTATAAATAGCGCCAAGACAGACATCCGCGCTTGCCGCATCGGTCGTCTCGAGATGTCCTGCTGCGTCCCGTGCCGCCTGCGCCAGCGTAAGCCGCTGGGCATGGCGGCCGCAAATGCCGAGGTAATCGGCAAGATCAAACGCGAACCCCAGTATCGCACCGTGATAGCCGCGCTCTTGCGCATGGGCGATCGCCGCTTCAATATTGGCGAGGTCGATCGAGAGGCGCGTCAGTGCTTCGGTATAGTTGCTGCCTCCAAGTACTGCGCGGGCAGCGGAGGCCACCTGCTGAAAATGTGCCAAATGCGCCTGGCCCAATCGTCTCGCGGCCTTGGCGGCCAGCCTGCTTCGGGCGTATTCCTGGACCGTCACCAGCATCGAATAACGGCTGCGGCCCAGTGTTTCGTGGCGGATAAGCAGGTTGCGCTCGTGTAGGTCGATCAGCAGGCGCCCTGCATCCGGTGCGCCGCAGACCGCCCCCGCATCATCCGCGAACCAGCCGCCGGCGAACACCGACAGCTTCGGCAGCAGCGCCTTAGCGTCATCAGGGAGCCGGTCAAAAGAGTAGTCGAGGCAGGCGTCGATGCTGTCGTGGCGATTCCCCTCCTTTCGGCGGCGTTGCAGCAGCGCCGATCGCCGTTGGCCCAATCCGTCCTTTATTTCCTGTAAGCTCTGGCTGCCGACCCACGCGGCGGCCAGCTCGATCGCTAGTGGGATGCCGTCTGTCAGCCGCAGGATGTCGGCGACTGCTGTTTCGTCCGCCGCTGATTGCAGCTTCCAGCCGGCGACGCGTGCCTCGGCGCGCTCGCCGAACAGTTCGAACGCGTCAAGGTCGGCCAGGCTCGCCGTATCGTCTGTGGGCGCTGGGGTTCCCATAGGGTCAGCGCGATGAATATGCTCGCCGTCGATCCCCAGTGGCGACTGCGAGGTGATCAGCAGATGTAGGCGTGGACAGTTCAAGTAGAGCCGCCGCACCAGCCCGGAAGCCGCCATCATCGCTTCGAAATTGTCGAGAACGATTAGCGCGTGCTTGTGGCGCAAGGACGCCATCAGCGCCGCTTCCTCGTTAGGAAAGCCGGCCGGGTCGGTCTTACTGGCTTCGAGCAGCGCTGAAACCACCGCGCCCTCGCTGTCGGCCGTTGTCGCTAGCTCGACAAAATACGTGCCGTCTTCGAACGAGTCGCTGAGCCGTCGTGCCGCCGCATCGGCGAGCCGGGTCTTACCGATCCCGCCCATCCCCGTGAGCGTGACCATCCGGTCGCGCTTGACGGCCTCGACCAGCGCCTCGACTTCCCGCACCCGCCCGACAAACGACGTGCCGAAGCGCAAGGCCTCGACTGCCATGCGCCCCGCCGGCATCTCGGCTTGCCTGCCAGGATATAGCACCTCGTAAACGCGCTGCCCGCCCAGTCCTTTGAGCTCCCAAATGCCCCAATCGTGCGTCGCCGCGCCGCGTGCCAGAATGCGCGTCTGCTCCGAGATCAGCACCTGCCCACCACGGGCGATGCCCTCCACGCGCGCCGCCTTGTCAACATCGGTGCCACTAAGGTCGGTCCGGCCTGAGACCTTGTCGCGGTAAACGATTGGCGTGCCCGTATGAGCGCCGATCCTAACGGCGAGAGGCTGCCCAGCGACGATGATCGGTGATCCGGCAAGGGCTTGTTGAATATCCGACCCGCATCGCACGGCCGCCGCCGGATCGGTAAAGCCGATAAAAAACGAGTCGCCGATCGTCTTCAATTCCCGCCCGTTATGCTGCGCGAGGCGCTCGCGCAGCAGCGCGTGATGGATGTCCAACGCAGCGAAATAGGGCCGGTCTCCGACCTCCGCTTTGACTCGCGTCGAGTCAACGATGTCGGTGAACATCATCGTAATCACGCCGCCGCCTGCCAGTGGCATGATCTTCCCAAGCTGATCCGGGTCGACGCCGGAAAGCAGCTCGCTCAGCTTCTCGGGCGGAACATCTTGAGTTTGGGGCATATTTTTTGCCGAGATGCGCGTTCCGGCAAATTTATTACCACAACTCGAAGTGAAGTGCCGGAGTTACACGCGTCCAATTTTCCGAAAAACAGCCCTCAACCCGCCGCCTGCTTCTCGATCTGCGCCGACAAGCGGCCGTAGACCCGCCGCGCGTTGCCCTCGAAAATCTTCGCCTTGTCGGCCGCCGACAATTGCAGCTGGTCGATGTAGCGCTTGGTGTCGTCGTAGTGGTGGCCGCTCTCCGGATCGACGCCGCGCACCGCGCCGATCATCTCGGAGGCGAACAGGATGTTGTCGACCGGGATGACCTTGGCCAGCAGCTCCTGGCCGGGCAGGTGATAGACGCAAGTATCGAAGAAGATATTCTTCAGCACGATCTCGGACAGCAATCCCAGTTTGGCGTCCTGCGCCAGGCCGCGGAAGCGGCCCCAGTGATAGGGCACCGCGCCGCCGCCATGCGGAATGATGAACTTGATCGTCGGGAAATCCTTGAATACCGACGATGTCATCAGCTGGTTGAAGCCGGCGGTGTCGCCGCTGAGGTAGTGCGAGCCGGTGGTATGAAAGGCGGGGTTGCACGCGGCGCTGACATGGACCATCGCCGGAATGTCGTGCTCGACCATCTTCTCGTAGACCGGATACCAATAGCGGTCGGAGAGCGGCGGATCCTGCCAGTGGCCGCCCGACGGGTCGGGGTTCAGGTTGACGCCGACAAAGCCGTACTGGATGACGCAGCGATCGATCTCGGCAAGGCAGTTCCGCGGCGAGACGCGCGCGCTCTGCGGCAGCATGCCGACCCCGATGAAGTTTTTCGGGAATAGCGAGCAGACGCGATGGATCAGCTCGTTGCAGGCACTCGCCCAACCTTCGCTAGTCGTCGCGTCGCCGAGATGGTGGCCCATGCCGGCGGCGCGCGGCGAGAAGATCGTCAGGTCCGTGCCGCGCTCGCGCTGCAGCTTGAGTTGGCCGCCGACGATCGTCTCGCGCAGCTCGTCATCGCTTATCGCCGGGCGCGGCGGCGGCGGTTTGCCGGCCGCATGCGCCTCGATCTGCTGGCTGCGCCATCCCTCGTGCTGACGAGGGGAGGTGGTGTAGTGGCCGTGGCAGTCGATGATCATGAGAGCCCGCCTTCTCCCGTTGCTTGCCGCGAGGTAAGCATCGCACGGCCCGGCGGGTCAATCCGCCCGTACGGCGCGCCTCTCGGGGAACGGCGGCGAGGCGCGGCCGGAATGCGTTAATAGCGGATCACCCCTTTTATTTATGCATGGCTGTGCTACGCTCTTTTCGGCGGTCGAAGACCGCGAAAAACGCCGGCAACACCGCCGGTGAGAGGACAGGGTGCTTCACGCGCTAATACCGACCCCGCGATCCGGAGCACCCCGGGTCGGCGGGGTTGGTCCGTTGAGCCCCGTCGTAGCGGCTCGGCGCGGCAGCGCACGCTAGCTGTCGCGGCCGGGCGTGGTGGTGCCGGGGCCGGGATACCCGCGATGGGTTTCGTTCTCGTAGTAGTCGGAGCCGACCTCGTCGGAGCACGCCGTCATGGCGACCCCGAGCAGCAGCCACGATACGAACAAGGCGAGGGCAATCAGCGGCTTCATGTTTGTCTCCCGGTGGCGGGTCCCCTTAGGAACGCAATCAATAGTTTAGCATAACGCTCTTCAGGCGTCTTGCGAGGTAGCGTGCGCGCCGCGTCGCGCCCGGCGATGTTGACCGGGCCTTCCGGCGGCGCGACGCTGACCACAAAACCCCTGTATTCTTCGTCCTAGCATGGTGCGCCATCCCTGTCGCGGCAACTTCTTGCCAGCGGCGGCGCGGCGGCTCACTTTGCCGCATGGGGGCGAGGAAGGCGGGAGAAACGCGATGCGGCTCGGGATTCATCTGCCCCAGATCGGACGCAAGGCCGGGCCGGACGGCATCAGGCGCGCCGCGGTGCAGGCCGAGGGGCTGGGCTTCGCCGATGTCTGGACCAGCGAGCATATCATCACCCCGGCCGGCGCGATGTATCCGCCTTCGCCGCTGTTCTACGACCCCGTCCTGGCCCTGACCTGGGCCGCCGCCTACACCAAGCGGGTCGGGCTTGGCACCAGCGTGCTGGTCTTGCCGATGCGCCACCCGCTGCCGCTCGCCAAGGAGCTGGCGACCTTGCAGAACCTGTCGGAGGGCCGGCTGATCCTCGGCGCCGGGGTCGGCTGGCTGGAGGCCGAATTCGCCGCGCTCGGCGTGCCGTTCAACGAGCGCGGCCGGCGCATGGACGAGGGGATCGCGATGATGCGCGCGGTGTGGAGCGACGACCCGGTCAGCTTCCCGTCACGCTGGATCCCGGCGGTGCTCGACAACATGCGGATGATGCCAAAGCCGGAAAAGCCGATCCCGATCTGGATCGGCGGCACCTCCGAGCCAGCGCTGCGTCGCGCCGTGCGGCTCGACGGCTGGCACGGCTCGCGCGCGACGCCGGAACAAGCCGCGCCGCTGGTCGCGAGATTGCGTGCCGAGCGCCCCGACCCGGAATTCGCGATCTCGCTGCGCGCCGCCTGGGACGGTAAGGACGAGGGCGTGCTCGCGGCGCGCCTCGACGGGTTCGCCGCGGTCGGAATCGGCCATGTGATGGTCGAGCCGTTCGACCGCGAGCTCGGCGACTGGTTGAACTCGGTCGAGCGCATCGCCAAGGCCGGCGCGGCGTTTCTCGCATGACCCGGGTTGCCGGCGGCAATAGCCCCCACCCGTCCGCTTCGCGGCCGACCTCCCTCGCGAGCGGGGGAGGTGTGGCAGAGGCATTGGCGTTGCGAACTCCCTCCCCCGCAAGCGGGGGAGGGTTGGGGTGGGGGTTTTCTTGGGGCTGGGAGTTCCTCCAATGAAGCTCGCGACGACGCTCAAATTCTCGCCCAACGAGGGTGGGATCGGCATGGATTTGGTGTGGGAGGCCGAGCGGCTCGGCTTCGACGCGGTGTGGGCCGGCGAGGCCTACGGCACCGACGCGGTGACGCCGATCACCTGGGTGCTGGCACGCACCAGCCGCATCAAGGCCGGCACCAGCATCATGCAGATGCCGGCGCGCACGCCTGCCTGCGCGGCGATGACCGCGCTGTCCTTGCAGGCGCTCAGCGGCAACCGGTTCCTCTGCGGCATCGGTCCCTCCGGCCCGCAGGTCGTCGAGGGCTGGCACGGCGTGCCGTTCGGCCGGCCGCAGGCGCGCACCCGCGAATATGTCGCGATCATCCGCCAGATCATCGAGCGCAAGGCGCCGCTCGAGCACCACGGCGCGCATTACGACATCCCCTATACCGGGCCGGGCTCAACCGGGCTGGGGAAGCCGCTGCGCAGCATCGGCCATGGCGACCCGAGCCTGAAGATCTACACCGCGCCGATCTCGCCGCCGGGCCTGAGAACCGCCGGCGAGGTCGCCGACGGGGCGCTGCCGTATTTCATGTCGCCCGACAAACCCAATGTGATCATCGGCCCGATCCTCGAAGGCCGCGCCAAGGCCGGCAAGCCGCGGAATTTCTTCGATTTCGACCTGGCGCCCTATGTGCGGGTCAGCCTCGGCGACGATCTCGCCGCCTGCCGCGACAGGTTGCGGCCGGGGCTCGCGCTCTATATCGGCGGCATGGGCGCGCGCGGGAAGAATTTCTACAACGACCTCGCCAAGCGCCTCGGCTATGAGGCGGCGGCGGTGGCGATCCAGGATCACTTCCTCGCCGGCCGACGCAACGAGGCCGCCGCCGCGGTGCCCGACGCGCTGATCGACGAGATTTCCCTCATCGGCCCGCCGGCGCGCATCAAGGACCGGCTGCAGGCCTGGCAGGCGCTCGCCGAGGAGAATTGGGTCGGCTCCTTGGTGCTCGCCGGCGCCGACGCCGCGGCGATGCGCGTGGTTGCGGAAGCGGTGCTTTAGCGGTTCTTGTCATTGCGAGAAGCAGAGCGACGAAGCAATCTCGTTCCGCATAGGCCAAGTCGGGACGAGATTGCTTCGCTTCGCTCCGCTCGCAATGACATTCAAGTTGGATCCCAAATGACAGAAATTTCCTGGACCGGCGGCGAGCTGCCGACTTTTGTCACCCATCTCGAATGCGGCCTGACCGGCGAGCGCTATGAGGCCGACAAGATACAGGGACTGTCGAAGGCCGGCCGGCCGCTGCTGGTGCGCTATGACCTCGCCGGGATCAGCCGCGCGCTCACCAAGGACATGCTGGCCTCCCGGCCGCAGACCTTGTGGCGCTACCGCGAGATGCTGCCGGTGCGCCGGCCGGAGAATGTGGTCTCCTTGGGCGAGGTGGTGACACCGCTCATTTCGCTGCCGCGCATCGCCGGCGACATAGCCAAGGGCGGCGAAATCCTCGTCAAGGACGAGGGGCGGTTGCCGACCGGCTCGTTCAAGGCGCGCGGTCTGGTGATGGCGGTGTCGATGGCCAAGGAATTGGGCATCAAAACCATGGCGATGCCGACCAACGGCAATGCCGGCGCCGCGATGGCCGCCTATTGCGCGCGCGCCGGGATGAAGGCCTATGTCTTCTGTCCCGACGATACCCCGGCAATCAATGTGCGCGAGATCGCGATGCAGGGCGCCGCGGTGTTCCTCGTCAATGGGTTGATCGACGATTGCGGCCGTCTCGTCGCCGAGGGCGAGAAGGAGGTCGGCTGGTTCAACTGTTCGACGTTGCGCGAGCCCTATCGCATCGAAGGCAAGAAGACGATGGGGCTCGAGCTCGCCGAGCAGCTCGGCTGGGAAATGCCCGATGTCATCTTCTATCCGACGGGCGGCGGCACCGGCCTCATCGGCATGTGGAAGGCGTTCGACGAGCTCGAGCAGATGGGTTGGATCGGCCGCAAGCGGCCGCGCATGGTGGCGGTACAGGCGTCGGGTTGCGCGCCGATCGTCAAGGCCTGGGAAGACGGGGCCGAGCACGCCCCGCGCTGGCCGGACGCGCATACCTTCGCCGCCGGCATCCGGGTGCCGGTGGCGGTCGGCGATTTCCTGATCCTGCGTGCGGTGCGTGACAGCGGCGGGTTCGCCATCGCGGTCGACGACGCGGCGATCGCCGAGGCCTGGAGCCGGGTCGCGCGCGAGGAGGGGCTGCTGCTCTGCCCCGAGGGGGCGGCGACCTTCGCCGCCTATCGCCAGGCGCTCGCCGACGGCCGGGTCGGCCCCGGCGACCGCGTGGTTCTGTTCAATTGCGCGAGTGGGCTGAAATATCCGATGCCGGAGGCGGGAACCCCGCTCAAGCTCGGTAATGCGGTGGATTGGCAACAGCTTATTGGCGATTCCGGACGCGCTTAATCGACACTCGCGCCACTGGCAAAATGGCGTGCTATAACGGGCGCTTGTCCGATTAAGTGCGGAGAGATTGGGGATGGCTGAAGCGGTGTGGAACGGTTCCCTGCGCCTGTCGCTCGTGTCTTGCCCGATCTATCTGTCTTCGGCGACGAGCAGTTCCAAGCGGATCAAGCTCGACCACTTGAGCGCGCGGACCGGCAACCCGGTTACCGAGCAATTCGTCGACGCCAAGACCGGCGACGTCGTCCCGGCCGACGCGCTGGTCAAGGGCTACGAGTTCGACAAGTCGCGCTATGTGACCGTGACCGATGACGAGCTCGGCAAGCTCGGCAGCGGTGTCGGCAACATCATCGATCTCGAGCAATTCGTCCCGCGCGAGCAGATCGATCACATCCACATCGACGACACCTATTACATCCACCCCGATGGCCAGCTCGCGGCGGACACGGTGCATGCCCTGCGCCTGGCGATGCAGCGCAGCAAGCGCGCGGCGATCGGCCATGTTCGGATCGGCGAGAGTGAGCGCCCGGCGCTGATCGAGCCGTATCGCGGCGGGCTGATGATGTCGACCCTGCGCACCGCCGAGGAATTGGTGCACGCCGAATTTCACGAGCGCGGGGAAGGCGACATCCCCACCGACATGATCGAGATCGCCGAGGCGATCATCTCGCGCCGCGCCGCCGACTTCGACGCGAAGACGCTGCGCGACCGCTTCCAAGACGATTTGCGCCAGCTTGTCGAGCACAAGGTCAAGAGCGCTCCGCCGGCGCTGACCGAAGAGCGCCGACCGCGGCTCGTTCCGGTTCCCGAGGCCGCACCGCCACCGCCTCCGCCACCACCTCCGCCGCCGGAGCCTGTCGTTGTCGTCGTGGAGCAGCCTCCGGCCCCCCCGCCGCCGCCCGAGACGGTTGTGGTGGTCGTGGAGCAACCTCCGCCGCCGCCGGAGCCGCCTGCTCCGGAGCCGGTGGTCGTGGTCGTGCAACAGCCTCCGGCCCCCGAGCCGCCGCCGCCCCCGCCGGAGCCTGTCGTCGTGGTCGTGCAGCAACCTCCGCCGCCCGAGCCGCCGCCGCCCGAGCCGGCCCCGCTGCCGCTGCCGGAGGGAAGCCCGCACGATGTCGGCACCGAAATCCTGCTGCACATCATGGGGCTCGGCGACCGGCGTTATGTCGAGCCCGGCTGGGCCGGCAATCCCAACAGCAAGCGCCAAATCGAGGCGCTCAGCATCCGCCCGCGCGACGGGCTCGCGCCGAGCGCCATCGAGTTCCGCGTCTTCGCGCAAGAGGGGCGCGCCACTGCCTGGGTCAGCAACGGCAATTACGCCGGCACGCGCGGCCGCAACCTGCCGCTGACCGGCTTTGCCGTGCGGCCGTCGGGCGAGGTCGGCGAACGGCTCGAAATCACCTATGAGGGCTCGTTTTTCGAAGGCGGGGTTGTTGGCCCGAAGCGCAATGGCGAGCTATGCGTATCCCCGGTCGCCGACGATCCGCTCGAGGCGGTGCGCGTCACGATCATCGACCAGGGCCTCGATCCGGCGACGGAGGCGGGCGAGTAGCGAACAGTATTGACGGCGGGAAAAAGAAAATGGCCGGAACCAAGGTTCCGGCCAAGTTTGAACAGGGAGGCTTCACGTCTAGGAGACGTAAGGATCCGAAGACCCTCTTTCCGAGAACAAGTCCCGGAAACCGTTGCGGACATTCTGATCCGCGAAAACTTACGGCGACGACCGTCGCACCCCGGAAGATGGGCCTTCGTCCGGCGGGCTACCAGCCGGAATTTCGTCCTGCCTCGTCTGCAAAAAAAGCAATGCTATCAAATCGTCAGTATATGTCGGGTGGCTGTCGCGCCGATGTCATAAGGTCAGCTACACTTCCGCAGCGACCAAAGCCCGATCTACCCCCCGAGACGACCTTCGGCGACCTTGCGCAGCAGGAAATCGCGGAACACGCTGATCCGCTTCGACGTGCGCAATTCCTCGGGGTAGACGAAATAGGCCTCGTTCGGCGGGCCCGAGACCTCGGGCAGCACGCGCACCAGCCCGCTATGCTCGTTGGCGACGAAATCGGGCAGCGCCGCGATCCCAAGCCCACTCATGATCGCCCGCAACATCCCGTAGGTGTTGTTGACGGTCAGGATCGGCCGCCGGTCCTGGCCGGATTTGACGCCGACCTCGAGCATCCAGTTGACCCCGGGCACCGGCGGGCGCGCATCTTCGCCATAGACGATGATGCGGTGCTCTTCCAGATCCTCCGGGCGCTGCGGCATGCCGTGCTTTTGGATGTACTCGCTGGACGCATAGATATGCACCTGGACGCTGACCAGGTGGCGCTGGATCAGATCGGGTTGGCGCGGCGGCGACATGCGAATCGCGACATCGGCCTCGCGCATCGATAGATCGAGTTCCGAATCGTCGACGACGAGGCTCACCTGGATCTCGGGGTAGAGGTCGAGGAATTCGCGGATCCGCGGCGTCAGCCAGATCGAGCCGAACGCCACTGTCGTGGTGATCTTGAGCGGGCCTTTCGGCCGGTCCTTCGATTCGGAGATAAGCCCTTCGGCCATCGCCAGCTTGGCGAACACCTCGCGTGCGGTGCGGAACAGCAATTCGCCCTGCTCGGTCAGGATCAGGCCGCGCGCGTGACGGTGGAACAGCGGCACGCTGAGGCTCTCCTCGAGCGCGCTGATCTGACGGCTGACCGCCGATTGGCTGAGGTTCAGCGACTCGCCGGCATGGGTAAAGCTGCCCGCTTCGGCCACCGCGTGAAACACCCGCAATTTGTCCCAATCCATCGCCATCGGGACCGCTCCTAGCTCATTCCGCGACTCGCGCCGGCACGGCGTCCTGCTGCGCGGCGAGAAATTTTTCGGCTTCGAGCGCAGCCATGCAACCCATGCCCGCGGCGGTGACCGCCTGGCGGAAAATCCTGTCCTTGACATCGCCGGCGGCAAACACGCCGGGAATGTCGGTCGCGGTCGAATCGGGGCGCGACAGCACATAGCCTTCGGGGTCGAGGCGAAGCTGCCCGGCGACGAGCTCGGTGACCGGAGTGTGGCCGATAGCGACAAAGACGCCCTCGCAGGCCCGTTCGCTGAGCGCGCCCGTCTTGACGTCGCGCAGCCGCACGCCCGTGACCTCGGGCGGCTCGGACACGCCGAGGATCTCCTCGACGACGCTGTCCCACACGACGGCGATCTTCGGATTGCGGAACAGCCGATCCTGCAGGATCTTCTCGGCGCGCAGCGTGTCGCGGCGGTGGATCAGGGTCACGCGGCTGGCGTGATTGGTCAAATAAAGCGCTTCCTCGACCGCGGTATTGCCGCCGCCGACGACGACGACCTCCCGGTCGCGGAAAAAGAACCCGTCGCAGGTCGCGCAGGCCGAGACGCCAAAGCCGCGATAGGCTTCCTCGCTCGCCAGGCCCAGCCAGCGCGCTTGCGCGCCGGTCGCGAGGATCAGCGTGTCGCCGGTATAGGTGTCGCCCGAATCACCGGTGACGACGAAGGGCCGCCGCGACAGATCCAACGTCACCGCGAGGTCGAGCATGATCTTGGTGCCGACATGCTCCGCCTGGGCCTGCATCTGCTCCATCAGCCACGGGCCCTGGATCACGTCGGCGAAGCCCGGGTAGTTCTCGACGTCGGTGGTGATCGTGAGCTGGCCGCCCGTCTGCAACCCGCCGAGCAGAATCGGATGCAGATTCGCGCGCGCCGCGTAGATCGCGGCGGTGAAGCCGGCGGGTCCCGCGCCGATAATCAACACTTTGCTGTGATGATGCTCAGGCATCACGCGAATTCCGATCGATTGAACAGCGTACTATACCATTTTTGCGCAAGGCGGGAGTTTCGCTCGCCATAAAATCGAGCCGCCTCAATAGCCAAACATGTGATCGAGGCTGAAGGCGCCATCGCGGCCGATGAGCCCGTGATAGCCGAACAGCCGGCAGGTCGTGTCGCGGATCACCGCATAGGCGCCAGGACCGGCGATCTCGCGGATCTCTTCGTCGAACAGCGCGTGGTAGCGCCACAGATGCGAGCCGGAGCAGGCGATCGCCAGCGACCGGCGCGCGATCTCGCGCCCTCGCGCGTCGCGCAGGATGATCTCGGTCGCGCTCTTCGGCCGCCACGGCAGCGACGCGGGATAGATCAGATGGCACAGCGTATCGTAGCCGCCGTCGCCGAGGCGCAGGAACAGTGTCGTCGACAGGCCGGGCGGCCGGCCGGAATAGGATTGCGGCTCGTCGCGATAGGTCAGGATCGTGTTGAACACATGCGCGCCAAAACTGGTCTCCGCGGCGTGTCCGCTGGCGCGATGGCGGTAGCGGAAGAGGGCATGCAGCCAGCCGTCGGCGTCGCCGCCCTCGGCGAAGTCGTAGACCAGCTCGACATGGCCGTAGCCGTCGCCGAGCGGCACGCCGAGGCGGTCGAGGTCGAGCTCGGCGCGATGTCCGCGCGGCAGCCGGCCAAAGCGATGGCGAGCGATCTCCGTGCCGTCGGGGTCATAGGCGATGGCCGCGATCGGCAGCTCGTTTTGCGCGATCGCCATCGGCGTCGGCAATAAGAGGCTTTGCCATTCGCCGCGCGGCAGGATCGGCGCCGGCAGCAGATAGCCCTTGCCGAGCGTCTCGGCGAGGCGCGGCAGGTCGGGGTTCGGTGGCAAATCGCCGCGCTCGACATTGACATGAGCGAGGCGCCGCCGCCCGTCCTCGATCACCTCGTAGCGCGGCCGCACCATATGCTTGCCGGCGAACAGCTCGATCTGCGCGGGCCAGGCGAGGTCGGGCAGCAATTCGGCGACGTCGACGGCGCGCGTCGCGAACGGCCCGATCGGCTCGTCGAGCGGCGCGATATGCTGGCCGCCCATCGCCTGGAGCCCGATCGCGCCCGCCGGGATCGGCGCCGCGTGCGAATTCTGCAGCCACAGCACGACGCGCTCGCCCGGCGCCGGCGCGGGCAGCCCAGCGTAGCGGTCGGACGGCCAGGCATTGGCGTCGTGCGTGCATGACAGGGCCGCGTCGCTTCCCGCCGCGCTGTCGCCGAACGTGTCGAGCGCGTATTTGACGATGTCGTGGCCGGCGGCGCCGGCGATATGCAGGAAGAGCTGGCCGGCGAATTCGCCGAGGCCGAAGCGCCGGCGTACCTCGCGGCTGTCGATGACGATCGCGCCCGCCTCGGCGGCGGCCGCCTCCGACCATTCGGCGATGATCTCGCCGGCGGCGTCGAACAGGGTCAGCCAGCAGGTGACGCCCTTCGAGCCGTATCCGGCCCAGTAATTCGCCGTCACCAGCCTGGTGTGGACCGTCTCGGTGTCGCGGAACAGCGCGAAATTGGTCGCGAAATTGAGCGGGTCGAGATAGGCGCGCGGATTGGTCAGCCGCTCGGCCGGGATGCGCATCGCGTCGAGGCTGAACAGATCGCAGTTCGCCGGCAGAAACGGTCCGAGCTGGGCGATCAGCCGATCGGCGTCGAAGGCGGCGATCAGCACCGCGCGGGCGCCCGATCGCGCCAGCGCCGGCACGCCTTCGGCCGGATGGCCGAGCAGCTTCTCGCCGATCCGCGCGACGTCCTGGATATAGAGCCCGGCGATATCGAGCGCGGACAGGTCGAACAGCTCGGCGAAACCCGCGGCCGCGCCTTGCGGATCGACGATCGCCACCTTGCCGTAACGCTTGAGTGTCTTGATCAGCGCATGGCCCGGCGCGGCGGCGAGCGGGTGGGCGAGCGCCTTGTAGAGCGCGTTGCCGCCGCGGACATTGTCGAACGTGTCGATGCGCAAGGCCATCCGCGTATCCTACACGGCGCGCGAGGCGGGCGCAGCGTCATGCGCGGCGGGTGCGGCGGCGGCGCGCTGTTGCAGCATCCACGCGGCGAGAACGCGCGTCGCGACGACGCCGATGGCGGCGCCGGCGATGACGTCGCTGAGGAAATGCTGGCCGGTGATCACCCGGCTGGCCGCGACCAGCGCCGCCGCCGCGACGTAGAGCCATAGCGGCCGCGGCCACAGGCACCACAGCGCGGTCATCAATGCCGCCGCCGTCGTCGCGTGCCCCGACGGGAACGACCAATGGTCGGCGTGGAAGCCGAACCAGGTGAAATCGTAGGTCCCGGCGGCGAACAGCAATTTCGGCCGGGCGCGGCCGACGACCACCTTCAGCACATCCGCCAGCAGACCCGACACCGCCACCGCCACGAAGATGAAGCCGGGAATATAGGCGAGGGCGCGCATCGCTGCGGCCCGAGGTCGAAGCCGCTCGAGCTCGCCGCCCCAGCGCAGGACGACAAACGCGAGCGCGCTCAGCACCAGATACGGGTAGCCAAGACCGAAACGCTGCACCGTCTCGAAGAACGGTTGCAGCGCGCCCCCATCGGCATGGAAGAAATCGGCGACCGGGCGGTCGACCCAGACGATCGCGACAATCTCGGTCAGCACGAACGAGGCTGCCCATAGGCCCCGCCGGCCGGAAGGCGTCTCGCCCAGCCAATCGACAAAGGCGACGATTGGCGTCGCGCCGTCGTGGACGACAAGCCAGAGATGCAACAGCCAGCTCGTCGCCACGACGACCAGCCCGGCGTCGACGATATCCGACAGGAAATGATGCCCCGCCGCGATCCGGGCGAGCCCGACCAATCCGCCGAACGACAGCGCGGCAACGAGCGCCAGGCCGCGCCGCCGTCCGGCCGGCAGCAGAAAGGCGAACCCGACCAGCGAAAACCCGAGCGCCGCATGGCCCGAGACGAACGAGCAATTCCGCGCGCACTGGTCCGCCGGGAGCGGCGCCGGCGTGAATTGATGCGAGCCGCCGAACGCCTCGACCTGATACGGGCGGGCGCGGCCCCAATGATCTTTCAACACGGTGTTGACGAGGAGGCCGGGGCCGATCGCCAGCGCGGCGACAAGAAAGATCAACGCGTTGCGGTCGAGCCGCCACAGCGGACGCCCGACGAGCCGCAACCACGCGGCCCCGGCCGCCGCGATCAACAGGATCGCCCAGGTGATCCAGTGGATCGACTGGGTGAACTCCCGCAGCGGCGGCCACTCCGCCAGCGCGAACCCGTGCTGCGGATCGTAGAACAGCCCGCTGACGAACAGGTCGATGCCCGGCGCCAGCCAGAACAGCGCCAGGCTGGCGATCAGCACCGCGCCATAGATCGCCAGGCCCTTCATGCCGGGCGCCGGGCCTTCAGCCGGTCGAGCACGAGCGCGCGCAACGCCGCGCCGGCGCGCGCCGTGTCGTCGAGCGGCTTGTAGCTCCAGGCCTCGATGCGGCCGGCGAAGGGCCGGGTGATGCCGGCATCGCGCATCGCCCGGTGAAAGCGGGCGAATTTGCCGTCGCCGCCATCGAGCGCGAAGATGTGCACCGGCCGGCCGGTGGCCGCGGCCTCGCTGATCATCGACACCGAGTCGGCGGTGACCACGAAGGCGTCGGCGATCGCGAGATAGGCGTAATAGGGGTTGTCGCCGTCCCCATCCCAGATCGCCGCCGAGAGGCCTTCGAGGCGCTCGCGCAACAGCGCCACCCCGGCCTCGCCGGTCCGCCGCGACGGGGTCAGCACGACCGAGCCGCCACTGGCCCGCAGGCTCGCCGCGATCATGTCGCCCAAGACGGCAAGCCGGTCGAGCGACAGGCGGTAGGCGCGGTTCGAGCCGCCGATCAGCACGCCGAGGATCGGTCGCGGCAGCTCCGGAAAGCGTCGAGCGGCGGCGGCGAGTTTTTCGGGGGTGACGCGGTGCAGCGCGCCCATCGTTGTGATGACGCGCGGGCCGCGCAGG
>Ga0182024_10009695_pt1 | contig 19839 bp, 14 predicted proteins | sample P32metaG_FD_120480 | JGI IMG/M metagenome (GOLD analysis project Ga0182024, IMG submission 120480) | Permafrost microbial communities from Stordalen Mire, Sweden - P3-2 metaG (Illumina Assembly) | ecosystem: Environmental > Terrestrial > Soil > Wetlands > Permafrost | place: Sweden: Stordalen... | reverse complement strand
GGAGTAGAAGCGATTCTGCCACAAATGTCCGGTGCGGCCGAGGCCGGCGTTGACCGCCTGCGCGTAGGCTCCGTGGACGCGGCGGAACAGGATCGCGAGGGAGTCGGCGCGCTCCGGAACCACGACCAGATGTACGTGATTCGGCATGAGGCAATAGGCCAGGACCCTGACGCCGGCATCGTCGAGGTTCCGCTCCAGGGAAATCCGGGACAGTGACCCGTTCCTCCGCGCCCTTTTAAACCGCTCCAGCTTCGGCCATTTCCTTACTGACTTTCGAGCGCTTGACCAAGCTATCGAGGACGATCACCAGCGCTTTCTGATCCTCGTCGGAGAGGTGGTCGACTTTCGCGCACAATCGGTTCAGCTCGGGGTTTTTAATCGCGGTTTCGCTGCGGACGTCCTTCCTGCCGGCGAGCTCGTCCAGGCTGACACCTTGTCGGCGTGGCGTTATGCTCCGCACAAAATCCGTTCGCTCGTATTTACACGGATTGCGGGCGGTGATAACATGCTGTTTGGTTTCAAGGCTGCTGGTGAAGGCGGCCAGGCGATTGTGCCGCGAGTGCTCAATAGGCTGTAGTGGAATTTGAGGATGCCGAAGCCGCTGGATTCCTGACAATTCCACAGGGCTCAACACGGGCTGCGGATCACATTGAAACGGAAGCAATCGAAAACAGGCATTTCCGGTAATGGCCCGGAATCCGCATTGGGCACATTGGACCGCATTATTGTTTTCAAGTACTTACAGGTAGGTCACCTGTCCAAACAACAGGTGATCGCTTCAGATAGGGCCGACCAACATTGTGCTGGCGGCTCAGCCTCGTGGAAACTTGTGGAACTCTCATCCTCAATTTTAACTGCACTCATCGGGCGTTCCTGCCAAAAGCTCATCGGCGAGGGGCAAGAACCTTCGCCGAGTATCTTTTTCATCATCCTACTAGAGGCGCGGCATGCGAGCTACTATTACCGCGCCGCAGCAGAGCCAGTGAAAATTCGAACCGGCGCCGCGCAACAATGCTGACGTGCAGACACGCCCGATGTTCCCTTGGGTATCGCGAGACTCAACGACCTGTTGCGCTGGTTGCACTCGCCTTTGGCACATACTTCTCCCGGACCAAGAGCAGGTAAGAAAGGAAGCCCACCAGCAGCACAATCAGAATGGCCATCATCGGTGCTTCGTAGCTGCCAGTCTTCTGCAGAAGCCAGCCGGTGAAGATCGGGGCGACAATTCCGGCCACACTGCACGCCGAGTTTTGAACGCCGGAGATCCGCCCGATTGCCGCAACCGGGACCAGGGTTTGGGTGAGCGCCCAGTAGTTCGCCGTCGCCAGCCCCAGACCGGAGAGCGACACCACCGCGAACACAAGCGCCACTTCAAGCGAAGAAGCCCGCGCACCTATCAGTTCCAAGCAGGCGATGCTGAAGCCGGCCAGTGTGAACCGCTTTCGGACAGTCACGGGGTTATATCCGCGCCCAATCAACAGGTCGGCCGCCCAACCGGCCAGCGTAGCCACGATGGCCATGCCGCCGAAGCTGAAAAATGTGTAGAGCCCCATCTTTCCGAGAGAGAGGTGACGCCTCTCCATGAAATAGGCTGGCATCCAGGTCATGCAGAAGTAGACGAAGTACATGTAGCAGAAGGAGGCGATGATGGTGCCCCAAATTACCGGACTTGCCATAATCCGGCCGAACGGGATGGCGTCCTCCTTCGCTGCAGCAGCCAGCTCCGGTTGCGGGACATCATTCTTGACCAGCAACAGCCAGGGTACAAGCCACACCAAGCCGCCCACTCCGATCAGCACGAACATCACCCGCCAGTCATAAATGCCGATCAGCCAAGCGGCAAGCGGAGCTCCGATAGCTGGCCCGATTTTCGTACCCGTCATATAAAGACCGATCGCCAGGCCGCGCTCTTTCTCCACGAAGTGGTGCCGGATCCACCAATAGCTTGAGGGGACCACAACCGCCTGCCCGACCCCCAAAAGGACTTGCACCATGATCAACTGCGGGATCGAGCGCGTCAGGGCCGTACTCGCAGACGCCAGGCACCAAAGCGCGAAGCCCAAGAAATATGGGAACTTGACGCCGTACCTGTCAACGATCCAGCCAGCCGGTATCTGAAGCACGGCATAGGTCCAGAAGAACGCCGAGTTTAGCTCTCCCCGATCCATGTTGGAGAGATGGAAGGACCTGATGAACTCTGGCATTGCAAGGGGAACCGACAAGGCGGAACGCGACACGTACGCGATGATCATGCCTAGGCTCAGCACTCCGATGATCATCCAGCGTATCGAAGGGGCTTCGCGGTCAAAAGGCTTCACTGGAGTAGCGGTCATCATAGCAGTTCACGCGCCTTTGATTCGCGGGCCCTCTTCAACCAGGCCAAACCGTCTAACGTCTTGGCAGCCGGTCGATATTCACAACCCACCCAGCCGTCGTAGCCAATTTCATCGATCACGTCGAACATGTATGGATAGTTCACCTCGCCGGAGTCGGGTTCGTGCCGTTTGGGCACACCGGCAACCTGCATGTGCCCCCAGTGCGGGGCAAACTTCCGCAATTTGGTCTCGAGGTCTCCCTCCATTATCTGTGTGTGATAGAAGTCGAGCTGCATCTTGATGTTGGGAAGGTTAACCGCACTGCAGGCAGCATGGGATTGAGCTTGCGTATTGAGGTAGAAACCAGGCATATCGCGAGTGTTGATCGCCTCAATGAGCAGGGTTATCCCATGGGGAGCACATTCCTCCGCGGCATACCGCAAATTGGCGATGTAGGTGGCCTTAAGCGCCTCGGGGTCGGCGTTGGCCGGCGCCAATCCGGCCATGGCATGCAGCCGACTCACCCCCAAGCTGAGAGCGTAGGTTAGGGCCTTCTCCACGCTTGAACGGAACTCCCGTTCGCGGCCGGGAACGCAGGTGATTCCCCGCTCACCGGCGGCCCAGTCTCCGGGCGGAAGATTGAAGAGTATATTCTTGAGCTGGTACCGGCGAAGCCGCTCTTCGATCTCCTCCGGTGCGTACTCGTAAGGAAAGAGGTACTCAACTGCGTGGAACCCGGCTTCCGCAGCCGCGGAGAATCGGTCCAGAAACGGCACTTCGTTGAACATCATCGAAAGGTTCGCTGCAAACTTGGGCACTTAATGATCCTCTGCTAAGGATTGCGATTGTCGATTCCAGGACGCCCTCTGAACCAAAATTGGCCTAGCCAAGCACGAGCACGGCCAATCCTAGCTGGCCTATGCCGGGCGAGCGCCGTATGCTTCCGGAAGATAGTTCCCCTCTCTGAGCCGATCCAGTACACGGGAGAGCTCAGTTCGCGCCCCAGGTGGCATCGGCCCCACCGGCCTACGGCACAGACCGACCGGCAGACCGGCCATTTCCATCGCCTCCTTGACGACGGACGGGAATGTATGCAAGCCGAAAGCCATGCGCAACGGATTAACAAGATCCTGCAGCCGGGCGGCTTCTTCCAGGTTCCCCTCCAAGAAGGCACGGTAGAGATCCACGAACAGACGCGGAGTCACGTTCGAGCAGGCGGTGACTGCGCCGACGCAACCCAACTTCAGAGCGGGCAATATCATGTGGTCGCGGCCCATGAAGACCGCTAGCTTGCGTTCCCCTCCAGCTTCGATGAACTTAGGAACAAGAGCGAGGTCGCCGCTCGAGTCCTTCAGGCCCACGAAGTTCTCGCATTCCGACGCGATGCGCGCAAGGATCTCCGGTGTGAGCTCGAGTCCGGTACGCTCGGGGGTGTTATAGGCCAACACTGGCTTCCGCACCGAGCGGCAAATCTCGAGATAATGCGCCACCAACTCCTCTGGCGTAGGCTTGAGGTAGAACGGTGTGATGACCACTAGAAAATCCACGCCTTCGCCCTCGGCCACCCGCGCCAACTTTACGGTCGCGCGTGTCGTTATGCATCCCACGTTGCCATATAGCGGGACGCGCCCGCCTGCGGCTCGTTTGCAGAAACGCAGCACCTCGCCACGTTCTTCATCATCGAGCGAAACGAACTCCCCTTGGCCGCCCGCCACAAAGAGACCGTCTACCCCCGCGTCAATCAGAGTGTCCACGAGGACATGCCACACTCCGTAATCGATCCGCTCTTCCCGATCGAAAGGCGTTACCATGGCGGTAACGATACCATTGGGTGAGGTTGAAGACACTGTGCGGTTTGTCATATATGCTTCGCGCCTCTTTCTCCCTCAAACACCAACACTTTCCCTGCAGCCATTCGTCGTGATGGAACTCGTCGAGGGGAGAACCCGCGCGGGACACACTGCCCGTTCGAAGAGGCTTTTCCCACCGCTTTCCTCCTGATCTCGCGATGCCTGCACTTCGCCGACTGGCACCGCTTCGCGACTGTTGCCGTCACGCTGTAGGTGTGTCACGGGAAACTGGTCTTGGTCAAAACCTTAGCCTCAAAGATAAAACCATTTTCCGGTTAGTGTTCGCTGCGGTTGTGACCGTGCCGAAAGCAGCGTTGGTATTCGCACCAGTCTGATAGTTTATCGTAAGGGACGTATTCGGGTTATTGGGGTTGAAGTGGTTGAAGGAATTAAACGCCTCCGCACGCACCTCCAGAAGCCAACCTTCCTTTATAACCGGGAATTGCTTGTGTACTGCCAAATCGAGGTTCTCGAACCCCGGTCCGTACGTAAGCGTCGGCGGCGTGTTGCCCAAGCCTAGCGTCGTTCCCGGGGGCAGAACGAAGCTGGAGGTGTTGAACGGGTACCATAAAGCCTTGGAAGTTGTAGCAGGGACCGCGGTTCCTGCTGGAAGCCACACGGGGCCGATCATCTCGCAGCGCAATGGGATACCGCCTGTGGGCGTGCCGCTGGGCCAGCCGATCGGAGCGCTTTGTGCCGCGCAGCTCACCGTCATGGGCAATCCGCTGAATAACGATCCCACGCCGCTAACATGCCAGCGGTCGAGCAGTCCCTTAGTCAGTCCCCTAGTGAAAGAATTCCCGCCTTGTCCCCCGAGAAAACGGCTGCCGTCGGGAATGGCGTATCCAAATGTCACATTGAGGGCTTGCGGTCGACTGGTCAGGTTCTGCGTTTTGGTCAATTCATTCGGAATCCATTGCGAAGGGGTAAAGGTGATGAAGCTTGACCAGGTCCAGTTAGTGACGAAAGTCAAACGCTGGCCCATCCGCCGATTCACCTGCACCTGTAGCGCATCGTAGTACGATTCGCCGCTGGCGTCCCAGGGATTGATGGATCCATATGGATATCCGACCATCGACCTAATGAGGTTGGTATTGTAAAAGCCCCCTGTGCCCCCGTTGGCACTTGTTGGGTCGAGGTATATCGGGTTGGGCGTTCCTTTGGGGCCGCCCGTTGGGGTCCAGTCCGTCAACGGCCGCACGGCGTTGATATCATTGGACACGCCAAAGACGCTTGCTGCTCCATCTGCTGTGGCTCCGCTCTCATGATGGGCGACGTTGCCCACATAGGCGGCGTCGAGAATCGTGCCATGACCGAGATTCATCTGGAAACCGAAACTCCACTGATAGACCGTGGGCATAGGGATTTTTTTCGATCCCCCGCTCACGTTTTGCGGGGTGAACCAGCCTTGGGTGGTCTGCAGAGTGGAGAATGTCGTATTGTAAAAGATCGGCGACTCGAAACCGGGAGGCGACGCCATTGGACCAGAGCCGGTCGCTGCCCCAGCATTACCCGCACCGATCGTATCGACGCCGTAGGGGATGTCATAATAGATCCCGAAGCCGCCGCGAACCGCCAGCTTGCCGTTTCCGAATACGTCCCAGGCGGCGCCCGCTCGCGGCCCGAACTGCACCGGTGAGGTATTGAAAAACTTGGAATTGTACTCGACCATGCCCGAGTATGGGCTCCCGTTACTCGGATAACTTGCGGGATCGAACGAACCAGCTCGCGCATACGCGTAGGCTGCGCCACTCTTCGGATTAATCGATACCTTCTGCCCATTCACCAGCGCTGGGAATAGAAGCTGTCCCGCCTGGCTGGCGTTGTAGGCAGACGCGGAAAACAAACCGAGTGTTCCCCCTTGCGCGTAGATAGGCTCGATCACCTCGAACCGTACGCCAAGATCAACCGTGACCCGCCGGAGCACTTTCCAGCTGTCCTGCGCAAACCATTGAGCGCGGAAATAACGGGCGTGTTCCGTTAGTCTCTCGTTGTCTTCGCCGTAGGCCTGCACGCTTCCGAGCAGAAGGTTGGAATATGGATATCCTGTGTCGTTAGGGTTGGCGGTGTCGGACCCGAAAAAGTAAGTGCCCTCCGTAGTCATGTTTTGAGCCACTATTATATTGCGCTCTATCCACTCGTCCTGGAAGCCAAACTTCAGGTTGTGCCTGCCCTTGTTCCAGGTAAGATTGTCGGTGAAGGAATTGAGCTGATCTGAGGCGGCGAACGGCCAACGGTTAGGGTAGGTATTGCCGGGCGGGTTGGTAACGGCCTGACCGACTGACTGGGCGTTCTCGGTGGTGAAGACAATGTTGGGGAGAAAATTCAGAACATTTGAGCTAAAGAAATTCGGCAAGCTGATCGGTTGGCCATTTGTCCCTTTAAGAGGGAGGTCGTTGGTGGCCGCGAACTGGGCCGGACTCGTCGCACCTAAGCTCTGGTTGGAGTGGTTGATGCCAAATGTCGTTTCATTGACCAAATGAGGGCTAAATATATGGACCGCAGTGGCGGCGATACCTTTTGCTGGGACAGTATAGTAAGTCGAATTTTGACCCCAGCCTCCGTTAAGGTCAGTGAAAAACTGTCCGAGTCCGGAGAACCCGTAAGCGCCAACGCCACTCTGGCTCTGAGCGTGCTGGATCAAGCGCACATAGGCTGTCGTCTTATCCCCGAAGTTGTAATCGAGGCGGAGGATTGCATCGTGGTTTGGCTGGTTTTCGTTCCATTGGTATATGGTGTTGTACTGGCGTTGCCCGGTCGGATCTTGCGTGAAAGGAAGGGGGAACAAACTCATCATGGCGGCCCCAGTCGGGCTGATCCGGCCTGCGGGAATCATGTTGCCCGGGAAGGCCACCCCGTTATTAAGCGGATCCTTTATCGTAATCGGCGTGCCAGTGCTGGTGACGGTTTGTGAGAAATTCCCGCTCCTCTCCAACGCTGTCGGCATGTTGAACTGGGTTGTTGTCTCCGCGATTCTGTCGTGTAGATAGTCATAGGAAAAGAAAAAAAACAGCTTATTCTTGCCCTTGTTGAATCTAGTGCCGGGAATGAGGACCGGACCACCAATGGTGCCCCCGGGATTTTGGTACCGGTATATTGGCCTGTGCACACCGTTCTTATTGTTGAAGAATTGGTTGGCGGTGAGCTCTTCATTCCGCCAGTAATAATAGCCGGTTCCGTGGAAGTTGTTCGTGCCACTCTTCATGACTATGACCATCTGGCCGCCGGAATGCGCGCCATATTCAGCCGCGAAATTGCCTACCAGAACCCTTACCTCGCCGATGGCGTCTACGTTGGGTGAGAGGTAGGTAGCGGTTGAGCCAGGTCCGTTCCCGCTATTCTGACTGGTGACTCCGTCCAGCGTGACCTGCAGTCCAAAATTACCGTTGATAAGTGCCGCAGTCGAGTTCCATGCCGGCCTGTCGCTTGTCGTGGTAGCAGCCACGCCCGGCAGTGATCGAATCTCCCCGAGATAGTCGCGACCCGCTAGCGGTGTGTCCGCCATAATAGCCGCGCTGACGAGAACGGAGCGATCAGAACTGTCGGTCGCCACGTGCGCGGTCTCAGACTGAACTTCAACCGCCGTAGTCACATCGCCGACCTGGAACTTGATCTCATGCAGGTCCACGTGCTCCTGCGCACCGACACTGATACCCTTCTGCTGGTAAGCTTTAAAGCCCTGCAGTTCCACACGAACGGTGTAGACGCCCGACACCAAGTCCGTGAACACAAAGGTGCCGCCCGACTGCGTCGTGAATGTGCGCACCTGCTTCGTGAGTTCATCGGTCAACTTGACCGCCGCGCCTGGGACAACGGACTCGCTTGGATCCGTTACTGTTCCGGAGATTTGGCCAGTCGAGCTCTGGCCGTAAGCGATACCTAGGTTAGCCGATAAGCAAAAAATCACGCTTGCCAGAATGGAAAGCTTCTTCATACCTCACCTCAATAAATGTAAACTACTCCGTCGCCCTTGCTGAAAGAGCGTGTACACATTGTCAGGACTTCTGGGCGATGTTCACTTTCCTTTTCCGGTACCGGTACTCCCTCTCCCAGCAGGGTAGATTCCATCCCACACTCGGTCGCCGAGCCGGGTACGGTAATTGCCCAGCTTGTCCCAATCCTCCCGAGTAATCCCGTTCAGATCGAAGACCACCTTGCCATCGCGCACGGTCAGATCACACGCGACCCTTTGCGTGCCCTTGAGCCTAGCGCCGTACATGTCCACGAACCCGAAGTTGCCTTTCTCCACGTGCAGCACGGCTACATCCGCAGGCGAACCCACCGAGAGATTCCCCAGGTCCGGACGCTTGATCTCCCGGGCCGGATTCCAGGTGACACAGTTGATAACTGAATCGAGCGACATTCCCATGTTCAAGAACCTTGACATTGCGTTTAGCAGGTCAGTATTGATCTGACCTACACTCCAGCCTCCGGCGTCTCGGTCGCTAGAAATGGAATCCGGAACAAAACCCGCCTTCAGAAAGTTGACGGCACTGCGAAATAGAAAGCTGCCCCCGCCGGGACCCACGTCGAACCAGACACCTCGCTTCCTGGCCTCCCAAAGCGCCTGGATCGGCTGGTTCGCGTCGTCCATCTCGCCGCGCAGGCCGGCATACGTGTGTGTGTAGATGTCGCCCGGGCGAAGCTTTGATTCCATCAGCACCTTTATCGGTCGCTCGGGCCGCAGGACTCCAAAATCGCACATCCACACTATATTTGCGAGGGTCGCAGCTTCCCGTGCACGATCGAATGGCGTCCACTCGGGCCCGGTATAGTCCCGGGTCTTGATCCCGATGATGATGTCTTTGTAGCGCAAGGCTAGATCGGCGGTAGCCTTGGCGTCCATGTCGTCCAGATTTTGCTCTTGTTTTGAGTTGCCCCCCCCGTTCCCGACGATGTTGAGGAACACCAGAATCCGCGTCTTCGAGCGGTCGATAACTCGCTGCTTGAAATCCGGGAAGTTGCGCCATCCTGAGGTGCCCGCCTCCGCGACAGTGGTGACTCCAAGCTTAAAAGTGAGAAGGTCCGGGACGGCGCTGAACATCGACGACTCCTCGCCCGGCAGGCCGCCGTAACAGTGAAAGTGAATGTCGACCAAGCCAGGGGTGACGTACAGACCCGACACGTCCACGGTCTTGTACGCCCGAGAGGGGGCGATGTTCTCTGCCACCGCCGCGATCTTGCCGTCTTTTATCGCAACGTCACGGATGGCGCTAATGTTATTCTTGCCATCGACAACGTGCCCCCCCTTCAAAAGCAGATCATAGTCATTCCGGTTCTGGCCGATGGCACTTACAACAAGGGCGCCAAAAAGCACGAAGAGTTGAATGCAAGAAAATATCTTTTTCATCTGGAGCACTCCTCCTCCTCTTAAAGCGGACACAAAACACACTACGACTCAGTTGCCTCGTAAGGATCTTTGGACCGACGCAGTTTACTCTCTCTCTACTTGGAGCAGGGCACTTCGAGGCGGTATATTTTCAGCTCTTCTTCACAGCGTCGCGAAGAATCTCCCGGAGCCGCAGTCCGACTATGCGCTCCTCGCCTGGAAACAGGTTGTACGAAGCCAGATCCATGGCTTCCCGGCTGGCATTGACCTCGATCGAGGGCTCTCCTTCCCTCAACTGTCGTGCGCAATCCTGATAGGTTAGCTTCAGCTTGGACTGGTCCCACTGCACTTTGAGATACGGTATCGGGTGGCCGCCTCCCGGACCCCCTCCCGGGCTCGGAATGTAGACGTTGGTCTTGATTGTGTCGACATCTTTAACGTCGTGAGCAATCGATTCCATGAAGCCTTTCCAGAGGCTTAGATCTGCCTCATGGTCGCGGCTGAGGTAGACTTCAACGGCGGCCAGCGTACCCATGAGTTCTTCCTTGCCCACCTTGCAGGGCCTGCCAATAGCGTCGTCGTTAGGGTTGTTGTTAAGCTGGGCAGCCTCAATCAAATCTTTACGGCCCAGCAGCAACCCCGTCGACTGCAGACCCCTGAGTCCTTTGCCCCCGGAGAAACCTACCAGGTCGAAACCTTCGCGCACGAGCCCGGCGAGGTTCTCTACGGGAGGAAGCTCAGCCGCTGCATCGTTGAAAACCGGGACGCTCGCTGCCTTGCCTGCCGCTAGAAATTCCTTGCGGGTAATCTTGCCCTGGACTTCCAGGATGTTCGTCCAGAACAACATAGCGGTCTTGGGGCTGATGGCTGACTTGACCTCCTCGATGGTTTCAACCTCAACGAGCCGAACACCAACGCTCCGCGCCGCATGATTATAGCTCCCCTTAAGTTGCGCCTTGGGGAAAATGACCTCGCTTTTCATCCCCGTGATGTCGGGAATCTGGCGGACTTTTTGCCGGTCCTTGCCGGTGACGCAGGCGGCCGTTGCGAGCAGGATGGAGCCAGTGGCGCCCGACGTAACCAGGGCGGCTTCAACGCCGATCATTTTGGCGATCCGCGCTCCGACCACAGTCTGCAATTGGGGCAGATGGACGAAACAGCGCGAGGCTTCTGACATAGCTTCGCGAACTTTGTCCGAAATCACCGCTCCCGTCAGAAGTGTGTAAGTACCGGCGGCATTGATGATCGGGCGGATTCCGATCTGCCTGTAGATCTCGCCGTGTCCGTCCGCAAGATACGAAGCGTACAGATGCCGGGGCAGCAGCGCCTCCATCAGCCACGACCCTGCCACGCCAGCCAACAGATTTCTACGACTCCATGACATCTTCATCCATTCTCCTCGTTCATTTGGCACCTTACATTCTGTGACTCGCCTCAGAGCCATAGTGCAAAGCACTCTACCCCCGGCTTGGTTAGAGGCTCAAGTTAGACCTCCGGGATTGAACCTCCAGCAGTGTTTGCGAAATCCGCTTACCAATCGTCTTTTATCTCAATGGTACAATGGACAGACCATCTATTTACCATGGTCAGATCCGGATGTCAAGAGTTTTTTGAATCGTGTCGCTGCCAGGAGGTCTTCCACGGCTTCGGCCCGACCGATGGCAGCGGCGAACTGACCGCCCGCTTTCGAGATCTTCGAGCATCCGCTGTCTGAGCAAACTCATCGGCGAAACCTCCGTCACCGATAACAGCATCAAACGCCGCGATCACGAGATAGCATGCGCGCGGCGCTTGCAGTACTACGCCGCGCACCCTCCCAAAAGGCCTGCCCGAAGATGCGACTCTCTCAAAACTGCCGCTTGCGGCTTCGTTCAACAGCATTTACGCATGTCGTATTTTCTTTAAATATGTTATCCTAACAATCTGGTCATAACCTTCTGATTAAGGAGACTTGATTTGCCACCTCGTCAAGCCGCATTGAGGGCGATAATTCCTATTCCAAGGTCGACCCTTACCGAAGCAGCCTTTGAAAACCTGATCTCCCACGTGGTCCGTGGCGACTGGAAAGCGGGAGATCGCATTCCGCCCGAACGCGAGTTGTGCCAGCAATTGGGTATTGCCCGCACTTCCCTGCGGGAAGCGCTGAAGGCGATGGAACTGATCGGTATGCTGGATAGCCGAGTGGGTGATGGCACGTTTGTCTGCGAGCGTACCCAGTTCCTTTCGCGACCCTTGCTATGGGCATTTGCGGGGGCCGACCATCTCGAGCTTCGGGACATAATGGATGCCCGAACCCTGCTGGAGGTCGACCTTGCGGGGCTGGCCGCTGAAAGAGGATCCGCAGCCGAAATCGAAGAGATCGAACAAAACGTGCGGCAGACGCGGGAGTGCATCGCCGAGGGCAGATCCATCCTTGACGAGGACATGAGGTTTCATCTAGCCATAGCAACAGCCGGTCACAACCAGTTACTGCAGAATGCGGTCCAGTTACTGCGCAATATGATGCTTCAGTGGATCCATTTCAAGCTACTGATCCCGAACGTGCCTTCCAAGGTTTTAAAGCGTCACGAGGCAATTTATTACGCCATTCGCATGCGCGATGTTGAACGCGCCCGCGCCGCGATGAGGACCCATCTCGAAGAGACTATCAGCATGGTTGCGCGGTTGGTAGAGCAGCACCAGGCCCAAGAGCGCTGACCAGCGCGGCACGATTTACCTACTTGACCCTGTTGGCTTGTGGGCCAATCTCTAGACAAGTGGATGGTCTAGGACGACGACTTCCTCCGGCCACAGATTCGCGAGGCTTCAGCAGGTGCTGAAGCCGAAATGGACGAGGCTCGATTGACCCTTGGCTGGGCTAAGAAATTCGATAAAAAACTCCTCTTTCAATACTCTTTCATTATTTCGCTTGACCGCCACACTTGTTCTGTGATATATAGTCTCATGGTCAGACCATTATACCAATCCTCCGACAAGTAGGCGGAAAAGCGGACGAAACCGTATAACGGAAACTAGCAAGGTAAATCCCCGTTCAGAAAGGTAGGATTTGAAATGAAAGATCTCAAAGGACTAACACGGCGTAAGCTCGTGCAGACTGCATGTATAGCTCCCCTGGCTGGTGCGGGTCTGGCCTTGAGCTCCGAGGCGGCTTTGGCCGCTCCGGTGGCCACGGTCGGCGTCTATAAGGCGTTAGGCGTAAAGACCTTCATTAACGCCTACGGAACGTTGACTACGCTCAGCGGCACCCTGATGCTTCCAGAAGTGGTTAAGGCGATGGCAGAAGCATCGCATAACTTTGTCAAGATTCATGACTTGCAGGAAAAAGTTGGCAAGCGGCTTGCGGAGCTTATTGGGGTCGAGGCCGCATTCGTAACGGCGGGCGCGTCAAACGCGTTGTGCGTGGCGACCTGTGCGGTCGTCGCGGGTGACGATAAGGCAAAGATGACACAGCTTCCCGATCTTACCGGCATGAAAAGCGAGATCGTAATCCAAAAGGGCCATAGAAGCGGCTACGACCAGGCCTTCCGCATGGTGGGCGTCAAGCTCGTTAATGTGGAAACTGCGGAGGAGGCCAAAAGGGCGATTAATTCGAACACTGCTGCCGTCGCTTTCGTCCGCAGCCACAACAATCTGGATTTCAAGGTGGACCTGGAGACGATGATCGGCATCGCTCATGGAGCGGGTTTGCCGCTAATCCTCGACGCGGCTGCCGAGGTCCCTCCAGTTTCGGATCTGAGCAAATTCGTGAAGCAGGGTGCCGATCTCGTCGCCTTCAGCGGCGGCAAGAATTTACGCGGCCCACAGTGCGCAGGTCTTCTGCTGGGCCGCGCCGACCTGGTCAAGAAGGCATACGCCAACATGTCACCGAACAATTACCTGCCGCGCATTGCTAAGGTGGGAAAGGAAGAAATCGTCGGAATGCTGGCAGCCGTAGAACGGGACCTTAAGAAAGACTGGGAAGGCGAGCGCAAGGAATTTAAAACGAGGTTAGACCGCGTCGCCGCGCACCTTAAGGACGTCCCCACGGTCGTCACTGAGTACACTCCGAATGACGACTACAGTCACTCGCCTCGACTTTCAATTCAGTGGGACGAACAGAAGCTCGGAATCACGTTAGCCGAAATGATGGACAAGCTTGAAAATGGCGAACCTGGCATCGTAGCTACCGACATGACCAAGTACCGCCCTCACTGGAAAGGTCTCGGCATCTTCGCAAACAACATGCAGCCGGGTGAAGAACTCATCGTGGCTGCACGTGTGAAGCAGCTCCTGATTAAGAAGGGTTGAAGGGAGAGGCGGAATTTCGACAGAGGAAACCGCGGGATTGTGCTCTGGAGAGTGTGGTGAGCCGTCACGACTAGTTCACAGTTAAGCATTTTCTGTTTGCTTGGACCCTCGATGGCGGATGTTGGCTGACTAGGCCGGGAAGTTTGCCACACGATCACGGTTTGCATGTAGCGTGTGGCTTAGTCTGCCCGAGGGCCCCTCTTACGAAGAGGTACGTTAGGTAGGTTCGACAACCCTAAGGAGCTTATGAAGAAGATCAATCGACGCAATTTCCTCGGCCGCGGAGCGACGGTAGGAGCAGCGGCAGCGGCAGCAGCGGTTCCCGCCGCGGCCCAGCAGAAGGCCGCCAAGAGGGTCATCTACCCGAACGGCAAGAAGCCGGAGAAGACTCCGATCTTTAGTCCCACGGTGGCCTATGGCAACCTGATCTTCGTTTCAGGGGTTGGCTATCATGAGCAGGGTGACATTAAGGCCCATACCAGGAAGGTTCTCGATATTATCAAGCAGCAACTGGAAAGCGCAGGCTCGTCCATGGAGAAGGTCCTCAAATGCAATGTCTACCTGAACGACATAAAAGATTACGCGGGAATGAACGAGGTGTATCAGGGCAGCTTCGGGAGCGAGCCTCCCGTGCGAACCACCGTTGCCGCGGGCGGTCTTCCCGGTGTGAATTCGTTGGTCGAGATTGACGTAATCGCCTGCCTCTGATCCGCACTTCGTCGGCTCTGCCAGTCGTCGTACTGAACCTGAAGCCGATCCGAAGCACTCAATTATGGAAACACCTATACCGGCGAATGTGCTCCCGAGTTGTTCCACCCGTTGCGCACCGGGACCCTGGACGTGTTCACGTGTGTCCGTATACGTTCGCGGTTGTTTCCGGTGTGCCGTGCGACGCCCTGTCTGGTCCATTTCTTCGAATCCACAACACATCACCCTCGAAATCTTAGATCCACGAACGCGTCCATCAGGTGCCACGCAGGCCGTCAGGTGCCGACTCCGTCGCGCATGGTTCGGGTACAGCCCTTCAAGGAGATCCTTCAAACAAGCGGCGGATTCGAGCCCAGTTGCCGCAAGGTCGGAACCCGAGGCTGAGAATACGGGGCTGACCCATTCAAGAGAACCAGCGGAGCTGCGATCGGATAGACTTACTGGGCAAAGGGGGATTGGATGACTTCACACAGTTTGTCCCGGCGTTTATTTCTGGGCGCCGCCGCCGCGCCATTTGTGAGCCGCTACCATCAGCTTGCGGCGGCCGAGCGAAAACGCTTCAAAATCCGAGATCTCCACACCATGACGCTCCAGGGGCCCTCCCGCACCTATCTGCTGGTGAAAATCTTCGCTGACGACGGACTTTATGGAATCGCCGAAGCATACGGCACGCCGGGGGTCGGCGTCAAAGAACAGATCCTGTCGATGAAGCCGTATTTGGTAGGGAAGGACCCGCTGGCAATCGACACCATCTACACGCTACTCGACGAGCGCGCGAAGGACCTCAGTGGTACCCGCACCGATGGCTCGGCGCACAACTTCATGCGCGCTGCCAGCGGCATCGAGATGGCGTTGTGGGACCTCGCTGGAAAAGCGCTCGGCGTACCCACCGCGACTCTGTTTGGCGGCCAGTTCCGGCAGAAAGTGCGCGTTTATGACCACGCGGGGCCGCGTAACATGCTGGACAAGACCTCTTGCCGCGACTGGGCGCAGCAGGTCAAGGCCCACCCCGCCGGTTTCACCGCACATAAATTCGGATTCCCGCATACCAATCCCAACACCGATTTGGCGCGCGACAGAGCCAACCGCGTGCTCACCACCAAGGAACTGGTCCAGGTGCGGCAAGGCTTCGAGAATTGCCGCGAAGCGTTGGGCTGGGACCACGACATGATGGTGCATTGCCACTGGGAGTACGACCTGCGAACCGCCATGCAGATGGCTGACGCGGTGGAGTCGGTCAAACCGCTCTGGATCGAGGACCCGCTGCAAGTGGAGTACTCCGAGGAGTGGTCGAAGCTTTGCCAGAGTTCGCACGTTCCCATTTGCACGGGCGAGAACCTCGCGCGCCGGCAAGGCTTCCGCGATTTCATCATACACCACGGATGCGATATCCTGAATCCGGATTTGCGCAACACCGGCGGCTTCCTGGAAACCAAGCGAATCGCCGATATGGCCGACGTTTTCGGCCAGCCCATGTCTAACCACAACACCGGCAGCCAGCTTCACACCTGGGCCACCTGCCAGTGGGCGGCATCGATTCGGGATTATATGACGTGTGAGACGATCACGGGCGCTGGCGGCTGGATGGACCAGTTGTTGCTCCTGGATGGTCCTTATATAAAGGACGGCTTTGTGCAGGTGACGGACAAGCCGGGGCTGGGCGCGGAATTGAATCCAGATACAGCCAAGGCCCACCTAGCGCCCAACGAGACTTGGTGGGGCTAGATTGGCGGATTGGGAGAACGTCCGGCTGGCAGGACCGCAGATGTTGATTGGTGTAGAATGACGGCGCCTCCCAACAGATGTGAATCTAGCCTGAGAAAGGAATTGATATGACGAAGATCGGATTCGTAGGGCTTGGGATCATGGGCCGCCCCATGCTCAGGAACCTTCTCAAGGGCGGTCACAAAATCGTCGCCTATGACATTGTGCCCCGCCTCGTGGATGCCGCAGTGGCGGATGGAGCGCAACGCGCCGCCTCCGCCCGTGAGGTGGCCAGCCTCTCGGAGCTAACCATCACCATGCTTCCCGATGGTCCTCAAGTCGAAGACGCCGTGCTCGGAGCTGGTGGATTCTTAGAAGCGGCCCGGCCCGGCAGCCTGCTGATCGATATGAGCTCGATCAACCCGATGGTTTCGCAGAAAGTCGGCGCAGCCTGCGCCGAAAAGGGCATTGATTTTCTCGACGCGCCCGTCAGCGGCGGCGAGCCGAAAGCCGTCGACGGAACACTCGCGATTATGGTGGGTGGCAAACCCGAAGTTTTTGAACGAGCCGTCCCTGTCCTGAAGCTGATGGGTTCTTCCACAACACTCACTGGGCCGGCAGGCGCAGGCAACGTAACCAAGCTCGCCAACCAAATCATGGTGGCTTGCAACATCGCCGCCATGGGCGAAGCCCTGGTGCTGGCCACGCGCTGTGGCATCGATCCCGAATTGGTCTTTCAAGCGGTCAAGGGCGGCTTGGCCGGCAGTACCGTCCTCAACGCCAAAGCGCCCATGGTGCTCGATCGCAACTTCAAACCGGGCTTCCGCATCAATTTGCATCAAAAGGATTTGCGCAATGCGCTCCTGGCCGCCGAAGCCAACAAGGTGGCCCTTCCTCTTACCAGCCTTGTGCAACAGATGCTCATAGCGCTGATGAATCAGGGCAAGGGCGATTGCGATCATAGCGCTATCGTCACCTTCATTGAGCAGTTGGCCGGAATCGAAGTGAGGCGCGGGCAATCGGCGGCGGCGGTTTAGAAGCGGCCTATTCATGCGGGATGCGGTTTCGGCTTTGATAGACTAATGACCCGGAGGTTACGTGGAACGTAGGCATTTTATCGGCGGCGCGCTGATGGCGGCGCAGGTGCGGGCTCAAACTCAGGCGCAGGCGCAGCGGGAGCTCCAGGCAGGAGGCACCGGCAGTACATCCTACACGGTGGAGACATTCATCGACCGCCGGGCTGGAGATAAGCCGCATCAGGGGAAAGTCCTAGCCGCCATTCAGCCGCACTGCGACGATATACCCATCTTCGCCGGCGGTACCGTGCTCAAACTGCTCGACGAGGGGTACACGGGTTATCTGATCACTATGTCGAACGACTCCATGGCGGGGAACGGCGCCACGATCGGTGAGATCGTGGCCAGCAACGAACGGGATTCCCGCGAGGTCGCGCGGCGCCTGGGTCTCAAGCAGGCGTTTTTTCTGAACTATCCCAACCACAATATGGACGGTTGGCCGATCCTCGAGATGCGTGCGCGCTTAGTGTTCTTGTTCCGGCTGCTCAAGGTCGACACCGTGCTGGTCTATGATCCTTCTGCGCTCTATGAACGCAATCCGGATCACTACGTGACTGCGCGGGCCGTGGAATCGGCCTGCTGGATGGCGTCGTCGGCATGGGATTATCCCGAGCATTTCATGGCCGGGCTAACGGCGCACGGGCCGAGCGACAAATATTACTTTGCGCGAGGGCCGCAACTGGTAAACCGTGTCGTGGACATCGGTCCGTACATCGACCAGAAGGTTTGGGTGAACATGGCCAATTTGACACAGGGGCCGGCGGGGAACCAGGGGGCCAAGCTGCGGCGCGCCCTGGTCAGCCAGGGCCGCAAGCTGCCGCTGCTGGGAGACGACGATGAAACCGCCAACCGCGCCTACACCAAACAATTCGTGCTGGCGCACGACCGCTTGCGGGGCGAGGCGCACGGCCTCGCCTACGCGGAATACTTCCACTACATTCCGCCGGACGAGTCCGAAGTTGAGGACTACGTGGCTAAACACTCCGTGCCGCTGTAAGAAACAAAGCCTATCTGCGGCACCCTGAATGAAGGCGCCCGTCGCACTCTTTCGCTGGCTGCGCGTGACTGACATGACCAAGTGTTCCCTTTTAATGCTCGTAGCGTACGCAGCGGCGGCGCAGACCAAGGTGGAGCCTGCGCGCGTGAATCGCCTGCTCGAGCGAGCCGTGGTAATCGATTTGCACGACAACACCACGCAGATGATCCTCGATGAAGACTATGACATGGCCAAGCGTCATGATTACGGCCAGGTGGATATCCCGCGCCTGCGTGAGGGTCATGTCTCAGGACTGTTTCTGTCGATCTGGGCCGACTCGGTGCGTTACACGGGTCTCGAAGCCATGCGGCGGGCGTTGGAAGAGATGGAGGCTGTGCGGCGCGAGATCGAGCGGCATCCGGCCGACCTGACGCTGGCTACGACCACCCAGGAAATTGTGGACGCGAAGAAGCGCGGGCGCATCGCCATTCTGATGGGTATGGAAGGCGGGCACATGATCGACTCGGACCTAGCCGTGCTGCGGTCTTATTTTCGGCTTGGTATCCGCTACCTGACCCTGACCCACACGACTCATACTTCCTGGGCGGATTCCTCCGACCAGCAGCCGGCACACGATGGGCTGACTGATTTCGGGCGCCAGGTGGTGAGCGAGATGAACCGGCTGGGGATGATGGTGGACATCTCGCATGTTTCCGATAAGACGTTCTACGATGCGCTGGAGACTTCGGCTGCGCCCGTGATTGCGTCGCACTCTTCGAGCCGCGCTATTGCCAACGTGACGCGCAATATGACCGATGACATGCTGCGGGCCATCGCACGGAAAGGCGGTGTAGTGCATATTAGCTTTATCGAAGGACTCCTGCAGCCGGGGTTTCTCGATCGGTTTAACGGGCTGAAGGCGGAGCAGGAGCGGGAAAACGAGATCGACAGGAATGCGCCGAAGTTTGGCGATCGCAGCCATGTGGGCCCGGAGGTGCGCAAGATCGCGGCTGAGCGCATCGACAAGCTGGGACGGATTCTGCTGAGCCGGTTGCTGGATCACTTCGAACACGCGGTAAAGGTGGCGGGCGTGGATCACGTGGGGTTGGGCTCGGATTTCGACTCAACGAACGGCCAGTTTCCGGAAGGCATGGAGGACATTTCCAAACTCCCCAACCTGGTTCGCGGGCTGATGGAGCGGGGCTTTCCCGATGACGACATTTTGAAAATCTTAGGTGGCAACACGCTGCGGGTAATGCGGGAAGTGGAGCAGGTGTCGCGGCGGATGGCAAACGTCAACGCAAGCGCTTGGCTCCCGCAGCCTGACCGGCTTGAAATCTTGCCATATCCGCGATTTTGTGCCGGATGTCGGCGTCATATAGCGCTGCTCGGCGCCCAAGGGAGCAACAAGATGCTGAACCGCGTGAATCAACTCATCTCGGAGCATGGCCGTGACCGGCAAGGAACCGCTGGTTGTAGATAAAATTGAGGATGCCGAAGCCCCCAGGTTCCATCCAGATCCACGCCATTCAACACGGCTCGCTTAAACCATTGAAATGAAAGTAGTTGAAAACAGACGTTCTTGCGCTAATGC
>Ga0182024_10009694_pt1 | contig 19840 bp, 14 predicted proteins | sample P32metaG_FD_120480 | JGI IMG/M metagenome (GOLD analysis project Ga0182024, IMG submission 120480) | Permafrost microbial communities from Stordalen Mire, Sweden - P3-2 metaG (Illumina Assembly) | ecosystem: Environmental > Terrestrial > Soil > Wetlands > Permafrost | place: Sweden: Stordalen... | reverse complement strand
GGAGCCCGAACCTGCGCAGGCTGAGACTGGTGAGCCTTCCAAGGCACGGAATGCACGGAGGAGGGCTGCTCCGCCAATCATTCCCGGACAGTTGACCGTTGACTCTACCCCCCAGGGTGCCCAAGTTCAGGTGGATGGCAGGGGCGACGCGAGCTGGGTCACGCCGCTGGCTTTGACGAATCTCCAGCCCGGGCAGCATTCCATTACCGTCAGCAAGGCGGGCTACTCCACCGACGCGCGGACGATGAATGTGACCTCAGGAAACCGGGCGACAACGGTTGTTCACCTGGCGAGGTTGATGGCCACTCTGGTAGTGAAAAGCGATCCACGCGGGGCCAACATCTACGTGGACGGCCGCGACATGGGCACGAAAACTCCGGGACAGGTCAGCGTGGACAAAGGACAGCACGAGGTGCTGGTGCGGATGTCGGGATACATTGACGAAACCATGAACGCGCAGTTCGCGCTTGGGCAAACATTCAACTTTTCTCCGATGTTGCGGCCTCTCGGCAACACGGACAACCTCAAGACCGTCGGAAAGATGTCGAAGCTGTTTGGGGGAAAGGGCCAGGGGGGACAGGCGACCTTGAGTATCCGTACGCAGCCCAAGGGCGCCCAGATCGCGATCAACCAGCACATGTTGGAAAAGGGCTCGCCGGCTGACGTGATGCTCGATCCCGGCAACTACGTGATCGACCTTACGCTCAGCGGGTATGCGCCCGCGCGCAAGGTCATCAACGTCGAGAAGGGCGGCAAGGTTGTGGTCGACGAAGTGCTGCAGCGGCAGTGAGGTCCATGTCATATTGCGTTCTGAACTGAGCTGAATTACGAACTGCCAAACTCCAGCCGCGAGGCCCGGCACGGCAGCACTCTTTAGCCCGGAGGCACGCAGCTCGAGTTTCACTGCAGCCTGCTCGCACCTGCGAAGCATCCCACTTGGCACCCACGTTCTCCGCCCTGGCCCTCGTTCATCGCATCCACGAAAAAATTGCGCAAAGCGTGGTGGAGACGCCGCTGCAATTCTCGTAGATTCGGAACACGCGCCAAAAAGAACCGCCTGGCGGTGACGCGAAACTTCGGCTAAGCAGGAAACAGGGCACGCGAAGTCCTTTCGCGTGCCCTGCCTTCTTTGGTGAAGAATTTATTTAGGCAACTTGAAGTTGATGGTGACTTGCGTTTGAATCTCGACCGGCTCGCCGTTGAGCAAATATGGTTTGAACTTCCACAGTTTGACCGCATCGGTGGCGGCCTTGGTGAGCTGGGAATCGCCGCTCAGTCCTTTTACGTGAGTGATGTTTCCGTCTTTTGAAATGGTCGCCATCAACTCAACGGAACCCTCAATCCGCATGCTGAGGGCGTTCCGAGGATAGATGGGCTGCACTTTCTTAATCAGCAATCCGCGCGACACGCCTTGCGATATGTTCAGCGTCTGCAGTAGCGGTTTGGGTGCGACTGTTTCGCCACTCCCAAAGTTGGGCGGAGGTGCGCCGGCACCTGCGGTTGCGATTCCGATCATGCTGGGAGCTGCAACGTCAGACGCTCCACCTTTTGCATGTAACGTCGGAGCCTTGCCTCCTTTGACCACAAGCGGCTCAGCAGAAGCCTCGGCCGCGCCCGAGCCTGATGGCTTCGTGGAACTCGACGCAGACGATAGGGCGTCATCGTCAAACGCAGAATCGGTGTCGTCCGATGCATGACCCTTCGCGGTCAATGCCGCGGTTTGTGAACTCGGCAAAGATGCAGATGTCTTTTGCGCGCCAGAAGCGGGCGAGTGCTGAGCGCCGCTGGGCTTCGCAATATGCGGAGTCGCGATAGGCGCTGATGTGTTTTCCGTCGGAATGGCTTCGGGTTCACTCGTGTGTCCGTGGAAGTGCGCCCACCCGGCATAAGCTGCTGCGGCGACAATCACGGCGGCGGCGATCGCCAGAAAAAGTTTCTTTCCTCCGCCCTTCGATTCTGCTGGGTCATTGGCCCCGCCAAAGGTGAATGATGGCGCCGACCCAACCAAACTGGACGACTCGCTCTGCGCTGCTTCCAGCTTTTTCGACCGAGTCTCAGCGTCCGGCAAACGTTCGGGCAGGACTTCTGCGGCGCGCGTTTCCTGAGGTTCGCGGGCGCGAGCGGGCGCGCTGGCAGCTCCGCTGCCCAGGCTTGCCGGCAATCCGGCGTTGGAGGGAGCCTTCACCTCGGGCGCAGCAGAAACAACAGCTGCTGCGAGGAACTTCTCGGCCTGAGGCGCAGGTATAATGAACCCCTTGAATGTAGGCGTAACCGGAGCAGCCGCCGAAGACGCCGCGATGGAATCTTCCCCGCCGATTTCGAGCAAATCTTCGTCTTGAGCAGTGGCATTCGAACCCGCTGCTGCTGCGGCCGGAGTTTCCGATTTTGCGGATGGAGCGGATTTGGTAGCGACCGGCATCGCAGCCGATGCTGCCGTCGCGGAAGCGCTCGCTTTGGCAGGGTCGCCCTTGCGCAGCAGTCCACGAGCCACGCGCAACGTTCCCTTGGCCTGTTCGATGTTGATGGGTTTGGTCAGGACGAGGTTGGCGCCGATGCGAAACGCCTTTGCCACCCCGGCCTGACCTTCCACTACGGCTACGGCAAGCGACGCCTGGTTGGACGTCGAATTACGTGCGCTCTTAAACAACAATGTGGCATTCTGCTCGTTATCGCAGTCGACCACGACAGCGTCGAAGTGTTGGCCCATCAACTTCTTGACTGCAGCGAAAGGTTCCGCGCAGGCCTCGACGTTGAACTCGAGCTCGCTTAAAACTTGCGTCACCGTGCGAGCGGTTTTTTCATCGGGGCAGAAGAGAAGAGCTTGGTAACCCATACCAAACCCATCCTAGGTATACCCGTTATCCCCAGCAAGTTACGCTGGTAATTCGCGTTTCACTAATTCTTGTGGTGTTTTGGTTATGGGAACGAAACCAATGAGGGAACTGCAGCAGTCGGCACGCTCGAACACCGCCCTGCGTAACAACTCCACGGGTCGCATACAATAGCCGGCCATGCGTCCGCGGTTGCCTCTGTGGCTTAAGATCGGATGGACGATCTGGCTGCTCGTCTGGGCGCCGCTGTACTGGCGGCAATTCGGGCTGCAGAATTTTCTCTTCTTCTGCGATCTTGGAAATGTGTTGATAGGAATCGGCTTGTGGCTGGAGAGTCCGCTGATCTTTTCGTGGGCAGCGTCGGGACTGCTTTTATTCCAGACGATCTACACCGTCGATCTTGCCGGCGGGCTGCTGACAGGCCGCCACCTCGTCGGCGGCACGGAATACATGTTCGATCCGCATTTGCCGCTCATCATTCGCCTGCTCAGCTTGTTTCACGTAGTCACGCCGCCGCTGCTTTTGTGGGCGATTTGGCGTTTGGGTTATGACCGGCGTGGATGGAAGCTCCAGACACTGATGGCGTGGATTGTGGTGCCAGTTAATTATTTCTGGCGTCCCGGGCAGGATGTGAACTGGGCCCGTGGGTTGTTCTTTCACGAGCAGCATGCCATGCCAGGATGGGCTTATCTATTCGTCTACCTGGTCACGGTGCCGCTGTTGGTTTATTTTCCCAGCCATCTTTTTGTGGATTGGCTGATGCGGCGCTGGAACCGAGAAATGTAGCGCCGGCATCCTGCCGGCCGTCCCGAGGGAGTCCCCGCCCTCGGCTCGGCGGGCGAGAGGGCGGTGCTACATCTTGCCCGACTCGTCCGGCTGCTTCCGTACAGCCGACTCTGGTTGCGGGTACTCGATCGATCCTTTGAACGAAGAAATGTCTTCCTCGTGGAAGTCAGGGAAAGGCAACTGCTTCCCGTCGCGCCATTCCGCAATCTTCCTAATGGCGTTGTCAGCTTTTTCTTTCTCGACTCCGCCATCGCGGCTCAGATAGAGCGTCTGCGACGGAAGCGCCAGGCCGCCGCCGGAGTCCTCCATCACATCCATGATGCGCAGCAACAGATCTTCGCGAACGGCAGCGAATTCGTTGAAGTCGCGCGTCAGGATGTACGCCATCACTTCCAGGCTGAGGGAACTGCCCGCAATGTCCGTGAGCCGCACCCGCACGGTTTTGGTTTCCACTTTGGAGTGGCTGTAAAGCAAGCGACGGATTTCCGCCAACACGAAGCGCACATGGTCCGCCTTACTCTCGGGACGCAGGCCGAGATTCGTCTTGAACAGAATCTTGTCGCGGCGGCTGAGATTCTCGAGGTTGATCGTGGCCACGGTGCCGTTAGGAATTGCCACCAGCGTCCGTTCGTCCGTGCGGATGCGAGTGGAGCGCAAACCGATGTCTTCGACCACTCCGGTGCGATCGCCGAAGCGGCAGACATCTCCGACGCGAAAAACTTCATCGCCCAGGACAGAAACCCCACCGAAAAGGTTCTCGATGGTTTTCTGCGCGCCGAAGCCTATCGCCAGGCCGCCAATGCCGAGCCCGGCGAGCGCGGTGCTCATGTTGAAGCCCAGATTGCCGAGCACGGCCAGAACGCCCACTACAAAAATCACTGCCTTGACGATGCGCTCGCCCAGCAGCATGAGCGATCCCGTGCCCGCGTGTCCGCGGGCTAGAGCTCGACTGCGCACGCGATGCAGGGACCATTGAACGACCCGCCAGAGAATCCAGGTTGCGCTGATGATGAGTGCGATAGATGTAATTTGAAAATAGTAGTGCCGCGGCAGCAGCGGAATATGAAGGTAGACGGCAAAGACTTGATGAATGAGTGTGCCTGTAAGCAGCCACGCCGGGCCTGAAACCGAGCGCCAGTTGGCGACGTCCAACTGTCCGCGCCGACGTGCCCACCAACGTAATGGAATTTCCAGAAGCGCCAGCACCGACCAGCCGAGCGCCGCCGCTACCGGCAGCGCGATCAGCAGAGCCAAAAATTGCCATAGCGGCATTCCCGCGAACTGGTGTTTGACCAGCACGTTCGGGAGTCGGCTCTCCACGTGGCGAGCCTGGACTTGATCGTAAAGCTCAGGAACTTTGGACAGAGTGCTGGAGGAGATCAGCCATATCTTGCCGGCGCTCGCATCCGACACGCGCACCAGATCCAGGTCGGCCTCGACATCGCCCGACGACATGGTACCAATTTTCTGCCAATTCAGCGGCACACCTTCTTGCGGGATTCCGTCGGCCTGCGTGAAGTTGTTGAACCTGCCGGGGAACGCACTATCCAGCACCACCTTGAGCTTGGTAGCAATCTGCTGGCCTTCGGATTGGCGGCGCGCAGCGCTCATCTGCAGGTACTGCGCCGCAATTCGGTAGTCCCCGGCCTGCGCCGCCTGCAAAAAGCCCAGCATCGTGCCCGACGGTGTCGTGCGTCCGAGGGGATCGACCGTCGCATTGGCCGCCGCCCTCGCGGAGGTCGACGACGGCAGAGCCTGGCTGAACGCCGCATCCCTAGAAATCAGGCAAGCCCCAAGGCACACCACCCAAACGAATATGGCTTTCGGAAAAGAGGACATGATTTTCTCCCGCCCGGCTTTGTGCGGGTGCACGCATGTCGTGCGTAGAAATCGAAGCATGGAAGCAATCATTGTATCGAAATGCCGCGGAGAGGTTAGGAACGCACGGCGTGGCGCGCAGCACCCACTATCCTCGCTTCGGCCGGTAGATGTGCGTGCTGGTGCCGAAGAAAACTTCGGCGGATTCCATCACCGTTTCCGACAACGTGGGGTGCGGATGAATCGTCAAGGCAACGTCGCTGGCGAGCGCTGCCATCTCGATTGCGAGCACACCTTCCGCAATCATCTCGCCGGCGCCCGCGCCTACGATCCCCACTCCCAGCACCCGTTCGCTCTGCGGATCGATGAGAAGTTTGGTCATGCCTTCGGGCCGGTCCAGCGTAATGGCGCGACCGGAGGCGGCCCAGGGGAACTTTGCAACCTTGACCTCTCGATTTTCCTTTTGCGCCTGCGTCTCCGTCAGGCCGCACCAGGCAACTTCGGGATCGGTAAAGACCACCGCAGGAATCGCGTTCGGTTCGAAGGCAACTTTGTGTCCGGCAATAGCCTCAACCGCGACCCGGCCTTCATGCGTTGCTTTGTGCGCGAGCATCGGCTCGCCGACCACGTCTCCAATGGCGTATATCGAGGGATCATCGGTCTGCAATTGCTTGTTCACTTGAATGAAACCGCGCGGCCCAACTTGCACACGCGTCTTGTCGAGACCTTGGATTTCAGAGTTGGGCTTGCGGCCAACCGATACGAGCACGCGATCGAAAACTTTCTCGCGCTCTTTGACGTTCGCTCCTTCGAACGTGGCGCGAATACCGCTGCCTTCGTCTTTCACCGACGCGACCGTCGTGTTGAGCAGGATTCCGTCGAACATCTTCTCCAACCGCTTGTGCAGCGGAAGCACCAGATCGCGATCCGCGCCGGGAAGAATGCCAGGAAGCATTTCCACCACGGTCACGCGCGTGCCCAGTGCCGCATAGACGGACCCCAGTTCGAGTCCGATGTACCCGCCGCCGACGACTAGCAGAGTGCCAGGAATGTCTTCGAGATTCAGGGCGCCGGTGGAATCCATCATGCGCGGCGTATCGAGCTTCAAAGTCGGAACGATGGCAGGGCGAGAGCCGGTCGCAAGGATGATGCGATCGAAGCTCAGCGATTCTTCGGACCCATCGGATTTCTTTACGCGCAGCGCTGTTGAATTCTCAAATGCCGCACGCCCTTGCACGTAATGTACTTTGCGCTGTTTCGAGAGCTGACCGAGGCCTCCAGTAAGCTTCTTGACCACGCTCTCTTTCCACGAACGCAGGCGAGCCAGATCGATTTTCGGTGCGGCGAATTCAATCCCCCAATCCTTGGCCTGATGCGATTCTTCCAGCAGCTTGGCTACATGGAGCAGCGCTTTCGACGGAATGCAGCCTCGGTAGAGACAGACTCCGCCGGGGTTCAGCTCAGGATCGATCAGAGTAACCGTCATGCCGAGATCGGCGGCCAGAAATGCCGCGGCGTATCCACCGGGTCCGCCGCCGACGACTGCAATGTTCAAGGATTGTGTATCTGGCATGGGTGTAAAAAAAGTCTCAAAGTTTCAAGGCTTCAAAACTGCAAAGTTGGAACTGCTCGTGGTTCTAGCAGCAGATTCGCCGCGTACCGAGTGCATAGGTCCTTCGCTTCGCCAGGATGACGACTGAAACGAAGCGCAAAAATGTAGCTCCGCCGGAGCCTTGAAACCTTGAAACTTTAAACTTTGAAACCTTGAAACCTTGAACTTGTCTTATCCCTGTACCGATAGCAGGAATGGTTGTTCAAACGCTTCCGCGATCCAACGAAGGAATCGCGCCGCATCGGCCCCGTCAATCAGCCGGTGATCATAGGAAAGCGAAAGCGGCAGAATCAGCCGCGGCTCGAATTTGCCATTGATCCACTCCGGCTCCATGCGCGACCGCGAAAGACCTAAAATCGAAACTTCCGGATAATTCACGATGGGCGTAAAGCCGACGCCGCCAATGCCGCCCAGATTGGTGATGGTGAACGTGCCGCCCTCCATATCCGCAGCCGTAAGCTTTTTGTCCCGCGCTTTCTTCGAAAGCTGCGACAACTCGACCGCCAGTTCGACTATGTTTTTCTTGTCGACCTCCCGGATCACCGGAACCAGCAATCCCCGATCGGTATCGGCAGCCACACCAATGCTGATGTACTGCTTATAGATAATTTCTTCTTTCTCGATGTCGATGCTGGCATTGAACTGCGGAAACACTTTGAGAGCCGCGGCGCACACCTTCAGCGCGATTGCCGTAACCGTCATCTTGCCGCCGGCTTCCTGCGCTTTCGGAGCAAAACGGGCGCGCAATTGCTCGAGCTCGGTGATGTCGGCCCGGTCGTGCTGCGTAACGTGAGGAATCGTGTTCCAGGATTCAGCCAGGTGCTCGGCTGTTTTGCGGCGAACGCCGCGCATGGAGACGCGTTCGACTTTACCCCACTTGGCGAAGTCCGGAAGCTGAGGTTGAGCGAAGTGTCCGGCGCGCGGTGGCGCCTGGGCTGCGGTAGCGGCCGCCGACAACAACCCTTTCGCGTAAGCCTTGACGTCATCTTCGCTAATTCGGTCGCCGGGGCCGGTCCCCTTTACCTCGTAGATGTCAACGCCAACCTCGCGGGCAAATCGCCGCACGTGCGGCGCAGCTGGAATGGCCTGCCGATGTTCCGTGCCGGCAACTTTGCCAAGTTGCACAGGCATGCTGAACACCGCCGCCCCGGGTTGCTGCGGCTGGTCCGGCGGCAGAGCCTCTTCTTCCGTCTTGCCCTCGGCGCGAATCGCTGCCTGAAATGCCAGGCGCGCTCCGTGCTGCCCGGAAACATGTTCGACTGGAGCGTTCCGAGCGCGGGTGGCTTCGGCCTGAGCCGGTGCTCCGCCTTCCAGAGTGAAGATTACTTGCCCAACTTTGATCTTTTCGCCTTCTTTTACTTTCACCTCTTTGACCACGCCGCTGACTGACGACGGTACTTCGACCACGGCTTTGTCGGTCTCCAATTCCATCACCGGCTGGCCTTCCGAAACTTTGGCGCCGGGCGCAATCATCAAACGAACCAGATCCCCTTGCGAAATGTTTTCCCCGAGTTCAGGAAGTTTGAATTCGCTGGCTCCAGACCCGGACGAAACTAGCGCAGCGGGAGCAGTTGCCGAAGCCGCGGCTGCAGGCGCGGGCGATGACACCGCAGGAGGCTTTTCTTGAACTGGCTTTTGCTGAACGGGCGCGGGTGCTGCCGCGGCCGCCCGCGTGGAAGGTTCGGGAGAAGCCTTGGCTTCCGCTCCGTCCACCGTAAAGATCACCTGACCGACCTTGATTTTGTCGCCCTCTTTGACTCGAATTTCCTGTACCGTTCCGCTTACCGACGAAGGCACTTCGACCACCGCCTTGTCGGTTTCCAGTTCCATGACCGACTGACCGGCGCTGACACTGGCTCCCGGCGCAACCATCAGGCGCACCAGGTCGCCCTGTTCGATGTTTTCTCCCAACTCCGGAAGTTTGAATTCAATCACCGCGTGGTTCCTTTTCTAAGATCTTGATGTGTCGAGTCGTAAACAGGACTCTAGATCGATTCTTATTACCTGAAGACAATCCGCCGATCCTAGCTGATTGCCGGATTCGCCTTATCGGGATTGATCCCCAGTTCTTGAATCGCTCGCTTCACCACGTCTATGCCAATTTTGTTCTCCCGCGCCAGCGCTCCCAGCGTGGCCAGCACGATGTGCTTAGCATCCACTTCGAAGAAGTCGCGCAATGCCGTACGGTTCTCGCTCCGCCCGAAACCGTCAGTTCCGAGCGAAACGAGTTGTCCCGGCACCCATTTGCTCAAGCTCTCCGGCAGCACCTTCATGTAATCAGACGCCGCGATGAATGGCCCCGCAGCATCCTTCAAAGTCTGCGTTACGTAAGGGACTTTCGCCGCCTCGGCAGGATGCAGCATGTTCCAGCGCTCGCAATCGTTCCCGTCGCGATAGAGTTGCTTATAGCTGGTCACGCTCCACACATCGGCTCCCACGCCATACTTCTCCTCCAGAATCTGCTGTGCCTTGAGCACTTCGTACATAATCGTGCCGCTGCCCAGTAGTTGCGCGCGCAGCTTGGCATCGCTCTTGGCCGACGCCTTGAACCGGTACAGCCCTTTCAGCACGCCTTCGCGAACATTTCCTTCCGCGGGCATTCCCGGCATGTGGAGTGGCTCATTGGTGACGGTCAGATAATAGAAGATCGATTCCTGATCGACATACATTCGCTTGATGCCATCCTGAATAATGATGGCGATCTCGTAGGCAAACGCCGGATCGTAAGCTAGCAGGTTCGGCACCGGAAGCGCGAGCACGTGGCTGTGACCGTCCTGGTGCTGCAGGCCCTCGCCCGCCAGGGTGGTGCGGCCCGCCGTGCCTCCGACGAGAAATCCACGACAGCGCATATCGGCAGCCGCCCAGATCAGGTCGCCGATCCGCTGGAAGCCGAACATCGAGTAATAGATAAAGAAGGGAATTGTATTGATCCCGTGATTCGCATACGCCGTGCCCGCCGCGATAAACGAGCACATCGATCCTGACTCGGTGATGCCTTCCTCGAGAATCTGCCCGTTCTTGGCTTCTTTGTAATAGAGCAGCGTATCCATGTCGACCGGCTCATAGTTCTGGCCCACACTGGAATAGATTCCGACCTGGCGGAAGAGTCCTTCCATGCCGAACGTGCGGGCTTCATCGGGAACAATGGGCACGATGAGCTTCCCGAGTTCTGGGTCGCGCAGCAACTTTGCCAGCAGCCGCACGAAGACCATCGTCGTCGAAACTTCGCGTCCCTCGGTGCCCTTATGGAATTCCTCGAAGTGCGAATCGGGCACGGACTTCAGCGCCGCGGCCCGCACTTTGCGTGTCGGCATATATCCGCCAAGCTGCTGGCGCCGCGCCTGCATGTATCTGATTTCAGCGCTGTCATCGGACGGACGGTAAAATGGAGCCTGATGCAGTTCGTCGTCGGGAATGGGAATTCCGAAACGCGAGCGGAACATCTGCAACTCGTCTTCGTTCAATTTTTTCTGCTGGTGCGTGATGTTCCTGCCCTCACCCGCTTCGCCCAGGCCGTAGCCCTTGATCGTCTTCGCCAGGATGATGGTCGGTGCTCCGGTGTGATCGAACGCAGCGCGATAAGCGGCATGCACTTTGATCGGGTCGTGCCCGCCCAAACGCATGCGCGCCAGTTGATCGTCCGATAGATGCTCCACCATTTTCAGCAGGCGTGGATCGGTGCCGAACAGGTTTTGTCGAAAGTAGGCTCCGCTTTCGACAAAATACTTCTGATATTGCCCGTCGCTTATTTCCCCGAGGCGCCGGACCAGCAGGCCATCGCGGTCATTCTGAATCAGGTTGTCCCAATCGGAACCCCAAATCACTTTGATCACGTTCCAGCCCGCGCCCCGGAAAATCGCTTCCAGTTCCTGAATAATTTTTCCGTTACCGCGGACCGGACCGTCAAGACGCTGCAGGTTGCAGTTCACCACGAAGATCAGATTGTCGAGTTTTTCGCGCGAAGCCAGCGTGATCGAGCCCAGCGACTCGGGTTCGTCCATTTCGCCGTCGCCCAAAAAAGCCCAGACCTTGCCGCCGGTCGACTGCTTGAGTCCGCGATTCTCCAGATACTTGATGAACCGCGCGTGGTAAATCGCCTGGATCGGCCCCAGACCCATGGAAACCGTGGGGAACTCCCAGAACTCAGGCATGAGCCACGGATGGGGATACGAACTCAGCCCTCCGCCAGGCTTCAGTTCACGGCGGAAGTTTTGCAGCTTCTCTTTCGAAATCCGGCCCTCGAGATAAGCGCGGGAATAAATTCCTGGAGCGGCGTGCCCCTGGAAGTAAACGACATCGCGATCCCCGCTCTCCGTTTGCGCGCGGAAGAAATGGTTGAACGCAACTTCGTAGAGCGTGGCTGCTGACGCGAAAGTTGAGATATGTCCGCCGATGCCTTCCTGAATCTTGTTGGCGCGGACGACCATGGCAAGTGCATTCCAGCGGACCAGGCTCTTGATGCGGCGTTCCATTTCTTGGCTGCCGGGAAACGGAGCCTGCTGCCGCGTAGGGATCGTGTTCTGGTAAGGCGTAGTCGCCGAGAAAGGCAGGTTGATGCCGGCTTCGCGCCGGGCGTGCAGCGCCAACTGCTGCAACAGGCGCCCTGCCCGGTTGGGGCCGCCTTTGGAAAGAACATAATCCAGAGAATCGACCCATTCCCTGGTTTCCAAAACTTCTAAGCCGTCGGTTTCCGTCTGAGCCACTTCTGGTTTCTCCGTCGTAGAATGCGCAATGCTCCATCATAGTGCAAACGCGAAGGTTTTTGCTGGCACCGAAGGATGGAGTGGGTAAGTCTGGGGATGGGCCTACGATCCAGGAGTGATCGTGAGCCGATTACGCACCCGAAGGCTGAGTTGTCGCGGCCGATCTACGCGTTCGGACGATTGCTCCGCCAACAACGATCGCGAGCGGATCAGCGCATGACCATAGCATCCACGCAACATCGATAGGCAAATGCGTGGCTACCCATACCAAAGCGGCGCCAATCAAAGTGCAAAGGACCAGAGCTAGCGTCATCGTGGCAACCATCTCCTTTCCCTTGGCCACCAACGCGACCATACACCCGACGAACAGCGAGGCCATGAGGTGCCCAATCACCATTCCCTTCAGCACCCACATGTAAGCCTGAAAATGGGTCGACCAGAACGCGAGGTATCTGTCGGTAATCACCGATAGCACCTTGTCGGGCAGCCCCGAGGCAAACCTCAGCAATAAAAACCCTCCGACTACGGCGGCAGCCGTCGACCACGGAGCGACACGGAACCCGGTGCCGAAGAGATGTGCGATGGTCTTCACCGTCTGTCGCCAATACCAGCGCCGGGCGAACGGGACTCCCGATCTCAACGCGAGCTGGGAGAATTCCTCAACGATGTCCCCGAGGATCGATTCTTCTTCGGGAAGGGTGAACAGATCCACGAGCCAGGTGGCAATGCGCGGCGGCTGAACGAAATGTGGTTGGGGCATCATGAGTAGCTCCCGATGAGGTCGAGGCCCTCGGTCATGTTCTGGAGTGCCTGTTGGGTGCGGTTCACAGCCGCCACTCCCTTAGCCGTTACACGGAAAAAGCGCTTCGAGCGCCCGCCACGTTCTGGCGTAGGATCGCCGTGGCGGGATTTAACATACCCTTTTTTCTCCAGGCGATCGAGTGTGGCATAGACAGCGCCGATCGACACTTCACGCTTCGTGCGGAATTCTATCTCTTGCCGCACGGTGACTCCATAAGCTCGATCTTCCAGCCGCAGAAGCGCCAGCACGATGATGTGCTCGAATTCGCCGAGATAATCGCGACCCGTCATTATCTATACAATATAGAGTAAATGTTGGTCAGTCAAACCTTCCCAATGTACCAAACCTGCAGCGGAGACCCTCCTGGTTTAGAATCGCATTCTGCGGCCGTTCGCGCAGGAGGATTCCATGTTACGGATCGTTCTACTGTTAGCTGTGGTAATCGTGCTGGTGGTGCTCGTCCCGCGCCTGTTGTCGCGCTCAGTCACGCCTTCCGAGGGAAGCAACGCTCCCGACTTCACGCTGCCGTCGCAAGAAGGCTCGTCCGCCAGCCTGAAGGACTACCGGGGAAAGTGGGTCGTCCTTTATTTCTATCCCAAGGATCAGACGCCGGGCTGCTCCCGCGAGGCCCACAACTTCCAGGTGGATCAGCCCCAATATGCTGAGCGAAATGCAGTCGTATTGGGCGTAAGCCTCGACAGCGTAGATTCGCACAAAAGGTTTTGCGCCAAAGAGGGCCTGAACTTCAAGCTCCTGGCCGATACCGACCACAAAGTGACCGACGCCTACGGATCGCTGACCAATCTCGGCCTGGTGAAGTTTGCCGCGCGCCATACCTTTCTGATTGATCCCAACGGTAAAATCGCCAAGGCCTACACCAGCGTCGACCCCATCAAGCACAGTACCGAAGTTCTGGCGGAATTAGATCAGCTCCAGAAATCTGGAGCCGTGAAGCGTTAGCACGCGAATATGTGGGGACAGCTGCCCGGGCTGTCCGGCGGAGCGAAGCTCCGCGGGTTAGTCTTGTTTCGCTCCGTATCGAAGGCAAAATCCTGACTCGCTTTTTGTATGCGTAGGAAACTCGGATCCTTCGATCTGCGTCCTCTACTCCGACAATTCAGCACACGAAGTAAAATAATTAAAGATGGCCACTGCAGCGAGAAATGACGTGCCCGGGAATGACGTACGCGGCCCTGCGCCTTACCGCTTCCCGCCAGGCTTCCAGCGAAACCTCCTCTGGTTTGCCTTCCGCAGGTTTCGCCCCGCGAATCCGATCCTTCTGTTTCAGCGCCTGGCCCTGGAATACGGCGACATCGCGCACTACAAGATCGGATGGAATCACATTGTCTTTTTGAATCACCCCGACTACATCCGGGAAGTACTGGTGGTGCAGAACGAAAACTTCATCAAGGAGCGCACGGTTCAGCGCACAAAAATGCTGCTGGGCGAGGGCATGATCACCAGCGAAGGCGCTCAACACCGCTCGCAGCGGCAGGGAGCACAGCCTGCGTTTCATCGCCAGCGCATCCCGGAATACGCGAGCTCGATGGTCCAGGAGGCAGTCCGCTTGCGCGACCACTGGCGGTCCGGCGAGCAGCGCGACATTGCCATCGACATGATGCATCTCACGCTCAACGTAGTCGCGCAAACCCTGTTTGCCACCGATCTCCGCGAGGAAGTGAACGAACTGGCTAGCGCCATCAACCGCATCATGGGCCTCTACAATTTCCTTGTAATGTTGCCGGCGGCAGAGTGGCTGGTGCACGTGCGGCCACCAGGCTTGGCCGCATTCGTAAAAGCGCGCAAGCGTGTCGACGCAGTCGTCTACCGCATGATCGCCGCGCACCGCCAGCGAAGTTCCCACGGCAGCAGCCTGCTCGATTTCATGCTCGCCTCGTCGCCTGACCAGAACGCGGCTGCGGAGCAGTCGTTGCGCGATCAGGTCATCACAATTTTTCTGGCTGGCTACGAAACCGTTGCTAACGCTCTCTCTTGGACGTGGTTTCTGCTCTCCCAAAATCCCGAGTGCGAACGCCGCTTTCACGACGAGATTGACCGCGAGCTGCAAGGCCGCCTGCCGTCGTTCGACGATGTTCCTCGTCTACGTTATATAGAAATGGTGCTGGCGGAATCCATGCGGCTCTACCCGCCCGCGTGGGCGATGGGCCGCTACGCGCGCAATGATTTTCAGTTAGGCGACTTCTACCTGCCCGCGAAGACGACTGTCTTGATGAGCCAATTCATCACTCATCGCGACGCCCGCTTTTTCCCCGATGCTCTGCGCTTCGATCCGGATCGCTTCACTCCCGAAGCCAGGTCGCGGCGAACCAAGCTTACCTATTTTCCATTTGGCGCCGGAGTCCGGCAATGCATTGGCGAGTCGTTTGCATGGATGGAGGGCGTGCTGCTACTGGCCACTCTGGCGCAGAAGTGGAAGTTGAGACTCGTCCCCGGACACCGCGTCGAGCCCGAGCCGCTCATCACCTTGCGTCCTAAATATGGCATGCAGATGCATCTGGAGGCGCGTGACCACATCAGCAAGCCTTAGCGTCGAGCGCGAGGCGAAATCATTTAAAATGCTCGGTCGCGGCCTAGAAAATGATCGACAGCAAGAGCCGAAGAGTTCGAGTAATTGACTCCCACACCGGCGGCGAGCCGACGCGGGTAATCGTCAGCGGAGGTCCCGACCTCGGGAGCGGGCCGCTGGCGGAGCGACTGGAACGCCTTCGCAGGGATCACGACAGCTTTCGATCTGCAGTTGTAAATGAGCCGCGAGGTTCCGACGTTATGGTGGGGGCCTTATTGTGCGAGCCAGTGGATCCTGCCTGCGCCGCCGGCGTGATCTTCTTTAATAACGTTGGATATCTCGGCATGTGCGGGCACGGGACGATCGGTTTGGTGGCGACGCTATTCTTCATGAATCAGATCGAACCCGGCGAGCACCGCATCGAGACTCCGGTAGGAACCGTGAGCGCCGTCCTGCACCCGAACGGTGAGGTCACGGTGAACAATGTTGCCAGCTATCGCCTGGCCGCGAACCTGGAAGTGCAACTGCCGCCCTATGGCAAGGTGCACGGCGACGTGGCTTGGGGAGGAAACTGGTTTTTTCTCGTACGCGACCACACCATGGATCTGTCGCTTGCGAACTTTGAGGAACTGACCGACTTCACATGGGCGATCCGCCAGGCCCTTCGTCAACAGGGAATTACCGGAGCCGGGAATCAGGAAATCGACCACATCGAACTCTTTGGCCCCTCCCATCTCCCCTCCGTCGACAGCAAGAATTTCGTGCTCTGTCCCGGGAAGGCCTACGATCGTTCGCCATGCGGCACCGGAACTAGCGCCAAGCTCGCCTGCCTCTATGCGGATGGGAAAATCCGCGAAGGCCAAATTTGGAGACAGGAGAGTATCGTCGGAAGTGTGTTTGAAGGCAGCGTTGCAGTACGCGACGGCAAGGTCTACCCCAGCATTAAGGGTGCTGCCTTCGTGAACGCTGAGGCTGAACTGGTCCTAGATCAGCAGGATCCGTTTTGCATGGGTATTCGAGCGTGACGCCGAGGAAGGTACGCGGTCTCAAGCAGCACTTCAAAGAACTTTTCGGCGTTCCTCCTAGAATCTTCCGCGCGCCCGGACGCGTCAACCTGATCGGAGAACACACCGATTACAACGACGGCTTCGTCATGCCTGCCGCCGTTGGCTTCTCCACGTATGTGGCCATTGCGGCGCGGCCGGATCGGAAGCTTGTAATCCACTCGGAAGAACTCCCCGGTAATTTCGAGTTCGATCTTGACCACCTGCCCGAGCAGCGGACCGGCGCATGGTGTGACTACGTGCTGGGAGTTGCCAGCGTCCTTGGGCAACGGGGCCATGAGCTTCATGGCGTGAACTTGCTGGTACACGGCGAAGTCCCGATTGGCGCGGGACTGAGCTCATCGGCGGCTCTGGAAGTCGCCTCTGCGCTTGCGCTGATGAGCGTCGGCGAGATGCAACTGCCTCTGACCGAGGTCGCTCAGCTCTGCCGGCAAGCTGAGAACAGTTTTGTCGGTGCCCGCGTCGGAATCATGGATCAGTTCGTCTCCTGCCTGGGAAAAGCAGGGCACGCCCTGCTCCTCGATTGCCGCTCCCTGGAGTTTCAGTTGGTTCCGATCCCTGCAGGCATCCGCCTCGTAGTCTGCAACACCATGGTGAAGCATGACCTGGCCACGGGGGCTTACAACACTCGGCGCCAAGAATGCGAACAGGGAGTGCGGTGTTTTCAGAAATGGAATCCGACCATCCGCGCCTTGCGCGACGTGTCGGTGGAACTGCTGGATCAGCACGCGCAGGACCTTCCCGCTACGATTCGGAAACGCTGTACCCACGTTGTCCGCGAGAACCAGCGAGCGCTCGATGCTGCCCGCGCTCTCACCGAAGGTGACCTCAATCGAGTGAAGAAATTGATGCACGAGTCACACCAAAGCCTGAGAGACCTTTACGAAGTCAGTTGCAAGGAACTCGACATCATGGTCGATGCCGCCGAAACATTGCCCGGCGTCTGCGGTGGACGCATGACCGGAGGCGGCTTCGGCGGATGCACGGTCAACCTCGTGCGCGATAAAAATGCGGATGACTTCGCGCAAAGAATTGCCGAGCGCTACCGACAGCAGACCTCAATCAATCCTCAGGTATACCTTTGCACCGCAGAAGATGGAGCCCGGGAACTCAGCTAGAGCCTGACTGATCTCCGATGCTTGGCGACCACCCTTGTAGTTTAACCAACCAATTCGCAGGTTCCGGAAGAATCGCAAACTTGGGCAGATCCCCGCGCACCATTGCCACTTCATCGCAGCAATGAAACCGAGGACAAGCGTGGCAGTCTTTGTAGATCTTGTCGGGAAGATCCTCGCGCTGAGCGACTGAGAATCCCTGACCCGCGAAGAAATCAGGCTTGCGCGTGAACAGGCAAATGCAATCCACGCGATGGCGCTTCGCCTCGGCCAGCAGCGCTTTTACCAACCGTCCCCCCCCGCCTTTGCCCTGAGCCCAGGGAGCGACGGTAATCGACCGAATTTCGGCCAGGTGCGTGCCATACAGGTGCAGCGCTCCACAGCCGATGATGCGCCCCTCATCTTCAAGTACCACGAAGTCTCTGACGTTCTCGCAAATTTCCGGCAGAGTACGCGGCAGCAACGTGCCGTCGCCGGAGTATGCAGCAATCAACTCATGAATCTGCTGTGCGTTGGGCAAGATTGCTTTACGCGTGCGCATGGACCTCCTCGCGAAGAGACTCAATCCTCTTCCTGGTGACGCTAATTGCGTGCCGCACCCGCGCCGGGGCGGTACCACCGGGAACATCGTGGACGGCGAGCACAGAAACCAACTTCAGCGATTCATAAAAATCCTGATCGAAGGCCGGACTAAGCGATTGCAGTTCCTCGATCGGTAAGTCCTGAAGCTCACAGCTTCGCTCGATACATATCTGCACTGCCTTACCGATCCGCTCATGTGCCAGCCTCGAAGGCACACCCCGCTTCACCAAATATGTAGCCGCTGCCCAAGCATTCATAAATCCCGACTGTGCCGCCTGATGCATGCGCTCTTTATTCAATTCCACCGCCTTCATCCATCCCGCCACCAGCGGCAACATTTGCAGGAGTGTGTCCGAAGAGCCGAACACCGGCTCTTGTGTTTCCTGCAGGTCCTTGTTATAGGCCAAAGGCAAACCCTTGACCGCAACCATCAGCGCGATCGCATTTCCCAAAACCCGCCCACTCTTGCCCCGCACCAACTCAAGCAGGTCCGCATTCTTCTTCTGCGGCATTGCGCTGCTGCCCGTGGAGTAAGCCTCCGGCAGAACCAGAAAGCTGTACTCCTGCGAAGAAAATAAAATCATCTCCTCCGCCCAGCGGCTCAGATGCAGCGCGAGCAGCGACAGCGCGTTGACAAATTCCAGCGCAAAATCCCGGTCGCTAGTGGCGTCAATGCTATTCGCGGTTGCGCCGTCGAACCCAAGAGTGTCGGCCATGAGAGCCCGGTCCAACGACAACGTCGCACCGGCCACCGCACCCGATCCCAGGGGGCAAACGTTCAGCCGCTCTCGACAGTCCGCCAGTCGTCCCGCATCCCGCAAAAACATTTCGACGTAAGCCAGCAGCCAATGTCCGAGCAGCACCGGCTCAGCCCTTTGCAGATGCGTGTACGCCGGCATGGCAGCATCCCCGGCCTGATCGGCGCGATCTACTAACACGCCGCACAATTCGGCGAGCTCGTGCCGCAGCTGATCGATGGTTGCTCTCACGTACAGCCGCATGTCGGTTGCAATTTGCTCGTTGCGGCTGCGCCCGCTATGCAGCTTATATCCAGTTTCTCCAATCAGCGCGACCAGTTGCTTCTCCACGAAGTGATGGACATCTTCCGCTTCAATGTCGTCCAGAAACGACGACGACGCCGTCGCCCGTTCGCCGATCTGCTCCAGTCCCTGCAAAATGCTGATCAGTTCGTCCGCGGAAAGTATGCCGGCGTTCTTCAGCGCACGCGCATGCGCGCCACTGGCCGCGAGTTCGTGACCCAGCAAGCGACGATCGAAGTTGAACGATCGCTGCCAGCGTTCGAAATCAGGGTCCAGCGGTTGCCGGAACCTCCCGGGCCACATCTTCATCGCGCGACCTCCACGCGAGTCCGGGCTCGCGACCGCGAAGGCAATCCAAGAATGCGAATGAATCCAGCCGCATCCTTCTGGTCGTAGCTGTCGCCCATCGTGAACGACGAAAGATCGGTGCGGTACAGTGAATGTTCCGACTCGCGGCTGACCACGGAAACATTTCCTTTGTACAGCGACAGAGTGATGCTGCCTGTCATATCTTTCTGCGTGCTCTCGACGAAGGCGTCCAGAGCTTCGCGCAGCGGTGTGAACCACAGACCGAAATAGACCATCTCCGCATACTTGAGCCCAACGTGCTGCTTGAAGTGCGCAACCTCGCGCTCCAGGCACAACGCTTCCAGTTCGCGGTGAGCCGTGATCAGCAGCGTGCCGCCAGGAGTTTCGTAGCATCCGCGCGACTTGATCCCAACAAAACGGTTCTCCACAAGATCGACCCGACCGATGGCATTGCGAGCGCCAATTTCATTCAGCAGTTCCACCAGTGATACGGGCTCCATTTTCATCCCGTTCACTGAAACCGGAATCCCCGCTGCGAAGCCGATGCGCACTTGTTCTTCTTTATCCGGCGCCTCCTGCGGCGAGCGCGTAATCTGCCACGTGGTCGGCAAAGGTGCGTTCCCGGCATCCTCCAATTCCCCGCCTTCATGG
>Ga0182024_10009692_pt1 | contig 19845 bp, 15 predicted proteins | sample P32metaG_FD_120480 | JGI IMG/M metagenome (GOLD analysis project Ga0182024, IMG submission 120480) | Permafrost microbial communities from Stordalen Mire, Sweden - P3-2 metaG (Illumina Assembly) | ecosystem: Environmental > Terrestrial > Soil > Wetlands > Permafrost | place: Sweden: Stordalen... | reverse complement strand
CAGATCCGCGCGCCCGCCGATCTGTCCCGCGCGAATGCGTCCACCGCCGCTGCGCAGAGATGCGTCCCCAGAAACTTTTCCAGCGATGATGTGACCGCCGGCAGTGAACGCCGTCAGGTCGCCGTTCACTTCCTGCACTTGAATGTGACCACCCTCAGTTTCCAAGCGGGCTTCGGGCTGACCCGCGGACTTGCTTCGGCTATCGTGCGTGCCAATCTTTCCGGCAAGTATATTTCCGCCCTGCGTAGCTAAATAAGCGCCGCCGCCGATTTCTTCGGCTTCCACATCTCCCGCGCCGGTCTTTACTTCCACGTAATAGCCTTGTGGCACGCTTACTTCAAAATGCACCCAAAACTGAACGCCCGCGCCAGGCTCACGTGCGGCTTGCGGCGGAAGCGTGCCGACAATTTCGACACCGGCAGGAATGGATTTTGTTTTTAGTACGTAGGCGTCCAGAAGCCGCTTCGCAGCCGGTTCCTTGGCATCCGTTTCAATGTGCACTACGTAGCGAACTACGGGTGCTGCTCCGTTTTCGATTGGTGAAATGTGCACGGAACCTAGGTCAGTCGACAGCCGGAGCGTTAAGCCGTCATTGGTAGTCAGCGCTCCGTTGCGGTCGGCCGACACGTGTGAAGAGGTTACGGGAATTGTCGACGCGCTGGACGCTGGCTCGTGTGGGTCAGAAGGATCCGAATATTTGGCGGCGCTGGCCGCTAAAATAGCCGGCATCACCACGCCAAAACCAAGAACGCTGACAATTTCCCGAATCGCACGCCGCAGCGATTTGCGGGTCGCCGAGCGTTGTGCCAGCCGCGAAACATTTCGTAGAAAAAAAGTCTTCATGGTCCAGCAATCTTCGGATTCGTCGTCGTTACGTTGCACCCGGAGGCGCCTAGAAGTATCTATTGGAGATCTCGCGAACCAATCTGTCGCAGGGCTGCTGCGCTACGCAAGCGCACAAAACGGCTGGGATCCCTTTGTTCCAGATCATTCAGCACGCGCACAATCTGGGCCATCTCAGGTTCGACGACGACCGTCTCGGAGTTCTCGAGGCCGAGCGAATCGAGCGAACGCACGAGGAAATTCACAGCCTCAATGCGCACTCCGGGATTGGGATCGTGTTCGAGGATTTGCAACATGGTCTGCCGAACGGCGCTGTCGTTTGCCGTGTCGCGCAGCGACTCCAAAGCCTTCATGCGCACCGCCGCATTCTGATCCTTGCGCGCCGCAGTAAGTAGCGCTTGCCGCACTGGTTGGTCCGCGGTCCGGGATTTCAGTGCGTCCAGGCAATCGAGCCGTACCCCGGGGTCGAACCTTTCGCCATTTTCCACCACGTACGTGAGCACGCGGCGAACCTCGCTATCGTCCACATTTCCAGAAAGCACCAACGGCTGCTCCGCGTTCAGCTGCAGTTGCACATTTTCCATTGGAGAATCCTGCGCGGGCGAAACGCGAATACCCGCGATGGCCATTTTGGAAAGTTGTTCATCGGAAAGTTTTGGCGCGGCTAGCACGTTCACTGCGGGTCCGGCAACGTCGTTGGCGGTTTGCAGCCAGGGCACGATTTGCGTGCCCAGCAAAACGCCGAAAACTATCAGCGCCGCCCCGCTCCACGCCGGGCGCAGCGCCATCCACCGGCGCATCCAGCCAAACGCGCTCCAGTGTTCCTGCGCGCGTGGAGCATGCATATCGTCCAGCTTCTCGGAGAGTTCGCTACGACACTGAGCGAGCAGCACTCCGCTGGAATCCAGCCGATCCGCGGGCTCCACCGTTGCGTTTAACGCGTCGAGAAACGCGCGCTCCTGGCGGAGTTGTTCGCCACAAGCGTCGCAAGCCAAAAGATGCTCGGCGATGCGGGCATTCTCTGCAGCATTCGTTTCATCGCAAGCGTAAAACACCAGCAGCGAAGCGACTTCATCGCATTCCGCGGGCGCAAATCCTTTGCGAGCTTCGCCGCCGCTCATCGTAATTCACCAAGTTGGTTGCGTAGCTTGCGCGTAGCCCGAAACAAAGAATTTTTCACCGTCTCTTCCGTGGTACCCAGCGCATCTCCAATGGCGCGCAGTTTCAGTCCTTGATAGTGCTTCATTTCAAACACCACGCGTTCGCGCGGCGAAAGCTGTTCCATCGCGCTGGCGATGTGCCTGCTGATTTCTTTGCCCATCAAACTACGCTCGGGATCTTGCGTGGGACGATTTTCCTTCTGGCGCTCGAAAAAATCTGTCGCGCCTTCTTCACGGCCGCTCGAATTCATTTCCGGCGCTTGATCTTCAGGACGCGATTGCCGCCGCCGCAATTGGTCGAGGCACACGTTGGTAACGATGCGGTACAGCCAGGTATAAAAACTGCATTCAAAACGGAAACGATGCAGGTTGCGGTAGACCTTCAGAAACGCTTCCTGATAAACGTCGCGCGCGTCTTCCGGACGCTTCATCAGGTTCAGCGCCAGGCGCAGGACGTCGCGGTCGTAGCGGCGCACCAGCTCTTCGAATGCCGCGCGATCGCCGGCCTGGGCATTGGCCACGAGGGCGCGATCTTCGAGCTTCTGCAAAGAAGTCTCCGCGGACAAAGCCGTGTGGATGCCGCCAGCGCGGCCAGTTTCATCAGCCAAGGCAAAAGTCCATCGGGGAAACGGCATGCTTCGCTTTCTCTTCGTCGCGGTGCGCATTACGGCAATTGCTACAATACGTTAGCGCAAAAACATCAGCTCGACCAGTCGCCAGGCAACCTAGCCACAAACCACGACGGTACGGTCCTAAGGTAATTGGACGCACTTCCGCGTGAACAGTAAGCACCGCCCCTCACAGAGAGGAACGCAAGCGAAGAGCAGTTTGTTTCGTTCGGCCGAAAGCGATTTTCTGCGTCAACAGTTCACGCCGCGCGGCGGCGGCGCGGGGAAAAGCCACGCCACCAAAGGCCAAAACAGCAGCAACACCAGCGCCGCGAGCATCGCCAGACCATTCCTGCGATAAAAAGCGTCATGCTGCCCCAGCAGTTTCGACTCGGCATCGATCACCGCACTAAACATCAATACCAGGAAGCACCCCAGCAAATTGAAGCGCATGATGTAGCGGACGCCCAGCACGATCACGCCGAGCAAGATGAATTCCGCCACATACTGCTTGGCGAAGTCCGCCGAGTTGCCCCAGGAACCGCCCACAAATGCGCACGCCGCACCCAGAAAGAGCAGCACACGTAGCCACCTTTGCGGAATCTTGTTTGTCACAAACGCCGCGACCGCGGCTATCAGACCGGTCAAAAACAACGAGTGAAGGAGGGCGCTGCCGACGATGGACGCTCCCGGAACGAAGGCGTCAAAGTCCTGTCCGAACGAAGCGCCGGCGGCACGATGCGCCGTGGGCCAATGCAATGCCGCGACTTGCAACAGTCTGCTCAATGTCAGTAGACCCGCTGTCCCACCGATTCCGACGCACAGCGCATCACGATAATAGAGCGCAGGCATTCCCAGCCAGCCAGGTATGCGCTCCTCCCCAAATGCGCGACGGGCATAGAACCACGCCAATCCAAACAGCAGGGCCACCGCCGCGAAATAGAACGGACCGCCGACCAGTACCGCCAGCGCGATCCCGCCAACCATAAAGTTGAACGGTACCTCCGTCTTGTACTGCATCAGAAAATTAGGTATGCGATTACCAAGCGCGAACGCCACGAAAAAAGCTAAGAACGCCCAGACGGCCCACAAGCCGATCCGTCTCCAGGGAACTGCTTGTGCGTCCTCGGACTTTAAATTTTTTAGGAAACCGATGAGCACGCAAATGCTGAAAATTCCGTAAACCAGCGCGGGAATTCCGTAGGTCACCAAAAGCCGTGGCAGGTTTAGTTCCTGTTGTTTGCGGACCCAGTCATCGGGAATTTTAATGAAGGTTTGATATTTTGTGACTTCGTCGCCGAGAACCTGCACCCGCATGCGCGCGTGCGCTTGTTCTGCGGTATTTGTGGAAGCGCCGGCCGTGGGATCCAGCTGCTCCTTCCGCTCCCACACCAGAGCGTGATCCACGCGATGCGGCCGCTTGTCGGACTCGGACTCCACCACGTGCCATTGCGAGAGATCGATCTGTTTGTTTTGTTTTAGGAAAGCCGCAGCGCGTGCTTCGGCCTCCTCGTTGCTCAGCGACGCTCCGGGCGCTTCCTCGGACACAACGTGCCAGACCGAGTGCAGCGAACCATCCGGTTTGAGAATCACATCGAACTCTTCCGGCTGGCGGTCGCGAAAATAGCGCACTCGCCACAAGGCCCCCGGCACACGCGACGCATAAATATTATTTAGAGCGTCGATACCGATTCGTTCGCGAAGGTATTCGTTCACCAGCGGATCCGTGTTATCTACAAAAACCGTGGCATGACGATAGGACGCGGGGTTCAGTCCGCGCTGCCGCAAGATCTCGTCGCCTTTCAGTTTCGCAGTGTTCGCATCCAAGGTAAGCTTCAGATAATTTCCGATCGCGTGTGGAGCGCTTTTCGCTCCGAACGTAACGAATGCCAGCACCACGCAGACCGCCAGAAGAAGCAGCGGCGCGGGTCGTAGTGCTTCGTAGCGCCGTGTCGCCACTTGTTGCGGCGTAGAAGCTACAGGTAAGGCTAACGCTGCTTCCGGGACGGGTTTCGCAGCATTCAGCAAATCCGTATCTTGTTCGAACGTTCCGCGCGATAAGTAGGAAATCGCGGCAAAAAGCAGCGGCGCCAAAGCCGCCAAGCCCACCACCAGTCCGGAAACTTTAAAATACACGCTGTTCGAACGAATCAGCAGCATCCCCACGAGGGAAGCGTCCACCGTGTAGTGCCAGATGAGCGTGGCCACGATGCCCCAGCGCAACAGTACAATTCCTGCGACAATCCCGATCAGTCCCACCTCGATGCCGCGCACGTACCCAGGCTCTTGCGGATACGCGCTGTGCAGAAAGCTCCAGGAAAATGCCGGCAACACCACCGCCAAGACACGCGACTTGGTAATGCGCTCAATAAACGGCACCGCGAACAAACGAAACAGAAATTCTTCGCTCGTTGAAGCCACCAGCCCGATGGCAATTCCCGCGATCCACGGAAACGTCGTGTTAATCGTCTCCGAATAATTCAAATCCTGCGGCGCCCACACCCCCGCTTTGCTGCCAAACATATAAAACGCCACGATGAAGCCGATATGCGCCGCAGCTAGCGAAAGACCAACGGTAGCCGAAGAAAAAAACTCTTTCGAACGCAGACCGCGCAACGTAAACGCCTTACTGAGCCGCAGGCGCATCGGTTGCGACGCACGGTACAAGGGCTCCGCGCCTGGCAATACCAACGTAACCATGATCGCGGTGCCCAGCGCTTGCAGTAGCGCCATCACTAGTCGTGACGCCACGAACCCGCTATAGCTGTTGTTCGTGTCGTAACCGAAGCGCGTCGCCTGCCACTCATTGAGCTGCATCAAAAAATAAAACAGTGCCACCACCACGCCGAGCTTGATCGCTCCGCCCCACGTGGTTTGCTCGCGCCGCGTTAGGGTGATGCCCACCCACAGCGCGCTGCCCAGCAGCAGAAAATACGGAATGATCGCGATCTCGTTGTAAAACAGATTTGTCGAGCGCAGTTGCGCGTAGCTCCGCTGCCACGCTTCCGGAACTTTCAGAAACTCCACGCTGCCGCCCACGCGGTCTCCATGCAGCAGCACCGCCATGCGATACGGCGCATCCTTCGCACGAAAACCTTTTTTTTCCCAGGTGAACGACCAGTCCAGCCGGCTCGGCTTCTGACTAGCACTCACTTCTTCCGGCAGAAGTTCCCACGCGCCAAGATTCATCCCCAATTTTGTGCTGGCGAAATTCTGCGCCGCTGAAAGCGCGGCGGCTTGATTCAGCGCCGCTCCAGCGCGTCTTTCTTCCACTTTGTGCTGATATCCGACGATCTGCCCCGCTGGATTCACTCGTACGTGAAACTCTTCTTCCTGCAACGGCCGAAAGAAACGCACATCCCAATACCAGATGTTCAATTCCGATGACATCAGCTGGTTGGCTTGCTTCAGCCCAACTTCGCGCTCCAGGTACGTCTTGGCGTTGTCATCCACATCGAAAACAATCGCCGATTGATATCCAGCGATGTTTTCGGCCATACCCGCCACAAACGACTGCGCCCGCTGCAGCGCTTCTTCCCGCGAAACCTTAAAATTTACCGATGCCTCGGGAAAAGCCTGAAAATAATATTTGTACGCAAACAGCGCGCCCGAAATGCCCGCGATCACCCACAGCCACAACGCTCGTTTATCGGAAACTGTCAATCGCTCGCCGGCCACTCGTCCTCCGCTGTTCTCGTTGCTAAACCACCACCCGCATAATCGTCAACCACCACTACTTATAATACGCATAGCCGCGACGCAAGTATCGGTCCGCAGTTCGCGGGCTTCCTGCACTGGCGGCCCGCAAGCACTCGCAATGGTATAAGGGTATGCGCTCTTTTCGCATGCCTTCCACCGCTCAAACGCCACTCAGCTTGGCCACCGAAGTTCGCATGATCAAGGGCGTTGGTCCGCAACGCGCCGAACTCCTAGCGCAGCGAGGAATTCACACCCTAGCCGATCTACTGAACTACTTGCCGTTCCGCTACGAAGACCGCATCCGCTTTTCCGAAATTAAAGAATTGCAACCCGGCAACACCTACACCATCCGCGCCAACGTCCTCAGCGGGCAAGCCGTCCGGGGCATGTACGGCCGCGACGCCATCTACCACTTGCTGGTGCAAGACGCCACTGGCTCGCTCCCCTGCAAATTTTTTCACGGCGGCTATCTTGAAGGCCGCCTCAAGCCCGGCCAATCGCTCATCCTTCACGGCAAAGTAGAAATCGACAAACTCCGCCCCGCGCGCCGTGAGATGATCAATCCGCAAATCGAAGTCCTCGTCGGTGAACTGGACTCCGCCGAAGTCGGACGCATCGTCCCCGTCTACGAAGCCATCGGCACCTTCGGCTCACGCGCTATTCGCCGCGCCATGTACGCCGCGGTGCAACTGCTCCCGCCCGATCTTCCAGACATTCTTCCTCCAGCGATGCGCGCCACGTACGGTTATCCCTCGCGCCGTGACGCGCTCATCCAAACGCATTTCCCTGCAGCCAGCGAATCCCTCGACACCCTCAACACTTTCCGCTCCCCCGCGCAACAAAGCCTCATCTTCGAAGAATTTTTCCGCTATCAACTCAGCGTCGCACTCGACCGTCTCGCTACCCGCCGCGAAAACGCCATCCCCTTCCGCCTGCGCGAAGAAAAAATCCGCGCCGCTCTCAAACGCGTTCTCCCCTTCAAGCCCACCAACGCGCAAAAACGCGCCCTCGGTGAAATCGCCGGCGACCTCGAAAAATCTTTCCCCATGAATCGCCTGTTGCAAGGCGACGTTGGCAGTGGCAAGACCATCGTTGCCCTGCAAGCCGCGGTCATCGCCATCGAAAACAACACGCAAGCCGCGCTTATGGCTCCCACGGAAATTCTCGCCGTGCAACATTACCTTGGCGCGCGCCGCGTCCTCGAACACGCCGGCTACAAAGTCGAGCTGCTCATCAGCGGCATGAAGTTTGGCGAAAAAACCGCCGCCCGCGAGCGCATCCGCTCCGGCGAATCCCATCTCGTCGTCGGCACCCACGCGCTGATCGAAGACAACGTGCAATTTGCGCGCCTTGCATTCGTCGCCATCGACGAGCAGCATCGCTTCGGCGTCCTGCAGCGCAAGCGCCTGATGGACAAAGCCGCCACGCACGGCCACGCGCCCCACGTTCTCGTCCTCACCGCCACGCCCATCCCGCGCACGCTTTCGCTCACGCTCTACGGCGACCTCGACATCTCTCTCCTCAACGAGCTTCCCCCCGGTCGCACGCCAATCATCACTCGCCAAACCACTCAGCAACACTTGCCCGGCGTCTGGGAATCCGTGCGCCGCGAAGTCGCCGTCGGCCATCAGGCCTACATCGTCTATCCCGTTATCGAAGAATCGAAACTCGAACTAAAAGCCGCCCTCGACGAGTACCAGCACCTCCAAAAAGAGGTCTTCCCAAAATTAAAATTGGGTCTCCTCCATGGCCGCCTCTCCAGCGATGAAAAAGAATCCGTCATGCAGCGCTTTCGCAAAAACGAAATCAATATCTTGGTCGCCACCACCGTCGTCGAAGTCGGTGTCGACGTCCCCAACGCCACTGCCATGATCATCGAACACGCGGAACGCTTCGGCCTCTCCCAGCTCCATCAACTCCGCGGGCGCATCGGCCGCGGTGCCGATAAATCTCACTGCATCCTCGTCGCTTCCGGCCGGCTCACAGAAATCGCTCGCGAACGCCTCGCCACCATGGTGCGCACCTCTGACGGCTTCGAAATCGCCGAAACCGACCTACTCCTCCGCGGCCCCGGCGATTTTTTTGGCACTCGCCAGTCCGGCGACATGGGCTTCCACATCGCCAGTCCCCTGCGCGACCGCGAACTCCTCGAAGCCGCACGCCGCGAAGCGTTCCTTTTGGTCGACGACGCGCATCAAACCGTCAGCCTCGAACGCATTCTTCGCGCATTGCCCGCCGAATGGCAACGCCGCTATCACTTGGCCCGTATCGGCTAGACTGGACACCATGCGCGTCATCGCAGGAACTTATCGCAGCCGCGTCCTGAAGAGTCTCGACAGCGCGGCGTTGCGCCCCACCAGCGACCGTCTCCGCGAAACGCTCTTCAACGTTCTTGGATCGACTGTCTCCGGCGCGCAATTCGTTGATCTTTTCGCGGGTACCGGCGCCGTTGGCATCGAAGCCATCAGCCGCGGCGCCGTCGACGTCTTATTCGTTGAAAATCACACGCCCGCCGCTAAACTCATTCGCCAGAATCTTCATTCGCTAGACATTCGCCGCGGTGCCACGGTGCTCGCCATGGACGCTCTCCGCGCTCTCGAAAAACTTCAGCAGCTCCAGAAAAAAACTGAATTCGCCTACAACTATATCTTTCTCGATCCGCCCTACGCCGACGCCGAAGAATATCAGCGCGTCATGAAATTTCTTAGCACTGCTCCCTTCGTCTCCCCAGGCACCGTCGTCATCGCCGAGCACTCCCGCAAATTCGAACTAGCCGAAGAATTCGCCTCCCTGGAGCGCGTCCGCGTCCTAAAACAAGGCGACGCCGTCCTCAGCTTCTACCGCCGCCGCCAAAATTCCTCCGACGGCAAGTAAGCGCTTCCCAACAAAAAAGCGCCACAAAACATCGTAGCGCGTCCTTCAGCAGCACTGGCACTCCTGCCTGTGCATTCAACAATCCCAACCACAAATCGACCCGTCAATCACAATCGCCACTCAACTGCCCTCACAACTTCCCATATTCCGCCTTCGCCGCTACCAGCACCGGAATATCGGGATCCGCATCCTTCCACATCGCAAAAAAATCCTGATACGCCGTCCGCGCCTTCCCCGCATACCCCGCATCGCATACGCCCTGGCCAAATCCAACTGCGCCATGGGTATCAGCCCGCATTCCCGATCGTTGCGAATATCCACGCCGCGCTGCCTCTTGTGTTCCGCTCCCCGGGCAGTCGTAGGGCATCGGTAGCCTCTCGCCGCGCGCTCTCGGTATCCCCAAAAACGGCATCGCGTCGTCCCCGTCTGATCCAGGTGATTAGCGGGCATCTCATTTAATCCTACGCGTTTCGCCGCCGCCGACTGCTGCTGCCCGGTTTCTCGCGATAGCTTTATCTGGCCTCCGCCACCCAAGCAAAAATTTTCACCACCCAAGGCAAACCCACTCACCGTTCCCATCATCTATACACTCTCACACAGCAAAGCCTCTTCCGTCCCTCCAGCCCAGCCAGGCTCTGCAGTGTGATTCGGCGTTTAATTCCCAGCGGACGCCACGCTATACTTAGGTGTTCATGTCGCTCCATCAAGTCAACAGTGCTTTTAATCTCCTCGGCCAGGTCCAGGAGCCGGCGGAAGCCGTGCGTCTTCCCGGTCCCACGCAGCCCACCTTGCACGTCGCTTGGGGTGGCTTCCGGCAAAGCGCCACGAGCAATCTCGGCGCCATTCTCTCCGGCCCCACCTACGCCAGAAAATTTGTTTACAAAGGTTTTTTCAAAGATGGTTGGATCGAAGGCCGCGTCCCACGCTTGGCGTTATTCATCGCACTGCTCCTTCACGTCGCTCTTTTAGTTACGCCGTTTCCGCGCTCCCTCACCGTCATTCGTCACAATCCCGCTCTCGATAGTGTCGAACTTACCTGGTCCGGAGCCATCAACGATCTTCCTTTGCTCAATATGTCCAGCGCGCCCTCCAAACCCGCTGCGCACGCTAAGCCTTCGCCGCGGCAAAACCCCGCTCCGGCCCCGCAAGGAGCCGACGCCTTTCATCCGCGCCAGCGCATCTTCACAGACGCCGTCCATCCAACGCATCCGCGCCAGACGCTAGTCAATCCTGCCGCTCCCGCTATTGCTCCAAAAATTTTGCCCAGCCTTCCCAATATCGTCGAGTTGCAGCAAGCTACCGCTCCCGCTCGTCCCCGCCTCCAAATCGACGAACTAATCCTAGCCAAGCTTCATCCCCGCGAGCATCGCGTCGCCGCTTCCCCGACCGCCGCCCCCGCGGATGTCCCCGTCTTCCAGCAGCAAGCCGCCGACGTCACCATGCAAATCTCTCAGAGCGGACCGGAACGTCCGAAACTTGCTCTCAACGCCGGCGCCGCCCCGCGCGTCGTGCAGCGCACGCAAACCGGAGACGCCTCCGCCGCTCCGGAAATCGCCGCAAATTCCCCCGCTGGCACGAGTCCCGCCACGCTCATCGCTCTAAGCGCCGCTCCCGCTCCTCCCGCCGCTGCAGTCGCCGTACCGCAGGGAAATCTTTCCGCGCGTGTCGCCATTTCTCCTGAAGGCAAGCAGCCGGGCTCCCCGTCTGCGACTCCCTCTGCCGCGGTTGTTCCAAACGCCGGCGCGTCCGGCGCTCCCAGCGCCGCCGCAAAATCCGGTACCGGCTCCGGCAATAGCAATAGTCCGGTCTCCGTCAGCATCTCCGGCGGCAATCCCGTCGCAAAAAATAATGTCTCCGGACTCGGCGGTTCCGGCGCTCCCGGAAAAGGCCTGGGCAAGCTCAGCCTCACCTCTCCCCACGATATGCTCGCCCACTCCACTCACGCGGAAATCGAAGACGTCCCCGTGCGCACCGGCCCACCCAATTTTGCCGCTTTGCCTCCCGGCGCCAAGCCCGAGCAGGTCTTCAATTCCAAAAAAATCTACACTCTCTATGTCAACATGCCCAACCTCAATAGCACCACCGGAAGTTGGGTCTTGAATTTTTCGGAACTCCGCCCGTATGGCCCGTCACACCAGAGCCCCACAAATCTCGGCGCCCCCGTCCCCACCAAGAAAGTCGACCCCAAATATCCACCCACCCTGGCTAACGATCACGTAGAAGGCGAAATCGTCCTCTACGCCGTAATCCGCCGCGACGGCTCCGTCGATAGCATCCAGCTTGTCCATGGTCTCGACCAGCAGCTCGACTCCAACTCCATGTCCGCCCTAGCGCAATGGACCTTCCGACCCGCTACCCGTCCCCTCAACGGCCAAGACCAACCCATCGAACTAGAAGCCATCATCCACATTCCCTTCCACGCCACCCCCAAAGACTAAAACCAACTCATCAGCAATCCCTTCGACGCCTTCTCCAAAAGAATACTTGTAGCAAACGACGTCGCTCGCACGCTACTCGGTTACTACGCTGATCAACCGGTCGATATCCCGCTCGGTGTTAAACACATACGGCGACACGCGTATATTTCCTTCGCGCAAACTCACCACCACATTCTCCTTCGTGAGGCGCGCGTAGAGTTCCGCCGTCCTCTCCGGCGTCCGCGCCGCAAAGCACCCATACGGCCCGCGCCGCTCCGCATCGAGAGGACTGGTCGGCACACAGCGATCCTTCGGCAATCGCGCATACATAAACTCAATCAACCCGCGCGTATGCTCCGCCACTGTCGCCACGCCGATCTGTGCCACCAGTTTCAGCGAAGCTTCCAGCGCCGCAAGATTGAGGTAGCTGGCGGTTTCCGCCGCGTCCCATCGCCGCGAACCCGCCGCGGGCTTGGCGTCGGCAAGATTCAGCGAACCAGAGTGGTGGTGGTCCATTCCATCGATACCCTGCCAATAAAAAGGACCAGGCCGCAAAGTCTGGGCGACCTCAGGGTTGATCCAGAAAAATCCCGTGCCGTATGGGCCCAGCAGCCACTTGTAAGCCGCGGCGGTAACCATATCCGCTCCGAGCGTCCGCACATCGAGCGGAATCGCTCCGCAACACTGGCTGGCATCCACCGCAAGCAGCGCTCCCTGACGATGACAAGCCGCGCCGATCTTGGCTACATCGAGCAGCGAGCCATCATCAAACCTCACCATGCTCACGGACACCAGCCGCGTCCTGGGCGACAGCTCGGCGATCAGATTATCGGCGGTAATAAATCGCGCACTGGGTTTCACAATTTTTAGCGCCACACCTTCGCGCTCTTTCATCGGCCGCCACGTGGAATACTGCAATGGAAATTCACCCCCAGCCGTGACGATCTCGTCGCCGGCTTTCCACGCCATCCCGTACGCCAGCGCGGACAAACCCGAACTGGCGCCCGTCGTCAGGGCAATTTCCTGCGGTTGCGCGCCGATCAGCTCCGCGATGGCCGCGCGCACGCGCACCGGTACTTCGTAATGCGCGACCTGCGACATGCGATGTGGAAACTTCTTCCCCTCAATCGCCTCTTGCACCGCTCGGACCGCAACCTTCGGCATCGCCGACTGCATCGCCGTGTTCAGATACACCGCATCCTCAATCTCAAACCATTCCTTGCGCCAGTCCGTGCGCAGCGGTGCAGCCATCGTAGCCATAAGATTTTCCTCCAACGCGGCAGTCAACGTATTTAGCTTAGTGAGTCTAGGATGTAAAATACGCAACGCAACGGCCAATTTGGGCAGCAGGGAACTAAGCGCAGCTGCAAAACGCGTCTCGCGGCCTTAGAGTGGGCGTGCGCGCTGGAATGCAGCCCCTCAAAAATGTCCGCGCAGTTCGCGGAACGACGGCAGAATCACGAGTTTCCCAGAACCCGCCACCACCGGCTCATGCTCCATGTGCCACGTATGTTGATGCGGAATGTATACCGCGTTCAGCCCAATCTTCATCGCCGGATTAATGTCGCTGCGCGGACTGTTCCCAATCATCCAGCCTTGCGATTTCACGATTTTATGCTTCTTCACCAAACTGCTGTAAGTTTCGTGATCTTTTTCCGGCACGATCTCGATAAACTCAAAAAATCCCTGCAATCCAGAGCGTTCCACTTTCGCCGCCTGTTCCGCCGGTTCGCCTTTGGTAAAAAGAATCAGCCGGTGCCGCTGCGTTAGGTACGCCAGCGTTTCGGGCACGCCATCCAAAATCTTCGGCGGCGTGCGCTCCAGATCCACCACGCGCTCGTGAATCTGCGCCAAAATTTCTCGCTTGGCCATGTGCTCGGCCAACTTCAGGTACGTTTCTTCGAGCGACCGCCCAAAGCTGCGCACGCCATATCCGTACTGCCGGATATTTTTGCGCTCCGTCTCATTCAAAATGTGCCGAATGTACGCCCGTGCATAGCCGCAATGCTCCACCAGCGTAATAAAATCTTCGATCAAATTTTCGAAAAATACGTTGTTCTCCCACAGCGTATCGTCCGCGTCGATCATCAACGTATGCCGTCGCATCGCTCGTTATGGCTGAAAAATATTTCAGCCGTCTTCGGTCCTTATATTGAGATGCTTTCAGTCTACCAGCCGCAACGCATCTTCCGCGATAGCCGCTGCGGCATGCGGCCGGCCCATGCGCCGCGCCGCTTCGCGCATCCGTTGCATGCGCGGCTCGTCGTCCAACAGCGCCGCAATTTTCCATGCCGCCGCCGGCAAATTGTTGCAGCGCACCGCCACCCCCGCTTCTAGCAAATGATCGGCGTTGCGTTCTTCCTGTCCGGGGATTGGCTCAATCAACGCCATCGGCAAGCCGCGCGACATTGCTTCCGAAGTCGTTAATCCGCCGGCTTTGCCCACCAGCAAATCCGCCGCGGCCATATAGCGATCCATTTCCGTCGTGAATCCCACGGCGCGCAGCCGCGCTGCGCCGCTCGGCAATTCACCTGCGCCGTCGGCAATTTTCTCGAGCCGCCGCCGCACTTCTTCGCCTTTGCCGGCGATGGCCACGATCTGCCAAGGCCGACCGAGCGCCAACAAGGTGCCCACCAATTGCTCGACCGGTCCCACCCCGTACCCGCCCGCGGCGATCAAAATAGTCGGCGCGTGAGCGTCCAAACCAAAATATTTTCGCGCCGCTCCTCGTTCCAATGGCTCGGCAAAAACCGGATCCACCGGTATTCCCGTGACACGCACTTTTTCCCGTGGCACGCCAATGCGCGCCAGATATTCCTCCGCCTCCGGCAGCGCCACGAAATAGCGGTCCACTGTGCGGCACAGCCACATGGCATGCACATCGTAGTCCGTGATCACGATGGCGCTTCGCGCCAACAGTTTTTTCTTGGCGATCAGCCACGCAATAATCTCCGCCGGCAAAAAATGCGTAGCCACGCACAAATCCGGCTGAATGCGGTCCAGCAATTTCACCATCGGCGTGGTATTCAGCCGGTCCAGCGCCAGCCGCCGGCTTTGGTGCTGCCACGGCTGGTCCGTGCGGTCGTACAGCATGCCCATCACGCCGGGCGCGCGTTGCACCATGGTGATATAAGCCTTTTCATAAATATTCTGAAAAAGTTTGCTGACGTAGCGCATCGCGTCGGCATGCTCCACGGTGCAGTCGCCGCGCGCGCGAAACGCTTTTTCTAGCGCTTGCGCCGCGCGCACGTGCCCGGCTCCAGAAGATGCCGACAGCAGCAATACGCGCGGCTTCGCGTTAATTCGCAGAATCATGCGGATCCGCGCGCAAAGTAACTTGCCGAGTTATTTCCAAAATGCAGGGCGCAGAGAAGTGAACCGCTGGCTAAAGCCCGACGCGCGGCATAGCGTTGAATATCGAGCGCATTAGATCCCGCGCCGTCGCACATTCACGACGCCTTGCGCTGGCCGGCCGCCAGCCTTTCCAGCACGCTGCGTGCAGTCTTCTGCAATTCGCCAAAGCGCGTCAAATATTCCTGGAAATCGTGGTTCAGCAATTGCGCTTCTTGCGGCCCCAGCTGCGTGCGCAAAATCATGTCGCGCAGCTTCACCGGATGCGGCAGCAGCGCATCTTCCTGTAACTCTTCCAGCGCCAATCTCGCGTCGTAATGATACATCGCCCGCCTCCAGCCCTGGACCGGGAAGACATCGGTGCAAAAAAGCATTGTACTCGCGCTTTAGTGCGCCCGGGAAATTACCGTTCAATTGGACATTCAATCGGAAAGCAATCGGAAATTAAATGGACGAACCAGCGGAAACAAATTCGTAATGCGCAATCTTCGCGGCCACGCCGATGCGCCCGTTTCCGGTCGGTTCAACGCGTACCACTTCGCCTTGGCAGCGAATGCTCACGTCGCCGCTATTGGGTACCTGCTGCGGCAGCGTGATTACAAATTCCAGCGGATTGCCTGCTTGGTATTCCGCTTCGCTCACAAAATAAAGGCCGCGGTAACTCACATCGCGTGTTTCTGTGCGCATTTCAGAACCGTGATGGTTGGCGGGAAGTACCCGCAAGGGAAGGGTCATTGTAAATCGCCGGGCCTCCCGGCGCTCCGCACCAGTACTCATAAAACCCGTTGCCCCCGTTGAATTGGTTCGGACGCGCTGAACGTAACATCCGCGTTGCGAAACTGCAATGCGAAAATAAATAAATTATGTCCTAGTACGGGGTCGTAACGGTTTGCATACCGCGGCGGCTGTTCCCGTCAGTCTGCGCGTTGTCACACAAATCTTAGTGCCTTCGGGTATCGCATGTGCTGCGGTACACTGATTTCTGCAATGAATCTCAAAAAGGAAAATTCTCAGAGCGCCGCGAATGTGGAAGGAGTTCGCGTTCGTTGATTGATGGCTGCCCAACACGATTCGCGCACGCTTTTTCTGGATGGCCCCGCAGGCCGCCTCGAAGCGCTTTTGTGGACGCCCTCACCGCCTGCTGATTCGCGATTTGCTGCCGTGGTGTGCCATCCGCATCCGCTTTTTGGCGGCACCATGCATAACAAAGTTGTTTATCAGACGGCGAAATCCCTCAGCGCGCTGCGACTGCAGGTGCTGCGTTTCAATTTTCGCGGCGTAGGACTCAGCGCCGGCACTCACGATCGCGGTTCCGGAGAAGTTGACGACGTGCGTGCCGCGCTGCAGTTTCTCGCTGCGGAATTTCCTGCGACGCAATTATTGCTAGCGGGATTCAGCTTTGGCTCGTGGGTTGGCATGCGCGCGGGTTGCGAAGATTCACGCGTCACCCGGCTGATAGGTGTCGGCATTCCCGTGAACAACACGGACTTTTCGTTTCTGAGGCGGTGCGCCAAACAGAAACTTTTCGTGCACGGTGAACGCGATGAACACGGCGCCATCGCGAAGGTTCGTGAATTGGTTCCGACATTCGCGGGCGAAAATGTTTTGGTGGAAGTTCCCGGCGCTGACCATTTCTTCGCCGGCAAACTCGACCAACTCGACCGCGCCATCACCACGTGGCTAACGCCTATGCCTGCCCGCGAGAAAATAAATTTGTGAATTGTTCCTCGGTGGCCGGCGGAACTTTCACCAGCTTGGCGTTGGCCTGCACGTGCGCCACGCGCGACATGCCCACCAGCGCGGTGGTAATTCCTGGCGACGAGCGCACAAACTGCAGCGCACGTTCCGCATCGCTCGCGAGGCCCAACGCATCCGCCACAAAACTTGGCAGACTCTTTGCGACTTGGCCTTGCAGCAGGGAAGCGCTGGCGATCAGCGAAATGTTCAATTCGCTCGCGGCTTCCATCACCGTGCGCTTGCGCCCCATGACCAGTTGATTGCCCAGCGTCAGCGCTTCCGTCATTCCCAGATTAAAGGGTAGTTGCACGAATCGAAAGTGATGCCGGCCGCCGGCAATTTCCTGCGCGATTTGCGCGATTTCGCCCAACTGCATGCCGTCGCGCGCGCCGCTATCCTGACGAAACCCGTTCCACGTGGCCATGCCATAGTATTGAATTTCTCCAGCGTCCACCGCGGATTCCAGAAACTCAAACGCTTCACGGACGCGCACCAAAAAATCCGGTTTAGAGATTTCCGAGAGTTGCGATTCCGGATTATGCAGGTAATAAATGTCGACGGACGAGACGCCCAGATTCCTCAGGCTGCGCCCCAGCTGGTTCTTCAAAAACTTTGGCGTCATGCAGTGCCCGCCGCCCACCAGATCCTTGGCGCTAAAAATTCCCGGCTGAATATATTCCTTGAAAAAATATTCATTGGGATCGCCGGGCATCGCGCCCTCGGGCGTTAAGTAACCGCCTTTGGTACACAGCACAAGCTCATCACGAGAAAAACCTTTGGCCGCGAGTTGTTTCAGCGCTTCGCCAATGTTGCGTTCGCTGCGTTGAAAGCGGTAGTTAATCGCTGCGTCGAAAACGTTGATACCGTTTTCCGCAGCCGCCACCGCGGACTCCGTATAGCCTTCGTCGGTCTTGGCATCGGGCTGCCCGAGATATGTGCCCATGCCCAGCGAAGATATCACCAGGCGATGCGCATCGCGAAAATGGCCGTCCGCCGCGCGGCCATTGAATTTTTCCGCGTAGCGCGTGGTGCCTTCCTTCGTCGCGCCTTTCATTTCCGCTGCGCTCATGTCGCTCCTTCGCTTGATGGTTTGCGATTGGCACTTGGGTCAGATACGGCAGTCTCCGGTGATGCTACATTGTGTGGCGTTGCCGCATCTTCCGGCGGCGCCAGCAACCGCGAACACGCGCGCAGGATGCGCCGGTACGGCCAGCCCGGCTGGCGTCCACTCTCTGTGAAAAAGAAAATTTCGCCATCGCGAGGTTTGCCGTAAAACCAGTGCGCCAGAATCCACAGATGCTCGCTCAGCTCTCGAGAATCGCGAGTTTTTGCCAGTGCGGCGTTCGGAACGGACACGGCATGCCGTGTCCCTACGGGTATGTCGACGCCGCCCGTAGAGGCGCGATATACCGTGCCCGCTTCCGCATCACCCCCTGATTCAAGATAATCGCGAAAAATCTGCTCGACCGATTTTGGCGCGCTGGCCATTTCCGCAAAGCGCACCACCAGCGGCTCGGCAATATATCCGCCGCGTAAGGCGAACGCCGCAATGGTCTGCTCTTCCGCGCCGTGCTGCAAAATTACCGCGTTGATGTCTGTGACCCTGCGTGCCAATTCCGGCCCGCCGCGCAGCGCATCATCAATTTTCTCAAGCCGCTTATGGAGCGTGCTGGCCTTCTCAAAGTCCAGATCATCACTGGCCAGCTCGCGTTCTTTTTCCAGCGCTTCGCGCAGCGAATCGCCGCCCGTATCGAGGAACTGCACCAGCCGCTGCACCTCGGTGCCATATTCCTCATGCGAACAGCCCGCAAAGCACGGCGCGAGGCACATTTTCATCTCCGAATAGAGGCACCCGGGAAACGTGGGGTCGCGGCGAATTTTAATCTGGCAGCGCCGCACCTTAAAAAAATCCAGCACGCTCTCGGCAAAGCGCTCGGCTACTTTGCGTTTACGGAACGGCCCATAGTACGCGCCAGAGATGGGCACGCCTTCCGTATTTACCGCAATGCGCCGCGTCACATAACAGCGCGGATACGCATTCTTCAAATTCACCTTGAGCACCGCCGGAGGACGCATGCGCAGCAAATCGCGGTACCGCTCGGGATGCACGTGCTTAGCATTGTGGTAATAGGTGAGCGTCTGTTCAAACGCCGAGCCGGTAACGCGATACTGCACGGCGCGCGCGAATTCGCGCAAGTTCAAACGCTTGCTTGTCGGATCGTCCGGCCCCAGCAGCCGCTGCAACCGCCGCCGCAAATCCTGCGTGCGAATCAGCAGCGGCGCTGCCGCCGCTTCGCGCGGTGCAATCAAGCAAACCGCCGCCCGCGCCGGTAGCTGTGCGAAAAAATCGACGCTATCTTCCACGTGAAACGCCAGCGAATGTTCAAGTTCCAGCACGCGCTCAGAATACTACGTAGCGGCTGGGCCTGCCTGCTCGAGGGAGATTTAATCTGGCGATTTGAAGATCATTCCGCGCCCTTTCGGATTGAAACCATCAGGAAAGATCGTTCTGCGTCGTAATTGGACCCTTCAAGTTTGGCTCCATCGAGGTTTGCGTCTAAGAGTTGTGCGCCTTGAAGCTGCGTGGAACCATTTAGGTTGTCGCATCCGAGATTTGCATTTCTCAGGTGCGCGTTTGTGAGAACGGTCTTTTTTAGGTCCGCTCCTCGTAGCTGAGCGTCTTCGACATCAGCCCGGTAAGATCCCAAGAAGAACAATGGCCCAGTATGAGTCGGCCCCTCTAAAGTTTGCGCCTTCCAGATTGGAATCGCAGAAATAAGCGTCCCGCCATACCCGCAAAGACTCCATCGCGTAGGTCGAGGCCATCCAACTGGTTAGCAAGGATGAACCATTAGGAGACCCCAGTCCGCGTCAATGTGACACCCAATAGTGATTGGCACGAAGCTTTGATGACCACTGGCCCGTTCCAGCAACTAGCTCTTTAAAACCCAACTGGCGATGACCAAGCGCTGAATCTCGCTGGTGCCTTCGTAGATTTCGGTGATGCGCGCGTCGCGGTAGTTGCGCTCCACCGGGTACTCGCGGCTGTAGCCGTTGCCGCCGTGGATCTGGATGGCTTTGTGCGTGACGCGCGTGGCCATTTCGCTGGCGAATAATTTTGCGATGGCGGCGTCCATGCTGAAGCGCGCGCCGGTG
>Ga0182024_10009691_pt1 | contig 19847 bp, 16 predicted proteins | sample P32metaG_FD_120480 | JGI IMG/M metagenome (GOLD analysis project Ga0182024, IMG submission 120480) | Permafrost microbial communities from Stordalen Mire, Sweden - P3-2 metaG (Illumina Assembly) | ecosystem: Environmental > Terrestrial > Soil > Wetlands > Permafrost | place: Sweden: Stordalen... | reverse complement strand
GGGTTGGTGCGGAGACTTTTAAGCGCAGCGCCTGTATTGATCAATACAGGCCAAGCTTGAAAGGCTTCGCAACGGCCCGCGCCGCCCCACAGCATGCGGCAAATCAAAGCGAAAATGCTCTAGTATTACTAAAAGGTGGAATAGTAGGCCCCAAGCTCCTCCGCCACCGCGGTAAACGAGAGCCGCTTAAGCGCAATGTCCCGGGCCTGCGCAGCCGCTCCCGCGCACGCCGCCTCATCGCGAAGGAGCACGGACGCGAGCTTCGCAAGGTTCGCGGACTCGCGCCGAAAGCCGCACAAGTCCGGAAAAGCAATCCGTTCAACCGCGCCATCCCCGCCCACGCACGGCACCCCGCAGAGCAACGCATCCCCCGCCACCTGCCCGGGCACCGCGCTCCGGTCCAATTGCAACACGATCCGGTGTCCCGCTACGAGCCGCAGGTAATCGGGATACGGGAGCCGCCCTTCGATGACACGGGCCTCCGCGAGCCCGGCCGCCTCGATCCGTTTGCGTCCGGCGCGGCCATCCTCATTGACCACGGTCACCGGCGCGCCGAGCGTGGACGCCAGCAGCACGGCCCCCGCATGATTGCGCGAAGGCGTATCCCACTCCCGCGTGCCGATAAAAATTCCGCTCCGCTCCGCGAACGGAATGGCAAAATTCCATTCTTCCGAATCCACCGGGTAAGGCGTCGGGATGAACCGCACCCTCCTCCCCCCCGCCGCCTCGTAGACGCCCACGAGATCGGACGTGCTCGCGAGGCACCCATCCGCCAGCGCGCAAATCTCGCGGAACATACTCAGGTTCCCGGCGTCCCCCAGCAGCATCGCGACCTGGTGCAACCCGCTTTCCTTCAAGGAAACCGCGACCTGCTTCCCCCCCTCTTTCAAATGCCGGAGCGCCTTGAGACAATGCTTCAGATCGCGCCGCAGCACCAGCAGCACCGCCCCCTCGCCGCCAGGGATGCGCGCCGGCTCCCGGTAAAAAACGCCCCCCGTGCACGCCGCATACGCGTGGTAATTCACCGGCGGATGCGCCGCGGCGGCATCGGGAGCCCCCGCGCCATTCGGGAATGCCTGTTCGCGGTCATTGCCGCCTGGGTTGAGGACTGCGAGTTGCACGGGGCGCATCCCATTCAAAACGGAACCGGCCCGATGTCACGCCCGCATTGCCGCATCGGCCCGCGCGCCCCCCGCCGTCACCGCGTCTCGAACGTCCCCTCTTTGCCCAGCATCCTTGCGAAGCCGCCGGTGTAAAGCCACGCCCGCGCCGCCGCGTCGCCCCGCAGCGTCGCATCCCAAAACGCCGTCGACCCCGCCAGGATGAACCTCTGGAAATGGTCGTCCTCCTGCTTGAACGCCCCGAAGATGTGCCCGGAAAACGTCATGTGATCCCCCCCGTTGAGGTCCAGCAGGCAGGTCCCCGGCGTCGTCGATTGATCGTACGGGATCCGCCGGTCCGCCGCCTTGGTCTCGCCAATCGGACTATTGTCCCGCGTCCCCGTCATGTGAAAAACCGGCACCGCTATCGCCGCGAACTGTCCCCGCGCCTTCTCCGCGCCCCCCGGCACCGGCGCGCTCATCGCAATCGCCGCCTTGATGCGCGGATCGGTAAGCGGCTGCGCCGCCCCCGTTTTCTCCCCCACCACCGCCAGCGTCGTCCACGCCCCGAACGAGTGCCCCGCCATCCCGATCGCCTTCTCATCGATCAGCCCCTTCAACGGCCACCCCTCCTGGTGATTGAGCGCCAGCATCTGGTTGATCGCAAACGTGACATCCGCCGCCCGGTTCAGCGCATTGCGCGGGTCCGCCACCGCCTCCGTAAGCTGCGCATACCCATCCAGCCCCGCGCCCCTCCACACCCCGTCGTCGCTCCCGATGTGCTGCAAATGCACGGAGATATACCCGCACCCCGCCCAATACTCGCCAAGATATTCGTACCCGAACCGGCTCCCGCCCAGCCCGTGCGAAAAGATAATCATCGGGCAGCACGCCTTCGCGTTCGCCGGGTAATAAATTTTCACCGGCACATCCCGGTCCCGCGCCGGATCGTGCCACGTCATCAGCAGCGTCGCCACCTTCCGCACCGCCCGCTCCGGCGAGTACGCCGGCGCCCCCTGCCCGCAAGCTCCAGCCAGCGGAAACGCCAGCAGCGATAACCCAAGGAGCGCGCAAGCAATGCCTTTCACCGGTCGCCGCCTTCCGTTTTTTCGATCCAGCTACGGCTTCGCGGCCCGCGGGTGATACTCCTGGATGCACTTCACCCCGAAGCCATGCTGCTTCAGCGAGCTGATCCCCTGCAGGCTCGCCTTGGCCGCGCGCATGGTCGTCATGATCGGGATCCGCTGCGCCACCGCCGCGCTTCGGATTTTCACCTCGTCCTCGCGCGGCGTTTTGCCCGCCGGCGTGTTGATGATGAAGCTGATCTCCCCGTTCTTGATCATGTCCAGCACGTGCGGCCGGCCCTCCGCGAGCTTGAAGAGCTTCGTGACCGGCGTCCCGTTGGCCTTGATCGCCGCCGCCGTCCCCGCCGTCGCGAAGATCTTGAAGCCAAGCGCCGCGAAATCCTTCGCCAGCAGTGCCACATCCGGCTTTTGCGTATCCTTGACGGAGATGAAAATATTCCCCCCGAGCGGCAGCGGAGGCTGCGCCGCCATCTGCGCCTTCGCGTAGGCGATGCCCAGGTCCGCGTCAATGCCCATGACCTCGCCGGTGCTCTTCATCTCCGGCCCCAGCGCGATATCCACACCCGGGAATTTGATGAACGGGAACACCGCTTCCTTCACCGAGAAATGCGTCGGCACGATCTCCTCCGTAAACCCGATCTCCGCCAGCCTCTCCCCCGCCATGATGCGCGCCGCGTACTTCGCCAGCGGCACCCCGATGGCCTTGCTGACAAACGGCACGGTCCGCGATGCGCGCGGATTAACCTCGAGCACGTACACCTTCTCGTCCTTGACCGCGAATTGCACATTCATCAGCCCGCGCACATTCAGCTCCCGCGCCATCGCCTTCGTCGCCCGCGCGATCTCCGCCTTCACATTCTCGCTCAGGGAAAACGCCGGGATCACGCAGGCGCTGTCGCCCGAGTGGATGCCCGCCTGCTCGATGTGCTCCATGATCGCCCCGATGACCGCCGTCTCCCCGTCCGAGATGCAATCCACATCCACCTCCGCCGCATCGTCCAGGAAGCGGTCCACCAGGATCGGCCGCTCCGGGCTCGCCTCGACCGCGTTGCGGATGTAACGCCGCAAATCCTCCTTGTTATAAACAATCTCCATCGCCCGGCCACCCAGCACGAAGCTCGGCCGCACCAGCACCGGGTACCCGATCCGTTTCGCCACAGCCAGCGCCTCCGCCTCGTTCGTCGCCGAGCCGCTGGGCGTCTGGAGCAGCTTCAGCTTGTCCAGCATAGCCGAGAAGAGCTTCCGATCCTCCGCGATCTCGATCGACCGCGGCGAGGTCCCTATAATCGGCACGCCCGCGTCCTCCAGCCCGCGCGCCAGGTTCAGCGGCGTCTGCCCGCCGAATTGCACGATCACCCCCCACGGCTTCTCCTGGTCGCAAATATTCAGCACATCCTCCAGCGTCAGCGGCTCAAAGTAGAGCTTGTCGCTCGTATCGTAATCGGTCGAGACGGTCTCCGGGTTCGAGTTCACCATAATGGTCTCAAATCCAAGCTCCTTGAGCGCGAAGGCCGCGTGCACGCAGCAGTAATCAAACTCGATCCCCTGCCCGATCCGGTTCGGCCCGCCCCCCAGGATGATGACCTTCCGCTTATCCCCGTCCCGCCGCTCGTTCTCATCCCCATAAGTGGAATAATAATACGGCGTATAAGCCTCAAACTCCGCCGCGCACGTATCGACCAGCCGATACGTCGGGATGACCCCGTGCTCCTTGCGCCGCCGCCGGATTTCCCCCTCCGGCACACCCGCCGCGATCGCCAGTTGCCGGTCGGAAAACCCCAGCTTCTTCATCCGCAGCATCCGCTCCCGCGAGATCGGCGCCCCATCCGCCGGTTTTTCCAGGGATTCCAGCGCAATCTGCCGGATATTGTGCAGAAACCACCGGTCGATCTTCGTCAGCTCAAACGCCTCCTCGATCCCCATCCCCCCCGCAAACGCCTGCCCCAGATAGAAAATCCGCTCCGCGTTCGGCACCCGCAGCTTCCGGTGGACCTCCTCCGCGTCCGCCCGCTTGCAAGCCCCGTCCCCCAGCAGCCCGAAGCGCTTGACCTCCAGCGACCGCAGCGCCTTTTGCAGGCTCTCCTTGAATGTCCGCCCGATCGCCATCGCCTCCCCCACACTCTTCATTTGCGTCGTCAGGCTCGTATCCGCCTGCGGAAATTTCTCGAAGGTAAACCGCGGCACCTTCGTCACCACATAATCAATCGTCGGCTCAAAGCTCGCCGGCGTCTCCCGCGTAATATCATTGCGCACCTCATCCAGCGTGTACCCCACCGCCAGTTTCGCCGCGATCTTCGCAATCGGGAACCCCGTCGCCTTCGATGCCAGCGCCGAGGATCGCGACACCCGCGGGTTCATCTCGATCACGGTCATCCGCCCGTTCTCCGGATTCACCGCAAACTGGATATTCGACCCCCCCGTCTCGACCCCAATCTCCCGGATCACCGCAAACGAAGCGTCCCGCATCACCTGGAACTCCCGGTCGCTCAGCGTCTGCGCCGGCGCCACCGTGATCGAGTCCCCCGTATGCACCCCCATCGGATCCACATTCTCGATGGAACAAATGATCACGCAGTTATCGTTCCGGTCCCGCATCACCTCCATCTCGAATTCCTTCCACCCCAGCAGCGACTCCTCGATCAGCACCTCGCCCACCGGCGAGAGATCGATCCCCCGCGCCACGATCGACTCATACTCCTCCCGGTTGTACGCGATCCCGCCCCCCGTCCCGCCCAGCGTGAACGCCGGCCGGATGATCAGCGGAAACGCCCCGATCTCCTGCGCGATCCGCCGCGCATCCTCCTGGGTATGCGCCACTCCCGAGCGCGGCACATCCAGCCCGATCCTGATCATCGCCTCCTTGAACAGCAGCCGGTCCTCCCCCTTCTCGATCGCCCCGGCGTTTGCCCCGATCAGCCGCACGTTATGCCGCTCCAGCGCACCGTTCTTCACCAGGTCCATCGCGCAATTGAGCGCCGTCTGCCCCCCCAGCGTCGGCAGCAGCGCATCGGGCTTCTCCCGCGCGATGATCTTCTCAACCACCTCCGGGGTGATCGGCTCGATGTACGTCCGCGAGGCAAACTCCGGGTCGGTCATGATTGTCGCCGGGTTCGAGTTCACCAGGATGACCTCGTAGCCCTCCTCGGCCAGGGCCTTGCACGCCTGGACGCCGGAGTAATCGAACTCGCACCCCTGGCCGATCACAATCGGGCCGGAGCCGATGAGCAGTATCTTATGAAGGGTATTATCGCGGGGCATGGCTTGGAAAAAATCACTATTGGAATCCCGGAACAAGCGCCCCAGGCGGCGCCCCGGGCCGCTTTTCAGCGGGGGGGCGGCGCCGCAAGGGGCATCTCTGATTTCACCGGTGATTCCAGAAGTGTGAGGCTTGTAGCAGGGGTAATCGCCCCGGGCAACCGCCGCGCGCAAATTTTGTTTGCTACACTCCCGTATTCACGGTGATATTACAGGGGAGTTGAGCATTATGATCGAACTCGAAATATACGCGCCCGGGGTGAGGAACTTGGACAAAGTCCTCGAGCTGGATCATGAACTCGAGGCAATGCCCGGTCTCCGCTACAAGGTCGATCCCAACCACGATATCGTCTACCTCGAGTTCGACGAGCCCACCTTCACCATCCACGAAATCCGGGGCATTTTCAGGAAATTGGGCCTCGACGTCCGCATTGTCGGGTCGATTCCCCCGGAGTTGAACCCGAAGGTCAAGACCCAGCAAATCCGCGCGGTATAGCGCCCGGTGTGCTCGCCCCGCAGGGAGCGGGTCTGGACCCGCTGTTTCGCCCTCCCGCATGCCTTTCCTGGCATCCGCAAACAGCATCCCCCTCCCTCGCCAGCCCCCGCCGGGCTTGCGCCGCGCGGAGCCTACGCTTAATTAGCGGTTCGCGATGACGCTTTTCGTCCGGATTATTGGCCAGAATGTCCTGAGTTTTTGCTCCTACCTCGGGCAATTGCTCCTGCTCGCCGTCGACAGCTTCCGCTCGATCTTCACCGCCCCCATCCGCTGGAAGCTCTTCATGGGCCAGCTCTTGGAGGTCGGCTACCGCTCGCAGCTCGTGGTCCTCGTCACCGGCGGCTTCACCGGTGCTGTCTTCGCCGCACAGACCTATTTCCAATTTCATCGCCTCGGCATGGACTCGGCCGTCGGCGCGGTGGTCTCCGTCTCGATGTTCCGCGAGCTCGGCCCCGTCCTCACCGGCCTCATGCTCGCCGGCCGCGTCGGCGCCGCGATGTCCGCCGAGATCGGCACCATGAAGGTCACCGAGCAGATCGACGCCCTGCGCGCCCTCGGCGTTTACCCCGTCGATTACCTCGTCGTCCCACGCCTCCTGGCGATGATGATCTCCATGCCCCTGCTGGTCGCGGAATGCGTCGGCCTTGGCATCGTCGCCGGCTACTTCGTCGGCGTCGTCCTCCTCGATGTCCAGGGCGCCTATTACCTCGACTACATGCTCAGTTTCACCGGCTCCCGGGACATCAAGATGGCGCTCACCAAAGGCGTCGTCTTCTCCCTGATCATCGTCCTCGTCTCCTGCCACCAGGGCCTCAACGCCAAGGAAGGCGCCGTCGGCGTCGGCCGCGCCCCCACGGAAGCCGTGGTCATCGGCTCACTCTCCATTTTGGTCATCAATTTCTTCCTCTCCCTCATCCTCAACGCGATATTCCCGGCCGGCATATGATGACCAGCCCCGTCCAGCTATCCACCCCCGCCGCGCATCCGGACACCCCGCTCATCTCCATCCGCGACCTCTGGAAGCAGCTCGGCGCACAGCAGGTCCTCAAGGGCTTCGATATCGACGTGCCTGCCGGCGAGACCCTGGTCATCCTCGGCCGCAGCGGCGGCGGCAAGAGCGTCCTGCTCAAGCACATCATCGGCCTCATGAAACCCGACCGCGGCGACGTCTGGGTCGATGGCGAGAGCATCGTCGCCCTCACGGAGCGCCAGCTCTCCCGCGTCCGCAAGAAGATCGCCGTCCTCTTTCAGAGCGCCGCCTTGTTCGATTCGATGACGGTCGAGGAGAATATCGCCTTCCCCCTCCGCGAGACCGGCGTCAAGGACCAGCAGGTCATCGATGCCAGGGTCGCCCGCGCGCTCGATATGGTGGACCTCGCCGGCGAGCAGAAGAAAATGCCCGAGAAGCTCAGCGGCGGCATGCGCAAGCGCGTCGGCCTCGCCCGCGCCATCGTCACCGAGCCCCGCTGCATCCTCTACGATGAGCCCACCACCGGCCTCGACCCCATCGTCGCGGACTCCATCAACCGCCTGATTCGCCGCTTGCAAAAGCGCCTCGGGATTACTTCCATCGTCGTCACCCATGACATGAAGAGCGCCTTTCACGTCGCCGACCAGGTGGCCTACCTCTACGACGGGCGCGCCTACTTCCGGGGGACCCCGGACGCGTTGCGCGCCTCGACGGATCCGTTGATCCACGATTTCATCGAAGGCCGGTCCCGCGAGCTGACGAGCGACGATTAAAAACCACCGGAGAGCCGGTAAAACCCTCTCCATCCCAAGTATTTCACAGTCATGAGCGGCAATAATTCAAACAAGGAAAGCGCCCTGGAGCTGAAAGCGGGCATCTTTGTCCTCATCGGCCTGGTCTTCATCGCCACCATGGCCTTCAAGTTCGGCCGCCTCGGCCAGGGCCTTTTCCAGCAGTATTACTCGATCACCGTCACTTTCCCCAGCGCGGACGGCTTGATCAAGAACTCCGATGTCCAGCTCGCCGGCGCCCGCATCGGCTACGTCCAGGAGAAGCCGGTCATCTCCACCGGCGGCAGCGGCGTGACGCTCCCGCTCAAGATCCTCTCCGATGTGAAGATCCCGCGCGAGACGACCTTCGCGGTCGGCAGCAGCGGCCTGCTGGGCGATAAATTCGTCGATATCAAACCGAAGCCCAGCTTCAACCCCAAGACCTTCGATCCCTCCGATCTCACGCAAGTCATCGGGCCCGGCGAGACCGTGGAGGGCGAGCCCGCCGGCGGCTTGCTCGGCGGCCTGCAAGCCAAGGGCGAGGCCGTTTTCGACGAGCTAAAGATCGAGATCCAGAAGCTCACGGTCGTGACCGACAAGATCAACAACGGCATCCTCAGCGACCAGAACCAGCGCAACATCACCGATACCTTCACCAATCTCAAAGGAACCAGCGACCACTTCAACGTCGCTTCGAAGGACCTCGACTCCGTCGTTCTCAATGCGAAACAGGCCGTGGACTCGGCAAAGGTAACCCTCGGCACCGTCAACTCCGCCGCCACGGATGTCCGCGGCGCCATCGACGATGCGCAAAAGACCCTGGAAGCCGCCCGCTCTCTCCTCGCGAAGGCGGACACCGGGGACGGCCCCATCGCCACCCTCCTCAACGACCGGCAAATCTCGGACAATCTGAAGACTTTTGTTGCCAACCTCCGCGAGCACGGCATCCTCTTCTACAAGAACAAGGCTGGCTCGCCAGCCGCCGCCTCCCCCGCCCCCGCGAGCCGGGTGGGGAGATAATTCTTAAGGAGCCGCTCAAGGAAACGTGACCCCACTTCGCACTGTCAATCTCCTCCGGCTGCTGTTCGTGATTTTCGCCGGCTTCGTCGGCGTATCCGTCGGGCCGGTGTTATTCGGCTCCCCATGGTTTGGCGCCTGTGCGGGCCTCGTGTTCGGGCTGCTGGTGGTCCTCGCGGACCGTCTGCTCAAGGGCGTCACCCTCCGCACGTTTTCATCGGCCACGTTCGGCCTTCTCTTGGGCCTCTTCTTCTCCTGGTTGCTGCTCGCTTCCGATGTCCTCCGCAACGCGAGCGAGGATATGCAATGGATTGTCGGCCTCCTCGTCTACAGCACCTTCGGCTACCTCGGCATGATGCTCGCCATCCGCAGCGGCCGCGATGAATTCTCCCTCATCATCCCCTACGTCCGCTTCCGCCAGAGCTCCGCGCAGGACATCCCGCTCATCGTCGATAGCAACATTATCATCGATGGCCGCCTCGAGCACCTCCGCAAGACCGGCTTTATCGGCACCTCGTTCATCGTGCCGCGGTTCGTCCTCGAGGAGCTTCAGTTGCTTGCGGACTCTGGCGACGCCCTGCGGCGCGAGCGCGGCCGCCGCGCCCTCAACCTGCTCGAGGAGCTGCGCCAGCGCGACCCTGCCACCATCTCCGTGCACGAGAGCACGCTGGATGGAGATACCACCGTCGATGCAAAGCTCGTGCAACTGGCCCAATTGCTCGGTGCCAGGCTCCTCACCAACGACTCGAACCTCTGCAAAATCGCCCGGCTCCAAAATGTCGCCGCGCTTAATCTCAACGAGCTGGCCGAGGCCCTGCGCCCCCGGTTGGCCTCCGGGGACGAGATGGAGCTCAGCCTCGTCAAGGAAGGCAAGGAGCCCCACCAGGCCGTAGGTTATTTACCCGATGGGACAATGGTCGTCGTCAATCACGCCCGCGCACACCTCGGACAGATGATGATGATCCAGGTCTCCAGCGTCGTCCACACCACCGCCGGCCGCCTCTTCTTCGCCGAGCTGAAGAAAGCCTGATCAGCTCGGTCCGCCTCCGCCCCTTTCAAGCCACGCCCCATTCCTTTCGAATCTCGAGCTTCGAATCTCGAATTTTTTCCTCTCCCCCTTTGCGCCTTCGCGCGAGGCCCACTTCCCATTTCTCATGGAAACGCGCCCCGGGGGGGGGGAAGAAAGGCGACCGCGGTTTCAAGCCCTTTCAGGCCGAGTTCACCGCGGTCGCTTGAAGGGGGATTGAAACGCTACTCCTCAGGCTGCTGCGGCAGTGTGCGATCGAGTTCTACAAGTCGCGCAAACGCCGCGGCAAAGTCACGAAAGGCCTCGGCCGGAAGCATGATCGTGTCACGCCGCCCACCCACATCCTCGGTGATCTTCAGAAACCGTCCACGCTGGTTCTCCTTGAGATCGAGGAAGAATATCTTCCGGTCGATCACAAGTTTCTCCGACGCAAGCGGATCCATGCCCGTTCTCTCTCCTGGATTCGAATTGATCATATACTACGTCTTTCTACTACTCTGCCATAAGGGTTCTCTCTGATACCTCCAACGAATAGAGCGCGATTCATAACCGATTCAAGGTAAAATCTTCGTAAATTTTAAACCGTTCACCGAGACAAAATTACGCTTTTCACCGAACCCTCGGTTGCAACGATTCGCACAAAGCCGATCATTGCTTATTGTAAGCCGGTCGCCCGCCGCACCTTGCACACGGTTTCCTGCGCCAGCGCGTTCGCCCGTTCCGCCCCCGCCGCCAGCACGCGATCCACATATCCGGGATCGCTTTCCAGCTCTTTTCTCCGCCTCCGCATCGGCTCGAAGTAGCTCCATATCGCCTCGAATAGCTGCTTCTTGAATTCGCCATACCCCGTCCCCCCGGCCCGAAACCGCGCTTCCATATCCTTAACATCGTTCTCCAATGCGAACAACCGGTAGAGATCGATAATCGCCGAGCCGGCCGGATCCTTGGGCCCTTCCACCGGAGTGGAATCGGTCACAATGCTCATCACTTTCTTGCGGAGAGCTTTCTCCTCCGCGAACAGCTCGATTGTGTTGTCATAGCTCTTGCTCATCTTCTGCCCATCGAGCCCGCGCACCGTTTCCACCCCCGGCAGGATGCTCGGCTCCGGGAGCGTAAAGGTCTCGCCAAACGTTCGGTTGAACTTGATCGCGAGGTCCCGCGTCATCTCGACGTGCTGCTTCTGGTCCCGTCCCACCGGCACGATATTGCTCTGGTAGATCAGGATATCGATCGCCATCAGCACCGGGTAGGCGAACAGCCCCAGATTGACGGTCCCTCCCTCCTTCCGATCGATCGCCGCCTTGTACGCGTGCGCGTTCTCCAGCATCGGCATCGGAGTCAGCGTCCCGAGAATCCACGTCAGTTGCCCGATCCCGTGGATGTCCGATTGCCGGAAGAGCGTCGCCTTCTCCGGGTCCAGCCCGCATGCGAGAAAGTCCAGCGCCACCCCGCGCGAGTATTTTCGCAGGAGCGCCGCGTCGTGCAGCGTCGTCAGCGCATGGTAATCCGCGATGAAGTAAAACGCCTCCCCGCGCTCCTGCCACTCGATCGCCGGGCGCATCATGCCAAAGTAATTGCCGATGTGGGGGACGCCGGTCGGTTTGATGCCGGATAGAATGCGGGGCATGGCTGGCCGGACTATCTCCACGCGGCAAGGGGGGAGAAAAGCTATTTTTCCGGCAGCACGCAGAGCGTCGCCATGAGGAAATCGGTCAGCGACGCCCGCGCCCGGTTGATCCCGCGCACGAAATGCACAAATCGCGAGATCCAGCGCGGATGCGTCAGGAGGTGCCACACCAGCGCCCCCGGCCGCGGCCGCTGCCGCCCCGCATCGAACCATACCGTCGCCGGCACCGGGAGATCCTCGCCCGCCGTATCGCTGATCGCCCGGATCGCCAGCACCGGGATGCCGCGCGCGGCGCAAAGCCGGTGGATCGCCGCCGTCTCCATATCCACCGCCAGGGCCCCAGTGTGCCTCCCCAGGTCCTTTTTCTGCTCCACCGTCTCCATGACATTCTTGACCGTCACCAGCGAGCCCCTGTGCGCCGGCAGGCCGCTGATGGCCGCAAGCAGCGCTGGATCGGAGAAGTTCTCCGCTACAACGATATCGCCGATGCCCAGCTTCGCCTCCAGGGCCCCGCCAAACCCCGCCGCGATCCACGCCGACGGCCTCTGCCCTTCGAGAAAGCTCTCGATCCGCGCCGTCGCCGAGGCCATGCCCATCCCGGAGTGGACAATCACCACCTCCCGTCCCCCAAGCCGCCCGGCGATGACCGGCAGCGCCGCCGGTCCCGAGCGCTTCGCGCCCGCCAGCCGCTGCACAACGCCCTTGCTCTCCTCAGGCAGCGCAAAGCTCAGTGCGATCACGGCGTCGGGGTGGCGGGTGCCGGGTTGCCGATCAGCACCTCGATCAAGCGGGTGCCGGGGGAGGGTTTTTGCATCGGCATTTTATCGTGCCGCAGCGCCGCCTCGAACGCCTCCGCGTTGTTCTCCGGGATGGTCGCCAGGATCGACGCCTCCCCCGGCCCGGTCTGCGACCGGATGCCCACCCCGCCCGCCTCCGTGGCGCTCGCGATCACCTCGCCCGCCCGCGCATTGATCTCCCCCGGCTTCGCCGCCACCACGATTTGCTCCCCGGCAAGCGGCTGCGCCTCCAGCGTCTTCTCCGCCGATCTCTCGAGCGCCGCGGACAGCCCCTCGATCGACGGCGGCGGCTTCTGCTTCCGGCAGCCCGCGGCGCCCCCCGCCAGCAGAGCTACGGCCGCGCCCAGGGGGAGAAAGTTGCGCATTCGCATGAATGGCCTTACGGAACTGTAAAATCCAGTGGCAAGCAATCCCACGGTTCTATAACTTCGCCCTCCTCCCCTTCCATGAGAAACCGGGCAAAAACCTGGCAGAGAATCATTTATCTCGCGGTTTGCGCGGCGGGCCTCGCTCACCTCTCGCAAGCCCAGAACCCGCCCGCCCCGGCCCCGCAGGTCATCGGCCAGGCCGCCGATAATCTTGCGGCCCAGGCCCTCGATCTCCTCAACAACGGCAATCTCACCGACGCCGCGACCGCCTACTCCTCGCTCCTCGACAAGTATCCCAATTCCGGCGCCGTCCCCGAGGCCCTCTTCCGCCTCGGCTACATCGAGTACGTCCAGGGCGATTACCCCGGCGCGATCACCACCCTCCAGCGCATCGTCTCGCCCCCCGCCTCCCCCGAGATCAAGGCCGCCAGCGATGCCCTCTCCCCTCAAGTCCTCGCCGCCCAGGCGTCGAAGCTCTCCCTCGACGATCCCAATCGAAAGGCCGCCTACCAGACCGCCATCAGCCAGTTCGACGCATTCATTCAAAAATATCCAAAGAGCCCCGCGATCGAGACCGCCAATTACGGCCGCGCCTTCGCCGCATTCCAGATCGGCGACCTGGAGGGGGCAATGGCAGGCCTGGAAACCAACCTCCGCCAGTTCCCCACCAGCGAAACCATCGCCGATACCGAGGACCTCCTCGCCGTCGTCCTGACCGCTCAGGCCGGCGATATCCTCCGCAACCACGGCGACCCCGGGACCGCCATGCGCAAATTTCGCGACGCGCTGCGATACCTCGTGGACATCATCGAGCACCGCAGGGAAGTCGCCCTCGCCAACGACGCCCAGTTCCAGATCGCCGAGATCCTCTTCGAGCGCGGCAATGCCGAGGAAGCCGCCCGCCGCGCCCGCGATGTCTCCCACGCCATCGAAGCCTACCGCGCCGTCCTCCCCAAGGACACCCTCATCCGGATGCAGGAGCAGCGCGTCGCCGCGCTCCTCGAGCGCCGCCGCCAGGCCGCCCTCACCCGCGACTCCGCGGAAATCCAGGCCGTCCAGCGCGTCGAGGATCGCGAGAACGCCAAGCTCCAGGCCCTCAGGGACGCCCCAGACCAGACGATGAACGCCCAAATGCGCATTGTCGCGAGCTACTACCTTCTCCAGCGATACGACGAGGCGCGCGTGCTCCTCCGCTTCCTCCAGCCATTCGCGGAAGACGAAGGCCAGAAAGTCCAGATCGCCTATTACACCGTCCTCACCTACGCCTCCCAGGGTCTCATCGACAAGGCGGTCCCCGCCTACAATGACTTCGTCATCCGCCACCGCGGCGATCCCGCCGGCGAAAACCTCCCGCTCGCCATGGGCGCCGCCTTCCTCGACCCCAAGGTCAACCAGCCGCAAAAAGCCCTCTCCTATTTCCGGGAGGAAGGCCTCCTCTATCCCCGTAGCCCGCTGGTCAACGTCGCCATGGCGCAGCAGGCCGCCGTGCTCATCGGCATGCAACGCTTCGCCTCCGCCCTCGCCGTTTACCAGCACTTCCTCGAGACCAATCCAAAGCCTGCGCCCGCGCAAGCCGCCCAGGCAGAGATGGGTATCGCGAATATCTACCAGGCCTCCAATCGGAACCCCGATGCGATCAGGCAATTCGAGAAGGTCGCCGCCACTTACCCCCGCTTGCCCGAGGCGGAGCAGGCCGCCTTCTACGCCGCGGGCTTGGAAACAACCACCGACCCGAAAAAGGCAATCGCCGATTTGCAGGCATTCGTGAAGCAGTTTCCCAATGGCCGGTTCACCCCGCGCGCAATGATGATGATCGCGCAAACGCAGGCCGCCACAGGCGATACCACCGCGGCCGTCCAGACTTTCAAGGATGTGGCCGCCACTTTTCCCACGTCCGATTTCGGACCGCAATCCTACTTCGACCGCGCCGCGATCCTCGGCAAGCAAAAGAAGACCGGCGAGATCGTCGCGCTGATGAAAGACTTCATCAAGGCCTACCCGGACGGCAAGGGCATCTTCTATGCCTACGATACCATCGGCCAGGCGCAAGCCGCCACAGGCGACCTCCCCGCCGCGATCGCCACTTACAAGGAAATGGTGACTCTCCACCCGGAAGATCCCATGGCCGCAAGGGCTCTCTATCGCACGGCGGATCTCTTGCGGAAGCAGGCCGAAGGCCGCGAGTACCTTGCGCTCAATGATGCGGACCGCGAGGCTTGGAACAAGGATATTGCCAATAGTATCGCCGCCGCGGAAAGCGTCCTCCGGCAGTATCCCGATTCCGACCAGCTCGGCAATGCACTGAGGACCTTGCTCGCCGATCAGCAAATGCGGATGGATGCCGGCCAGACAACGCAGGATGACGTCGACAAATACTTCAACGGCCTCGCGGATAAGTTCGCCAGGAATCCCTCCACAAGAAAACGCATTCTATTTACCCTCGCGACGTTCACTTATGGCAAGGACCGCGACAAGGGATTGGAACGAATGGCCGCCGCCTACGATGACTCCCTCGTATACGCCCCGGCTGACCTTGACCTATACGGCCGCGCACTCCTCGACCACGGCAGCACCGGGGACTCTTATAAGATATACGAGAAGCTCAGTAATGATTATCCGGTCCCCGCCGGCGTCGAGCCCGCGGAGACCGCGCCAGCGACCCAGGACGCGCAGGCCATCGCGCTCGATGGCATGGGCAATGCCCTCGAAAAAGAGGGCAAGACCGAGGACGCGGCCAGGTTATTTCTTCAACTGAAAACTTATTACCCATGGTCCCCCAAGGTGGTGGATGCGAATTACGGAATCGCGAAGGCGATGATCCCGGAAAACAAACTCGATGACGCTTCGCAACTCCTGATCCCCATCGTTTCAAACCGCAATGTAGCCGCGAGCCTGCGCGCGCATGCCTTCCTGCTCAGCGCGGATATCCAGGCCGCGAAAGGCAACCTTCCCGCCGCGATCGATTCCTACCTCAAGATGGCGGCCTTCTACGGCGGCGTGCAGGACGCCGCGCCGGAGGGTCTCTGGAAGGGCGGCCAGTTGCTCGAGCGCCAGGCGATGACCCTCGATGAGCAGAGCACACCCCGGCGCTCCGATCAGATCGCGAAAGCCGTCAATGCCTACAGGAACATCGTGAACAAATACCCGGACAGCCAGTACGCGAAGCAGGCCCAGGACCGCCTCGGCATGCTCGCAGCCAAGTCATGACGCGCCAGGTACGGGCGGATGCATTGATCGAGGCGTTCGGGAAAGTCTATCCGGATGCGCACTGCGAGCTCGATTTTTCGAACCCGCTCGAGCTCCTCGTCGCGACGATCCTCTCCGCCCAGTGCACCGACAAGCGCGTCAACATGGTGACCCCCGCGCTTTTCAAGAAATACAAGACCGCTCGCGCCTACGCCCAGGCCCCGCGGGAGGTGCTCGAGAAAGAGATTCAATCCACCGGCTTCTTCCGCTCAAAAGCCAAGAGCCTCCGCGCCATGGCAGCCGGCCTCGTCGCGAAACACGGCGGCAAGGTCCCCGCGACGATGGAGGCCCTCACCGCCCTGCGCGGCGTCGGCCGCAAGACCGCGAACGTCGTCCTCGGCAACGCCTACGGCATCAACGAAGGCGTCGTCGTCGATACCCACGTCCAGCGCCTCTCCCTCCGCCTCGGCCTTACGAAACACCTCGACCCCGCGAAGATCGAGTCCGACCTGATGAAACTCATCCCCCGCGAGAAATGGACCCTCTTTTCCCATTGGCTCATCTGGCACGGCCGCCGCCGCTGCATGGCGCGCAACCCCGATTGCGACGGCTGCGAAGTCCAGCACCTCTGCCCCAGCGCCTTCAAGGTCGGCAAGGGGAAAAAAGGTTAGGAAAAATTCGAACCCGGAAAATCGAACCGCTTATTGGTTCGCCAATAACTGCCCCGCCGCTTCGAGCGCCGCGGGCAGCTTCGCAACGTCCTTCCCCGCGCCGCGCGCGTTATCCGGCCGCCCGCCCCCCTTGCCGCCGATGATCGGCGCGATCTGCTGGATGATTTTTCCAGCCTGGAATTTCGACACCAGATCCTGCGACACGGCTGCCAGCAGCGCCGCCTGCCCCTCCTGCGCCCCCGCCAGTACAATAACTCCGGCAAACTGGCCCTTGAGCGCATCCGCGATACTCTGCAATTGATCGCCCGATACCGCACCCAGATTCTCGATGATCGCCTGCGTGCCATTGATCGCGCGCGCCTTCGCCACCAGCTCCTTCGCCGTCGCCGCGGCTTCCGATTGCTGCGCCGCCTTGATCTGCCGCTCCATCTGCTTCTGCTGCGCAAGCATCGCACCGAGCTTCTTTTCCAGCTCCGCCAGCGGCGAATTCAATTTTCCCGCAAGCACCTTCAACCGCTCCGCATCCGCGATCGCCGCATCATACGCCGCCAGCCCTGCGATCGCCTCGAACCGCCGCACCCCCGCCGCCACCGCCCCCTCCGAGAGAATCCGGAAGAGCCCGATCTCCCCCGTCCCCCGCGCATGCGTCCCCGCGCAAAGCTCCATGGAATACCCACTCAGCGATCCCGGCAGCCCGCCGATCTGCACCACACGCACGATATCCCCGTACTTGTCGCCAAAGAATTGCATGATATCCGCCCGCCCCTTGATCTGTGCGTACGGCACCTCGCTCCACGCCACCGGCGCATTCTCGACGATCTTCTCATTCACCAGCCCCTCGATGTCCCGCACCTGCCCCGGCGTCAGCGCCGGGCTGTTGAAATCGAACGTCAGCTTCTCCGGCCCCACAAAAGACCCCTTCTGCGTCGCATCCGGGCTCGTCACCTCATGCAGCGCCCAGTGCAGCAGATGCGTCACCGTGTGATGCCGCTGGATCGCCTGCCGCCGCGCCGCCGCCACGGATACCCTCACCGCCTCCCCCGGCTCCGGCGCGCGCCCTTCGAGCATCTTCGCGCGGTGGATATACAGCCCCCCCTTCTTCTGCGTATCGAGAATCTCCAGCCGCCCGACTTCGCTCCGGTCGTGCCCCGGCACGTGCAGCACCCCCATATCGCCCACCTGCCCGCCCATCTCCCCGTAGAGCACCGTGCGATCGAGGATGACATTGATCTCCCCCTCGTTTTTCCCCGGCGAGACCAGCTTCACCCCCGCTTCCGTCTCGAAAAAATCGTACCCGAGAAACTCCGTCGCATCCATCTCCAGCGTCTCCTCGGAGACGGTGATGACCTCCTTCTTCTGCGCCTTGCGCGCCCGGTCCCGCTGCTCCGCCATCAGCGCCTCGAACTCCGCGACGTCCACAGTCAGCCCGCGCTCCCGCGCCATCAGCTCCGTCAGATCGAGCGGAAATCCCTGCTCGTCATAAAGCCGGAACGCAAACTTCCCTGGGATGCCCTTCCCCGTTTCCGCCTCCGCCTCGAAGAGCGCAATCCCCTTATCCAGCGTCTTGTTGAACGCCTCCTCCTCCCGCTTCAGCACTTCTTCGATGTGCTTCTGCTTCGCACGCAATTCCGGAAAAATCCCCCCCATCGTCCGCGCCACCACATCCACCAGCTTATGGAAAAACGGCTCCGTCAGCCCCAGCGTCCGCCCATACTTGACCGCCCGCCGCAGGATCCGCCGCAACACGTAATTGCGATCATTATTCCCCGGCTGGATCCCATCCCCCACCGCGAAGCTCAACGTCCGGATGTGATCCGCGATGACCCGGAACGCCACGTCGACCTTCTCCTGCTCCGTTGCCCCCGTCGTTCCCGCCGCCGGCAGCGTCGACCCATACCGCTTCCCGCTCAGCCGCTCGATCTCGTCAAAGATCGGCCGAAAAATATCCGTCTCATAATTGGAAATCGTCCCCGTGAAATCCGTAAACCCCTTCGTGCATTGCAAAATGGAAGTCACCCGCTCAAACCCCATCCCCGTATCCACATGCCGCGCCGGCAGCGGGCTGAAGCTCCCATCCGGATTCGCGTTGAACTGGATGAACACAAGGTTCCATATCTCGATGCAATCCGCGCTCCCCTCGTTGACCAGCCGCCCGCCCGTATCCCCCGCCGGCGTCAGATCCACGTGCAACTCCGAGCACGGCCCGCACGGCCCCGTGTCCCCCATCATCCAGAAGTTGTCCTTCTTGTTTCCCTGCACGATGTGGACCCGCGGGTCCAGCCCCGCCTTCTCGAACAGCGCCGCCCAATGCCCCCACGCCTCCTGGTCGAACTCGCTCGGGTCGCCCGCGCCCGGGCTGTAGACCGTGGCATAGAGCCGGTTCATGGGAAATTTCCATCGCCCCGCCACCAGCTCCCACGCCCACTCGATCGCCTCCTTCTTGAAGTAATCGCCAAACGACCAATTCCCCAGCATCTCGAAAAACGTGTGGTGGTAAGTATCCAGCCCCACGTCCTCCAGGTCATTGTGCTTGCCCCCCGCGCGGATGCACTTCTGCGTATCCGCCGCCCGCGTATCCATCCCAGGCACCGCCCCCGCCCATTTGCCCACATCCGGCGCCTTCTGCCCCAGGAAAATCGGCACAAACTGGTTCATCCCCGCATTGGTGAAGAGCAAATTCGGCGAGTCCGGCAGCAAGCTCGATGACGGCACGATGGTATGCTTCTTCTCGTGAAAGAAATCGAGGAACGACTGGCGGATTTGGGCGGAAGTCATGCGAAAGCGGCGGGGGTCGGAGTGTAATTCCGCCACGCCCAAAGCATAGCAAAAATGCGCGCCCCGCGCACGTGCGGGCATACTTGTGCCTCGTCCCGGCACCGCCAATCTCCCGATTGCCAAACCTCCTTTTGAAAAACAGCTGCGAGCGGAGGCCAGCACCCTGGGAGCGCCAATCTCCCGATTGGCATCAAAACCAAAACACCACTCCCCGGGGTGGCGTCAATTATCAGCTTTAATCAGAGAGCCACTACGAAGCTGGGAAATGCTCCTCCAGCGCCCCCTTCAACCTCGCGATGGTCTTCAGCAGGCCGTCCGTTATCTGCCCGGCTTTCAGCTCGGCGGAGAGCGCCTCCGCCAGCTCGCTCCAGAACTTGTCTCCGCAGCGCTCGTGGATCGCCGTGTCGCCCACGATCGCGAATTTGTGGGTGCGCGGCGCGAGGTAGATGAGGACGGTCGCCCGATGCTCGTGGATCCGGCTGAGGTTGAGCTTTGCGAACCGACGGTGCGCCTGGGCCAGCGCATCCTTGATGGGCCGGTGGGAGACGTAAACGTAAATCCTCCCCGTCGTATTGCGCTCGGCATCCGCCAGGGCGGCAAGGAGACGCGGCTTGTCGATGTATTGGTGAAAATGCTTCGGGTGCATGGTTACCAGCCTCCGCTTGCCCCTCCTCCGCCGCTCGATCCCCCGCCCCCGGAGAAT
>Ga0182024_10009690_pt1 | contig 19848 bp, 15 predicted proteins | sample P32metaG_FD_120480 | JGI IMG/M metagenome (GOLD analysis project Ga0182024, IMG submission 120480) | Permafrost microbial communities from Stordalen Mire, Sweden - P3-2 metaG (Illumina Assembly) | ecosystem: Environmental > Terrestrial > Soil > Wetlands > Permafrost | place: Sweden: Stordalen... | reverse complement strand
TTTATACATCGAGAAATACTAGTGCCTCTCGCGATAAAAACCCTTGATTTGAAAGATTGCGACGCAATTATTATTTAGTTATTTCTACACGTTCTTAGTGTGTAGCAACCATGGCGTCCTCATGAGTTCGGAGCCATTGTTCAAAAAGGACCAAGCTAAACAAGATTTTGTGATGATCCTGCCGACCGGACGCATGTCGCTCAAATAGTAGGCGGACCTGTGTGGGGCGAAGGTATTGAAAGATCTTGGATCCGGAATCAAGAAGAGTGTCAGCCATTTTGTTGTCGATGGCATCCCTAAACCAATCATCCGCGACGTTTCCAGCAAATCCTCGTTTCCGGCGTTTCAGCACCGAGTTCGGAAGGTAAGTCCCGCACACCTGGCGGTGCAGCCATTTACGGGATCCATTCCTCACTTTAAAGTTCGCCGGCAGCCTTTCTACGAATTCGACGATATCTTTGTCCACGAATGGCACGCGAAGTTCAAGCCCATGAGCCATCGAAAGTTTGTCTGCGTACATCAGCAGTTCGTCCGGAAGAGTGGATCGTACTTCCAAGAACTGGAGACCACCCAACTCATCTGTTTTACTCATCAGGCCAGCAAGATCCGCCCAAGAATCTAGTATGGAGTCGCCGGAGTTAGGAGCGAGGCCCCCTTCTTGAAACAGTTCTTCGACTTGATCTCCAGGTAGAATCGACAGGACATTCTGGTATCGGCGCATTCGATCAGTGATCGCCAGAGAGTAAACGCCTCTCTTTAGAGTTTCGCTTCTTGGCAGGGCGGCGACAGCAGACGAGACGGATGCGCGCATCCAATTCGGCATCTGCCCCCACAAGGCACCATAGCGAACACCCAGATGACGACGATATCCGCCAAACAATTCGTCCGGCCCTTGACCGACAAGTGCTACTTTGACGTCCTGTCGGGCTCGTTCACAGACGAAGTACATTGGGACGATTGAGGAAGCCGCGATCGGCTCCTCGAGTGCTGCCACAATTTTTGGCAGCGCCTGCTCGAAGATCGACCTGGTGATGCGAACCGACGTGTGATTGGACCCGAGGATGCGAGCAGTCTCTGCACCATCTGCCAGTTCGTCATCAGCGTAGCTGGAGCCATAGCCCACCGTGTACGTCGGCCAAGCACTTCCGCTAAGATTCATCAACGCGAGCAACAACCCGGAATCGATACCCCCGCTTAGAAGCAAGCCGACCGGAACGTCGCTAATAAGTTGCCGGCGTACGGCCTGTTTGTACAGGGACAGTAATTCCTCCCTAGCTTCTTCGGCAGATTTCGTTGGAGCGAATGGAGTGGGCGCAAATTGGTACCATCGACTGACAGTGTACGACCCGTCTTGCACGACTAGCTTTGTTCCCGGCGCGAGCTTATAGACGCCCTTTAATATTGTGAAAGGTGAAGGAGTAAAGCGATAGCGAAGAAAAAGATTTAACGAGTTCGGATCAATCTCTGCTTTATCGGGCATTGTCGCGCGAATTGCACGCATCTCCGACCCAAAATAAAGCGATCCTCCAGCGATTCGGTAATAGAGCAACTTGATCCCGAACGCGTCGCGTGCAAGCACCAATCTCTTTTGCCGTGCGTCCCAGATCGCAAGACCGAACATTCCATTCAGGCGGTTCAGTACTTCGTCGCCCCACTGCTTGTATCCGTGAATGATGACTTCTGTGTCCGAACTAGTTTGAAAAACGTGGCCACAATTCTTGAGTTCTTGTCGCAGCTCACGAAAGTTATAGACTTCACCATTAAAAACGATCCACACAGTTTCTTCCCGATCTGACATGGGCTGGTGGCCGCCAGCCAAGTCGATGATCGAAAGCCTGCGAAAGCCAAATCCCAGCGGTCCGTCGAAGTGGTAGCCTTCGTCGTCCGGGCCTCGGTGAGCGATGGACTGCGTCATCGCCTGTATGTCCGGACGCCGAACCGGTGCTTGGCTCGTGAAATTATATTGTCCGCAAATCCCGCACATAGGAACCCATTAAATTCAAATCTACGACTGCATTAATTGACATGAGCTTGATCGCTCGCGAAGCTTGTCGGCGTAGTAAATCTGATTGGCGGTCGACGTCGCCCGCTAACGGTAGTGCCTTTGAGGGAATCGGCCAACAGTGTCCTCGATCTTGCTCAAATGACATTCTTATCATAATTCTAAGTTGGCAGCGGCATAGGGCTGACTATTCGGAAAGCAGAGTGAATTTATCGATCGGTTTGAACGTCAGAAGTGATTTCAAAATGACTCTCAACTTTCGCATCTGTTCTCGGCGGTGAAAGGCCATGAGCTCGTTTGAAACCGGCCTCTTGAGTCTGCGCAGCGCAGCCGATCCGTAGCCTAAACCTAGGGCAATGCCGTCAATGACATAGGGTCGCTTGGTCAATCGATATGAAACTCGGAAGAACTCCCAAACAGGGTGTCCCCCGAGAATGTAGTCCTTTTCACCGTAGACGAAGGAAGCGGCGAGTACACTGCGCTCCGCTGTTCCCAGATGTCTGTGGTGAAAAAACGACTTTTCGTTGAATGAGCGTGTCTTCCAGCCCTTCATGCGGGCAGTCGTAACGGCGATCCAATCGATACCACCGGCCTTATTTGCAAAATATCCGTCTATTTCTTCGAAGCACTGACGTCGAAATAACTGACATTGACCTGAGACGTAGAATTGTCCTTCCAAGCTATCGGTTTCCGAATTGTAGCCTTCCTCTTTGAAGACTGTTCCGGCAACCCCAAGACGCAGGTCGTCTTTGAATTTAGTTAGGAGAAATTCAAAATGATCTTTCTCCAATGAAACGTCCGAATCCAAGTTGCCGATGACCTCATAACTGAGGCCTTTTACTCTCTCCTGTCCAGCATTGAACGCATAGACTTTCGCAGCAAAATGGCGCTCCTTGCGCACGGGCAGGTTCACCAATTCGATCCAATCGTATCGGGCGGTATATTGTTCTACTATGCTCGCCGTATTGTCTGTGGACCCATCGTTCACTATGACCCACTTCACCGGCAGAAGCGTCTGCTGAACAATAGAATCAAGCGTCTTCCTAATGAAAGCTTCTTCATTCCGAGCCGGGGTGATCAGAACATACGGAGGAAGGGCGTGTTGTGATTGCATATAAGCTTCTTCGGTCCCAAGAGCAGCGCTATTAGTTTCCGTCACTGGCAGTCTTCTGTGAGTACACTTCGGATCGCTCCGTGGTGAGCGATTCGTTGAACACTTCTTCTAGTTTGTATACGACCACATGGCTGCCTCGATTCGAGAACCTCATTGGACCGCACACTAGTTCTTCAGGCGAGTCTGCAATGACTCTCGCTGCCTCTGGGGTAGGAAGAACAACGTGAAACCGCCGCCACCGGCTTCAAGAAGCGTACCTTCAGCGCAGCGGCGCAGGCCCTGCGTCATATACTTCTTCGAGGCGTTATGAATAGTTCATCGGCAGGCTTCAGTCGGATCGACGGTGGACACAATGGTAAGCTGTGCGCCGTCTGGGTGGCAGCTTCGTCGCAGGCGTCTAGGTTCTTGTTGGGACGAAAGATGGACGCTAGCAGTGGGTCTGTTGGCTCCGTCTGCGTAACGATTCGAGCGAGTAATGGTACCGCCGAACATGAAGTAGGCTCCGGCCCACAATGTCGCTTTCGCGAAGCCCTGAATGCACAAATACCTCTTAGATTTGGAAGGACATCCCTAGCGAAGGGCACCGACGGCGGCAAACTCCTGAATCTTTTGGACGACTCGTGCCTGCGCCGTGGCCTGAAGTTGCGGATACATGGGAAGCGAGAGGATTTCCGAAGCGACTTTTTCGGTGACCGGGAAGTCACCATTCTTGAAACCAAAGCCTTCGTAGGCCTTCTGCAGATGAAGAGGAATCGGATAGTGAATACCGGTATCGATCTTGGCGTCGGCGAGATGCTTCTGCAAACCATCGCGATCCGCTACACGGACGACGTAGAGGTGATGCACCGGACGCGACCAGGAAGGGCGGTGAGGAGCGACTACACCGTCCGCCGAAGTCAACAACTGGTCGTAACGGCCCGCGGCCTCCTGGCGCTTCTGGTTCCAGTCCGCTAGGTGGCGAAGCTTCACGCTCAGCAGTCCCGCTTGCAGTGAATCCAGCCGGCCATTGTATCCTTCGACATTGTGGTAATACTTTTTTAACTGGCCGTGATCGCGCAATATGCGCATCTGCCGCGCCATTTCTTCGCTGTTGGTCGTGATGGCGCCGGCTTCTCCGCAAGCGCCGAGGTTCTTTCCGGGATAAAAGCTAAAAGCCGCGGCGTGGCCCATCGAGCCAGCTTTCCTCCAGCGATTTTCTTTCTGGGAAAAATATTCCGCGCCATGGGCCTGGCAGGCGTCTTCCACGACAATCAGGTTGTACCGTCGCGCCAGTTCCAGAATGGGATCCATGTCCGCGCATTGCCCGTAGATGTGCACCGGCACAATGGCAGTGACCGGCGCGCGATACTTTCTGTGATGAGGCTTTCCCGTCTCGCGGTTGACGTAGCATTCCCGTTCGAGATATTCCCGCAGGTTCGCGACGTCCATCGAATACGTCTGCTCGTCTACGTCAACGAAATCGGGTCGCGCGCCGGCCTGACTGATCGCCTCTGTGGTGGCGATAAAGGTGTGCGGGACCGTAACGACGATGTCACCCAGCTGCACTCCTGCGGCCGTCAACGCAAATCGGACGGCGTCGGTGCCGCTCGATACGCCAACGCAGTGCTTCGCGTCGCAAAATGCGGCGAATTCAGTTTCGAAATTCTCCACCATGGAGCCGCCAACAAAACCAGCCGTGCGCAGCACCTTCTGAAATACAGCAGTAAGCTCGGGCTCGAGCTCCTGGTGCGGTGTGATCAAATCCAGGAACGGAATTTTTTCGGTAAGGGACATTATGCGATCCTCGACTCTTCGGTAATGTACCGCAACAGCTTGGCGGGATTTCCCGCGACAACGGCGTTCGCCGGCACATCTTTCGTTACAACGCTTCCGGCGCCGACAATAGCATTTTCGCCGATCGTGACGTTCGCCAAAATCGTTGAACCGGATCCGATGGAAGCGCCTTTTCTTACGACTGTCTTTTCGACCTTCCAGTCCGCCTCTGTCTGCAATTGGCCGTCTGCGGCGATCGCGCGCGGATAGGAATCGTTGATGAAAGTCACGCTGTGGCCGAGAAAGACGCCGTCTTCGATCGTGACACCTTCACAGATGAACGTGTGACTGGAAACCTTGCAGTTGTTGCCGACCGTGGCGTTCTTTTGAATCTCGACAAACGCGCCAATCTTGGTGTCGTCGCCCACCGTGCATCCATACAAATTGATGAACTTTGATAGCCTTACGTTTTTCCCAAGCTTCACATCCGGTGCGATCGAAACGAATTCGTTCATAGCTGCACGACTTTCCCCTTCTGCTGGAGCGACAGATCCGCCGCCTCGAGCATGCGCACCACGTGCAGGCCGGCCACTCCGTCGTTGAACGGCGTCTTGTCGTCCACGATGCAGTCAACGAAGTAGGCTGCCTCGACCTTCAGCGCTTCTACCTGCTCGACGCGCGGGGACCACATATCTCCGGTACGGTAGCTGACCAGCGTTTGGTAGACCGCTTCTCCGCTCGTCATCTGCACGCCTTTGTCATAAATCTTCAGCTTTTCGTCAGCCTCCAGGTCGTTCCAAACCAGCATTTTCTTTTCGCCGCCGATTAATGTGGTGCGCACCTTCACCGGCGAGAGCCAGTTGACGTTGATGTGCCCGATCATGTTGCCCGGGTAGTACAGCGTCATGAACGCGATGTCCGCGACGCCATTGAGATGTCGCTCGCCGGTCGCTACCACTGCTTCCGGCTTTTCCTTGATCAAATAATCCATGATGGAAAGATCGTGCGGCGCCAGATCCCACAGCACATTCACATCGTGTTGGAACAGGCCCAAGTTCACGCGCGTCGAATCGTAATAGTACAAATCGCCCAGAGTGCCGTCGTCGATCATTTCCTTCATGCGCTTCACCGCGCCGGTGAAGAGGAAAGTATGGTCCACCATGATCTTCAGGTGCTTGCGCTCCGCCAGTTCGATCAATTCCTCCCCTTGGGCCGTTGTGCACGTAAAGGGTTTCTCGACAAATACATGTTTGCCATTCTCTAAGGCGATTTTGGCAAGTTCGAAGTGAGTCCACACTGGTGTCACTACCGCCACCGCATCGATATCGGGTGAGGTCAATAATTCCCGGCAGTCTCTGGTCGTGCGCATATCAGGAAAGGCGTGCCGCACTCGCTCGAGCGATTTTGGGCTCTGATCACAAACAGCGACCACGCGTGAGCGCTCCTGTCCATGAAAGTTCCGCACGATGTTCGGTCCCCAGTAGCCGTAACCGATCACACCGACCCTGAGAACATTCTCGGAAGATTTACTCGGAGCCGAAACCTTCGACGCAGAGTCAACGCTTAGGCTAATCGCCATTTTTCTCCACCTTGAGAGCTAATACTTGAAAGGCACAGAGCAACAGCGCTTGGGGGCCGGTCGACCCGCCGCCTGGCGGTCGCCAGAGACTAGCTTCTGGCCACACCCGCGAGCATCGCTGCCACGACGGGCGCCAAAAGTATTACGGCAGGCTGAAGCGGCTTAGTAGGCGCCATCGCCAGAAAGGACCGCGCGAGGTGTTTGTAGCAGGATCTTCACGTCCAGCATAGGGGACCACATTCTCGAGTACTGCAGGTCCAAACGAACCATCTCATCAAACGTCGTTTTGCTTCGGCCGTGTACTTGCCAGAGGCCGGTGATCCCAGGCCGCGATTCGAGCAGGCGGCGTCGATGCCAAATGTCGTAGGTCTCAAGCTCGTACGGAATCGGAGGGCGAGGTCCGACAAGGGACATGTGGCCCTCCAGAACGTTCCAGAACTGGGGAATTTCATCCAGGCTGGTGCGGCGCATAATTTTGCCGATCCAGGTGACCCGAGGATCGTTGGTGATCTTGTAGGTGACCTTTGCGTCTGGATTGCTTCCTGACGGAGTCGTTTTACCGGCGATGAATTTCTTGACATATTCCCTGTGAATCGCCGCGTCGGTTGAAACATGCATCGAACGAAACTTCAGAAACTCGAAGGGAACACCGTACCTGCCGACGCGCTGCTGGCGGAAAAATACCGGACCATGGGAGGTCAGTTTCACCGCAACGGCCAGCAGCAAAAACACAGGCGACAAGAGAACCAGAGCAACAGCCGCACCCACAACATCCATCGCCCGTTTTAGCAACAGAGATAGCTTCTTCTTTTTCTCTACTTCGAAGAGATCCGGGTAGAATTCGGCGTCCACAGGTTTTGCCGGGCCGTTGCCGTTCCAGCCGTCTGGAAACGAGTAAAAGGAAATTTGAAAGCTGCTCAGTTGGCTTGCTCGAAACGCCCGCTGTAGTTCCGCAGCCATCTTCGCTTCGATAATCTTTACGGCCGTGCTGACTTCGCATTCTCCAAACTCGGTGAAGATCACACCGAAGACAGCGCTGGTTTCAAACCATCCAGCCACGTCTGTCTCGCGGACGCTCGCTCCTAGCACGACGGCAATCTGCTCGAGCAGCGCATCGGTTTTCTTGCTCTTCGCACCTTTGTCGTCAATGAGCATCAGCACGAAGTGCTTGCGCGAGCGCTCCGAACGTTTGCGTTCCCGGCTCAGCATTCTGCGGAAATGTTCCTGGGAAAGAAAAGCTCCCAGCGCCGTCGAGCCGTTCGCAAAGGCAACGGCTGCCTTCTTTGCTTCTGGTTCGACTCTGGTTCGGACGTTTGATGCATCACTCACGAGAGGTCCTCTTTGGCCAGTGGTTACGGCAGCCGCGCGCTTCGCGCTGTGTCGTCGCGTTCAACTCAAACAGAGACAAGCACGTGTTGGTCTTTGGAATTCGACTTCTCTGCCTGACGGGGCCGAGTCGGGCTAATGGCTGTGATCAGGGCTGAATCGATTTCGACCGCCACGGAGCGCTGCAGCAGCGTGACCGATAGCACGAGGCGATGACTCCGTTTTACGTCGATCAAGATTCCTTCCAGCCCAAGCAACGGACCGGATTCAATTCTGACGCGATCACCCGCCGCCAAAAATGGCCACGGTTGATGCGGCACACCTGCTGTGACCAGCGTTTGTATGGATTGGATTTCAGATTCATCGACAGCCGCAGGGCCATTGTTGAATCCAACAATCTGTATCACGCCCGGTGTCTTCAATATGGGAAGCCGGTCCTGCGGATTGAAGCGGCAGAACAGATATCCTGGGAACAACGGCGCATCGACTTCTTTGATTCGATCAGACCAGCGCTTTCTCAACTTGTACAGGGGCAGAAATCGCTCATAGCCCTGTCCGCTCAGCTGCTGGGCGACTCCCATTTCCTGCCTGGTGCGCACTTGCAGTGCAAACCAAGGAAAAACGTCGCGAGCCACGCGCTTGGGGTCGGAAGCTTCAGATTCGGGTTTTAGGTGTCCGGTCATTGTCACGATACGCTACCGCCATGAGAGTCACATTCGGACTCTCCCACTCATGATATGGTTTTGCACGACTGTTGCCACTGCGCCGAAGTGTCTCTAAATTCCTAAATCTATGAATTAAAACGCCTTAATTGTGGTATTCCGCCGGGACCTGCAAGCATTGGTAGCCTTGAGTCGTAATTCTATGAATATTGCTATCCCAGAGTTGCAATTATTTTCCTCGCCGTAAGATACTCAAAATAAGAGCATTATAAATTTCGGCCGCGATTTTGTCCGTTCCCGGCAATTTTCGGCTCTCTGTCGCCTCGTTCGTTGCCGCACGAAATGCAATCAGGCTTGAGCGGCGTTTGGGTCAACGCTGTGTCCGTAGCCGTAGCCATATCCGTAAGCCGAAGTGTAATAAGCCCCATAGGCGTGCTGGGATCCGACAGCGTTAAGCACCACGCCCACGACGTTTCGGCCCTGCAGTTCCTGACAGGCCCTTTGTGCGGTTTCCGAAGGCGTCTGGCCCGCCCTCACAACCAGCAGAACTCCATCGACCAAATCCGCCAGGAAACTGGAGTCGGCAACAGGCAGCAGCGGTGCGGAATCCAGAATGACCCAATCGAAAACGGGCGCGACGCGATCAAGCAAAGTCCTCAAGCGGCCATTTGTGAGCAATTCGCTCGGATTGGTGACTTGATGCCCGCCCGGAATGAAGCACAGGTTTCCGTCCAGGCCGTGCTGGATGATGGCTATTTCGTCAACTTCGCCCTTCAGATAATCGGTCAAGCCGGGCGAAGCAGGAGCTCCCAGAGGGACATGCAAACGAGAGCAGCGCAAATCCGCATCGATAATCAGGGCGCGGCGGTCCGGCTGGCGCACGATGGCCTGTGCAAGATTATTGGTCACAAACGTCTTTCCCTCGGTCGGAATGGAGCTGGTGACCAGCAACGTGCGCAGTGACTGTGCAGCGCGCATCTGGTACAAGCGCGAACGCAGAGTGCGAAATTGCTCTGAACCGTGTGCCATTAGCGCGGTATTGTTGAAGACATTCACGTTCGGGTCCAAATGCCATTGCGGGTGTGCGCAATGTTTACGCAGGTCATCGAATCGGAGATAACCAGCCGAATGCGTTACCACCGCTTCCGTTGCAAGAATTCGCTCGCTCTCGCCAACCGGTGGCGTGGTAGTTGGTGTTGACGGGTTCACCATAGAGGGCGCCGTCAACACGCTGGCACCGCTCGTTTGCACCGCCGCCCTTTCCTGTTCTGCTTTTTTTAGAGCTTCGTGAATGCGACTCATGGTTTCCTTTCGCGCGCGGAAGCAGAAGGCACGATATTGGCCTCGCGCAGACGACCGAGTAATTCATCCAGATTCTGGAGCAAGGATTGTGTGTCCAGAGTTTGGCGTGTCCCATTGGGGCCGTGAGCCGCCAAAATCGGTTCGATTTCATCGAGTTGGAATTCTCGCGCTACTTCCTCCACCAGCTGAGCCGGAACGGGGCGCAGGTGATCCACGTACGCGTTGATCAGCGCATGCTCGCACAGCAAGTTCACGACGCGCGGGATGCCGCGAGAATACAGATTCACGGTCTCAATTGCTTCCTTGGAGAAAACAGGCTCGCCATTGGCTCCCGCGATTCGCAATCTCTCGGCGATGTATCCGAACGTCTCCTCGATCGTGAGCGGGGCGGTGCGGCAACGCAGCGTAATCCGCTGGCGTAGCTGACGCAGTTGCGGAAGTTTGAGTTTCTCTTCCAGCTCGGGCTGACCCGTCAGGACAATCTGCAGCAGCTTTTCCGTGGACGTTTCCAGGTTGGTGAGAAGACGTATTTCCTCCAGCACTTGTAGTGAAAGATTTTGGGCCTCATCAACGATGAGGACTGCCGTCTCTCCCGCGCGATATCGCTCCAGCAGCCAGTGGTTCAACTTCAACAGCACTTGGCTTTTGTGCCGCGATTCGACCGGGATTTCAAAATCAGCCATCATGAAGTCGAACAGCTGGCTCACGTTGACTTGAGAGTTGAAGACAAACGCCGTCTTGACGCGCTGGCCGTGCAGCCAGTCCAGCAGCCGGTTCAAAAGCGTCGTCTTCCCGGTGCCTACTTCGCCGGTCAACAGAATGAAGCCCTTGCGATTTTGAATGCCGTACGTCAGACCCGCCAGCGCTTCTTGAATTTGTTTCGTCAAGAAGAGATAGCGCGGGTCCGGATTGACGTTGAACGGGCTTTCCCGTAGTCCAAAAAATTTCTGGTACATTTTTTCTTACGCCCTCGCTCCGACTTCTACGCCAGTGCCCGCCGATTTCTGATCAGCGTTTTTCTTGCTGCTTTTTGCCAACAACGGTTCGATCGCAGGAACCATTGCAAGCACCGGCAACTGCAAAGAAAGCTCAACGTCCCGTTCGGTCTTGAAGGACGTGTCCTTCATCTCCAGAAAGAACGCGAGAGCGAGTCCGAGTGCCAGTCCTCCGCCAAGCCCACCCCATGCAAATAGAGGCCGGTTCGGAAACGATGGGTCTGTCGGCAGATTGGCCGGGTCGAGCACGCTAAATTGCTCCCCTTCCTGTTTGCGCTCTAGGTTCGAGGCCATGGCCGAGTCGTCTCGCTTTTTCTGGAGTTGGTTGTAGGACTCCAGCGCTGTCTGGTATCCGCGCGTCAGTTCCTTGTACTGTTGCTCGACGGCTGGACTGGACTGCACGCGCCCCTGATACAAACCGATCTGCTTCCGGATCTGCTCCTGTTCCTTTGTTTTCGCCGCAATCATCAGGTCATCGTTGTGAACCTGGGCTCGGAGTTGCTGGATCTGCGCCGGCTCAATCGACATCCTTTGGCCCTTGCCGCCGCCTTGTGCGTTGTTCTGTCCTTCGCTGTCGGCGATTTTCTTTTGCAGGACGGCGATGTCGTGCTTCGCCCGGATCACGTCCGGATGATCCTCCGTGTACGTGGACTGCAAGTTGGCCAGACGCGTCTGCAAAGCGATGAGCTGTTGTTCGAGCGTCTCGGGATTCTGTCCGGTCTGTGATGCTTGCCAGGCGCCGACCTGCTGCGATAGAAGCGATTCAGTGAACGTCTTGTCTTGTTGCGCGCGTGCCAGAGCCTGCGTTGAGGCATCCAGCTGCGAGGTCAGCCCAGTCAATAGATTCAGGTTGGTCTGCTCGTCATCCGGGAGTTCGCCGATGTGACCGCTCTTGAATTCTGCGAGTTTCGCATCCTGCTCGTCTAAACTCGCCTTGGCACTCGCCAGTTCCTGGGCTAAGAATTGCGTCGTCACTTCGGAGTGCTCTTGTCGCAGGCGAAGATTCTGCTCGATGAACAGCGATGTGACCGCCGTGCAAACCTCCTGTGCGTTACGGGCATTATCGAGCGTCACCGCGATGTAGAATCCGGGTAATTGCTGGGTGCGCGTCTCCGACATCGGGGCGATCGGCGTCACTTCGATTGTTTTCTGCAGGCGCTCGACCAGTTCATCCATGGACCTGCGGTTCACATCCTGGGGATACAGATTGAACTGCCGGATGATGGGTTCCAGCCGCGACCGGCTCAGAATTTGCTGCTTCATGCTGGAAAGCCGCTGGTTGATATCGGAGGTATCCAAAGATTCCACGATCTTATTAGAGACCGTCGGTTGTTCAATCAAGACGAGAGTCTGCGACCTGAATCTTTCGGGGAGCACGCGCGAAACACCATAGGCGAGCGGCGGTCCGACGAGCGCCAGCACAACGATCAAAACCCAACGGCGGCGAAGCATCGCCATGTAGTCTGCAGTAGTCAATTCGCGCTGAGTCATTCCATCCTCATTCGCCGGATTCCGGCGAAACAACAATTTCTCAAAACGGGATCGGTTGCTTATGCAAATTCACACCAAACATGACCTGATGACGCATTATGTTCGTAGAGCACGCGCTGCCAATGCAGCCACTGGTACCGCTATCTTGATATTGAAACTGGTAGTTCATGAACATATCGAGTGACCGGCCGAACGGGTGGGTCACATTCACTCCGCTAAACCAGTATGAAAACGTTTGCGCCTCTGATCCGGCCGGTCCTGCAATCCCTTGATTGCGCGAATATCCCGCGATCAGACCGACGTTGAACGTTCGCGAAACCTGCTGATTGAATGAGCCCGAGGCAATGTCAGTCTCCGCTCCCGCTAATACGCCCGATCCGCCAGTGACACCGTGATTGTAGGTAGCACTGATTTGGGCGCGCCTCAGCTGGTATTGGAGCGCAGTATTTAGAGTCCAATACAGCTGCGATGACGAAGTCGTTGCTGAAGTTGTTGACGAGGTTGAGCTCGTAATGGGAAAGCGAGACGACAAGAATTGAGGACCTGCGGCAATCTGAAACGCCAGCCGGCCCGTAATCCGCCGGGCGTAGGAACCCTGGATCGTATTCAGATTCAGCGATTGATCGACATTGCTATACCGAAACGCGCTGAAGTTGTAAGAGACTGCGACTGTATCCTTTCGGCTGAGTAGGTAGTTGTAACCCGCTTGAAAGCTCGCGTCACCGAAATTCAAGAGGTTGTAGTCGAACGAGTGGAGTAAGGAGTACCCGCCCACAAAGGTTAATGAGCTCCTCGACGTAAGCTTGGTGTCCAGCTCCACATCAAAAGCGTTCGAAAGAATCTGACCTTCGGGCGTGAGAATTGATTGCCCTGGCGTGAATCCGAATCCCAGACCCACACCGGTCCCGACACCCGGCAAGCTCGCCCCAGCCGTGCCAGCGAACCCGAAAGATGACTCGGGCAAGTAACTTAGTTGGTCAAACACGGACAGGGTCGAGCGCCGAAAGGAGTACTTATCTTTGAAGCTAAACTCTTGGACGACCCCATTTGATGCATCGGTACTACCAGTGGAGAACATACCCCCGCCGGTGTAACTCACGAGCAGCTCGGATTGCCCTGAGATTTTATGAATGTCCACTCCGCCCAAGAGCGAGGTCCACGTGCCCCAAGAGCCGTTTCCTGCTGTGGAGGATCCGGGGTTGGAGTCCACAGTTTCTGCCAAAGCCACGCGCGGTTGCCAATAGCTATGCCCGAGCGCCATCGTTCCGAGCGACAAATCCTCGACGCCCGTGAGCGAACGCGTGTCGGGTTGCATTTGTTGCGGATTGGGCGCTTCGCCCTGGTCTCCATTGTCAGCTGCGGAAGCTAGCGGAGAACGGATTGCAGGGATCGGCTGGCTCGCTTGCTGCCCTGGCTGTTGATCCTGAGTGGAATCAGCGGGCTGCTGCGCACGCGCCGGAGCGCAGCTCAGAAGCAGGGCCCAAATCCCACCCATCGTAATGTATTTCAAGGTACTCATGAGTTTCGCTACGGCACCACGATCGTGTCGCCGGCTTTTAGTAAAATATCTTGCTCGGGTCTCTTGCCGTTGATCACGTCCTTGTAATTGAATGGGTATTTCGATTCCTTCCCATTTTCGACCCGGCGAACAAAAATATTCTTCACCTTCGCGAACTGGGTGAATCCACCGGCGCTGGAAAGGGCTTGCAGCACCGACATGCCAGGGAGCAGCGGGAAAGCTCCGGGACGCGTAACTTCGCCCAGAATGTACACTCGCTGGCTATTGATCGTCGTTACGATCACCGTTACTTGCGGGCTGGTCACATATTTTTTCAGGCTTTCCGTGATCTCGGCTGCGAGTTGCGCCGGTGTTAGCCCGGCCGCCTGTACGTCGTTCAGAAGAGGGAGCGAAATCTTGCCGTCTGGTCTCACCGGCACGACGCGAGAAACTTCCGGCTCCTTCCACACGCTGACATCCAGCACGTCTTGGTCACCAATCACGTAATTCGGGTCCGCGGTCGCAGGCTTCTTAGCATCAGCACTCGACATCGCCGGAACCGCTGGCTGCACGGGCTTCTTCGGGCTGGCGTCGTCCTGCGCTCGTACCGGTATCGCGGATACTGCGAGCCAAATAACCGCCAATAATGGCAATCGTCTGAACATCTCGTCTCCTGCCCTGCTAACTGAGTTCGGAATCCAGCACGCCGATCTGTTTCAATTTGTAAAGCAGCGATTTATAGCTGATCTGCAATTCCTGCGCGGCACGCTTGCGATTCCAGCGCGTGTGCGCGAGCGCTTTTAGGATCATCTCTCGCTCCGCTTCACGTGACGCCGCCCGCGAGGCGGCCTTCAGCGAATAACCGCGAGACACCGGAACTTCCATACGAGGTTCGGTGGGCGTGAAGGTGAGCTCCGACACCGCGATCTGCTCATCGCCGAGTGCGATTATTTTTTTCACCACATTTTCCAACTCGCGAATATTTCCCGGCCAGGAATGTTCCATCAACATGCGCACCGTCCGCGGGCTCAGCGACGGACGCGGGCGTCCAAATTGCGCTGCATGCTTGCTCAAAAAAGATTCGACGAGAATCGGAATATCTTCCCGGCGATCTCGCAATGCCGGCAGGCGCAAACAGACTCCGTTAATCCTGTAATAGAGTTCTGTGCGAAAACGGCCCGCACGCATTTCATCGTCCAGATTCCGGCTCGTCGTCGAGATCACCCGCGCCGCCAGCGTTCCCCGTCTCGAGTCGGCATGGCCATCGGGAAGCGCGTATAGCAGGTTGCGCTGGCATGCGGAGTCGAGTTCGCTGATCTCATCGAAAATTACGCTGCCCGCGGATCCAAGCCTGGGATCCTCATCGCGCCCTGCGTTCAGACGAAGTTCGCTCGAAAGCTGCGCCGGATTCATTGCGGCGCAGGAGAGTGTCACCACGGGTTCTTCGGAGCGCGCAGACAGCCGATGAACTCTTCGCGCGAACATCGCTTTACCTGTGCCACTTTCCCCGACAAAGAGTACTGGGATACTGGTAGGCGCAATCTCCGCAACGACGTTTTCGAGCGTTTGCATCGCCGGGCAGATTCCCGTGACGAAACCCCAATCCTCGCTCAGCAGTACGCTCTCGGACCCGTTGATCGTCATCGATTCATAGCCCTTGCCTGTTCATTTTTCGTTAATTCGCCGCCTGGGCCGATAGTACTCCCGGCTAATGAGCTGAGAGTGCAATGCGCTTGCCACGGATCCGCCTCATGATCGGTATCGGTTCATAAATCGTTAAGTCTTTTATTTACAGGAGATAAAGGCGAATCGGCGAGCTTCCGCCGCTTTCCCGAGCGGTTTCTCTGTTGTGGAAATCCCAGCGATATTCCATGAATGGGCAAAATACTTTCCATTTGTTCCCTTCGGCTGAGAGCTCTCTCTGCATACCGAAAATCGCTCGACTGGAAGCACATTGAAATGTAACTCTCCTATTATCAGCGCACTAAGGTAATATTACGATCTAACGAATTTCACCAGTAAGCTCGACTTGGGTACAGCTAGAGCTCGACTTTCTGCCAAAGTAAGCCAACTTCCTCCAACATGAATCTAAAGCGCTTATCTCTAATAACTTGGAATAGTTCCTATCGAGCAATCCCTCAGCCGCTGCGGGCTCTGGACTGCTCAGGCTCAAAGGTGTAGGATTTGCTGGTCGTTACCGGCAGTTTCCACCAAGCGAGCTTGCGATGAACCTCACGAGACGCCGTTCTATTTGGGCTGCCGCACTAGTTGCGGCCACCATTTTGGCCGGGTGTACCCGAGACCCCAACGTCCTAAAGCAAAAGCACTTCACCAAAGGTGAATCCTATTTCCAACGCGGTCAATTCCGCGAAGCCGCTATCGAGTTTCAGAATGCGATCCAGATTGATTCCAGGTTCTCGCAAGCGCATTACGAACTCGCGCAGACCTATTTAAAACAGGCCGACTGGTTGCACGCATATCAGGAGCTAATGAACACCGTCGAAATTAGCCCCGACAATCTGAAAGCCCAGCTGGATTTAGCTGACTTATTACTAGCGGCGGGGAAGATTCCTGAAGCCCGAAACCACGCCGAAATCGTGCTACAGAGCGAACCGCAAAACGCTCAAGCACAAACGATCGTTTCCCGCGCGGACGCCGCACAGGGGGATCTCGTCAACGCCCTAAGCGGAGCGCAAAAAGCGGTCCAGATGGATCCAAATCGTCCGGAGACTCTTCTGAATCTTGCAGTCATTCAGGAGAAGTCCAAGGACGTAAACGGCGCCGAGCAAAGTTATCTGAAAGCCGTTTCATTGAACCCGAAATCCTTGCCTGCGCTGCTCTCTCTGGGAACTTTTTACCAACGACAGAAACGCTGGGCGGATGCGGAAAAGCAGTTTCAAGCCGCGATCGCATTGGATCCCAAAAGCCCCTCGCCTCGCGCGTCATTGGCTGGGCTCTACATGAACGAAGGGAAAATGGACGCCGCGGAGAAGGTATTGCAGGATGCCAAGAGCGCTCTCGCGGACAATCCTTCGGGTTACCGGATGCTCGCCGAATTCTATTTGGGTCAGAGGCAGTGGGACAAAGCGCTCGCGGAACTTAGCGCTCTTTATTCCGAGCATCCCAAGGACTCGATCGTCGGAAAAATGTACGCCGAGCTCCTATTCCAGCAAAATCGTCTCGATGACGCGACGAAGGTCGCCGACGCACTCCTGAAAAATTCACCCTCCGATCCAGGAGCGATGACACTGCGCGGTCAGATTTTGATCCGCCAAGGAAAAGCCACGGATGCCGTGCATGTTCTGGAGCAGGTCGTCAAGGATTCTCCGGATAACGCGATGGCTCACTTTCAACTTGGCTTGGCCTATGCCGGAACACACAATCTCGGCCAAGCCGAATCGGAGTGGAGACAGGCTTCCAAGCTCCAGCCAGGAATGGTGGAACCGCTGCGCGCGCTGGCTTCCCTGGCGATGCGTCGGGGAGACGAGTCGCTGCTCGAAGAGACCGGCGGAAGGCTCATGATGCTCGAACCGCGCTCTCCAGAAGGTTACGTTCTGCACGGTCAAGCTCTCCTGATGAAGAAAGATCAGGTTGGAGCCGAAGCGGACCTGAAAAGAGCGATTAGCGTGGCCCCAGACAATGCCGCAGGCTATGCCCGGATGGGCGATCTGCGCGCGGCTCAAAAGAAGTTTGACGAAGCCCAGAAATACTATTCCGAAGCGTTACAGCGAAACCCATCCGCGCTCGACGCGCTCACGGGTCTAGTAAATGTCGCTATCGAACAGAAACAGCTGCCGACCGCCCTACGCGTCGTGCAGGATCAGATTGCGAAAGTCCCCGACAGCAGCGGTTTCTATGTTCTGCTCGGCCAAGTCGAGCTTCGCAATCAGGACTCCGCTAAAGCTGAGCAGGCCTTTCAGAAAGCTGCGGACCTCGACAAGAACAACGTCAACGCATTCCTGCTGCTCTCCAGCGTGCAGATTTCCCGTGGCTCCGTGGACCAGGCGATCGCTGGTTACCGCAGCGCTCTGCAATCCAATCCTCGCGACATCCGAATTTACGTCGCATTGGGTAGCTTGCTGGAAACACGCAATCAATGGGAAGAGGCCGAAGATCTGTATAAAAAGGCGCTCGAGATTCAGCCTGATTATGCTCTGGCCGCGAACAATCTGGCTTACCTGATGCTCGAACATGGTGGCAACGTCAACGTGGCGCTCTCCTGGGCGCAAATCGGCCGCAAAGGAATGCCCGATTCACCGAATTCCGCCGACACGCTGGGCTGGGCTTACTACCAGCAGGGCGTTTATAACGCCGCGATTGATCTGTTCCAGGAGGCCATCAAATCCCAGGAAGCGGTGAAGGGCAATCCGGAAAACGCTACCTATCACTATCACCTCGGAATGGCCTATCTGAAGTCCAATAATCTCGATATGGCCAAGAAACAGTTGCAGTACGCCTTGCAAATCAATCCAAATTACAGCCAAGCCGGAGAAATCAAGAAAATCCTCGCGCAATAATCTGGACGGAGCGCTGCCGCGCGCCGGAAATAACTGCGGTCGACTTGGCGACGATCGTGTAGCTTCGTGCCCTCTATCGCCATTCCAGATTCAAGCGTCGGCCATACCGCGTCCCGCTACAAAGTTTCAGCGGCAAATAATGACTCTCCCGATTCACGCGCTGAAGTAAAATGCGCCCGTAATCATGGATTTCAAAACCAAGCAGAAAGTCCTGCGCCTTCTGACCAATGGCATGTATATCCTCACCTCGCGTAGCGCTAAAAGCTTTGGCGCCGCGACCGTCACCTGGGTTTCGCAGGCTTCCTTCAAACCGCCGCTGTTGATGGTCGCGTTGCGGAAAGACGGCAGTGCGTTTCAGTCCGTCGTCGAAAGCCGCACTGCGGTTCTGCACGTGCTGGACTGCGGACAACGCGACATCGCGCAGAAATTTTTTGCAGCGACGACGGAATCGCAGGGGCTATTGAACGGCGAACCTTACGCCCAAGGAACTACTGGCGCTCCGGTCTTGGAAAATCTAGGCGCCTATCTGGAGTGCAAGGCGCTGGAAATTCTCGAAAAGCCAGGCGACCATGCCATCGTCGTTTTCGAGGTTCTAAACGCTGTGATGCGCAGAGATATCGATCCGCTGACAGTTACGGGTTCTCCATGGCAATACGGGGGTTAGCTGACGTCGAGGGTAGCAAATTGGGCGGAGAACGCCACCCAACGCCCGCGAAATCGATCATTGACGACGCGGGTTGCACAGCGTCTCTGCGAGAGCCGTTCTTGCCCCGCTTTCGACACGGCTGGCGCGCCGCTGGTGAATGCAGCAAAACCCGCACGGCGTCCCCTGCCGGAGCATCTGCCGCGGGAAACGGGAAAGTATCCGCCGAAGCAGATCGCATGCCCGGACCGTGGCGGCGAGTTGAAGCATCTCGGCGAAGATGTTTGAGAAATCCTGGAGTACGTGCCGGCGCGATTCAAACTGATCCGACAGGTGCGTCCGAAACTGGGCTGCGCGTGCTGTGAACGCATCGTGCAAGCGGAAGCGCCGAGCCGTCCGATCGAGCGCGGCGTTGCCGCCGATTGTTTGTATCTGTGGCGCCGTCGGGATTTATTTGAAGAACAGGCCAGAAACCACCGCGTTGGCGCTCGTGGTCGTGGTGGTCACAAGGATCTGTACATGGCCTGATAGCTGCCACACCAGATAGTCCCCGTTGTGGAAATTGGTCATATTCTGGGTGTTCAGCAAAACCCCGTTCGCATCCTGAATGGTCACCGTCTCAGCCCGCTGCGTACTGTCCCAGTCCAGACAGTAGAGCGCCACCTGGTGTTGCTTCCCGTCGTTGAATACCAGATCGATCCGGAAGGTAGTAGTGTTGTACCAAGTGGCTGCAATCCGGCTCGTGCTGGTTGCGGAAGTGTACAGCGCCCGCACATCCGTGGTCGAGCTCGCCCAAGTGGCAGCGCTTGTACCCGAGGGCGTCACCGTCACATAGCTGGGATAAGCCACCGTACCGTTGATGACGTTGTACCCATTCGATCCGTAAACGCCCTGCCAGTTGCCTTGTGTAGTCGTGTCCAAGGTGGTGAATGTCGCTGTACCTGTAGTAGTACCAGTTGTGGAACTT
>Ga0182024_10009689_pt1 | contig 19849 bp, 19 predicted proteins | sample P32metaG_FD_120480 | JGI IMG/M metagenome (GOLD analysis project Ga0182024, IMG submission 120480) | Permafrost microbial communities from Stordalen Mire, Sweden - P3-2 metaG (Illumina Assembly) | ecosystem: Environmental > Terrestrial > Soil > Wetlands > Permafrost | place: Sweden: Stordalen... | reverse complement strand
GTTCTACTTTCTACTTTCTGTCGTTCTACTTTCTACTTTCTGTTGTTCTACTTTCAATGTTGCAGGTGCCTCACTGAAACATCACGAATGACGGCGCGGGAAAGAGCCCCAGCACGTCACGAGGCGTCATAACCGGCTTGTCGTTCTTGTAGAACAATTTGAAGCCCGCGTATTGCACCGGGTCGGACGCGACGTACGCCCGATAGGAACTTCGCTTCATCCAGTCTGGGCCGAAGCCGTCCATGTCGATCACCACCTGGACGCGCGGGTCGAGGCGGATGTGATCCGCCTCTCGTAGCATCGGGTGCGTGAACCGGTGTACGATGAGCACCTTTGGTGGCAGGTGGTTGTCATCCACGAGGGTCGCCAGCATCGCGGATGCCTCGTTGACCTGCTCGGCATCCATGCGGCCGATCACACGGCCGGGCACCTTGCCGGGTGGCAGCGCGAACTCCGGATCGAGCGCCAGATGGACGGTGGGACGCTGGAGATACTTCACCAGCGGCGTGAGCTCTTCCTTCACCGTGCTGCGCCCGATCTGTACGTCCAGGATGAGGAGCGCGTGCGCGCGATCCGCCCAGCTCGCGACGCGGTCGATCAGCGTGTCGGGCATCCGCAGCCGGTACTTGCCGTCGGCTCCGGGGCCTGCCTGCGCGACGGTGACGATCAGCTCCAGCGCCGGCATCACCGGGGTGGCCGTATCGGCGGCCGCGTACGCGCGCACCTCGCCTTGCAACCGCACCAGCATCGAATCGGGAGCGATCTGCCCGAGGATCCCCATCCGCCTGGACATCGGATTCCCGTAGTAGGCGACGATCCGGTAGTGCGGCAACATGGCCCCCGGCAGCGGCTCCGGGCCCTTCACCGGCCACCGCGCCGCGAGCGCGGAGTCCGACAGCCCGGCCGCGGTGTGCGCCGGGTGCGCGTGAGAGGGTGTTCGAGTGTGGGTGTGGCCGCCGTGCGCAGCCTTAGCTCCGGTTCCAGAGTCCGCGGAGGCCGTGGCCGGCGGTGTGGCTGGCGGCGTCGCCGGACTCTGTGCGAGACCCGGCCGCGCAATGACCAATGCCACGGAAATCGCAGCGAGTAACGTGTTCATCATGTGTCGCACGCAACATATCGCGTGCCGGCCCAGCGTGAAGGGCTGCGCGCTGCCGGGATCAGCCGCTGGTGGAGCCCGCGCCGGCGCGCCCCACCCGGCCCGCGGCGTGGCGGCCAACGGTGGCGTAATAGACGGGTGCGCCGAGAGCGACGGTACCCAGGACCGCCGCAGTCGCCCACCGGGAATCCGGGTTGATCAGGGCGTTGGCGAGCAGGCACACGGTCGCCAGCACGAATAGCGCTGGAACGACCGGATACAGCGGGACGCGAAATGGCGGGTCATAGCCGGCACGGCGGCGCATGATGAACACGGCCGCCACTCCCAGCGCATAGAACGGCACGATCGCCGTCACGAACGTGTCGCTGAGCTGCTCGAACGTCCGGAGGAGCACAAACGCGATCCCGAGGGTCGCCGACACCGCGACCGCCACGTACGGTGTGCCGAATCGCGGATGCACCGCGCCGACCCGCTGGAAGAACAGGCGATCCGCGGCCATCGCATAGAAAATCCGCGGCGACGTGAGGAGCGAGCCGTTCAGCGTGCCAAAGGTCGAAACCACGACGGTCGCTGCCACGAAGATCGCCCCGCGGTTGCCCATGACATGCTGGGCGACATCGGCGGCCACGAGTTTCGACCGGGCGATCTCACTCACGGGCAACACCGCGAGATAGGCGACGTTGGCGAGTAGATAGATCGCGACGACCGCCAGGGTCCCGCCGATCAGGGCGCGAGGGAGCGTCCGCCGCGGGTCCTTCACCTCACCCGCCACGAAGCTGAGGTCCGCCCAGCCGTCGAACGCCCACAGCACGCTCACCAATGCCAATCCGAACGGCACGGCATGCAAGCTGCCGGCGGGAATCACGGGAGTATAATGCCCGCCCGTCGCCGGCAGGCCCAGCGCGAGCGCCACCAGCACGATGAAGAGCAACCCGCCGTATTTGGCGAACGTCGTGACGTTCTGCACCGCCGAGCCCCAGCGCAGCCCGCGATAGTTGAAGAACGCCGTCAGGGCGATCGTGCCGGCCGCGACGTAGTGGACCTGGGCGACGTGTTCTGGCGCCGCCGGATCACGGCCGAACAGACGAAATCCGTACTCGGCGCAAGTCGTCGAGACCGCACCGAGCGACGCGGCACGAATCAATACGAGTTCCGACCAGCCGAACAGGAACGCCGGGAGCCGTCCCCAGCCTTCCCGGATGTAGACGTAGAGACCGCCCGTCTCCGGGAATGCGCCCGCGATCTCGGCGAGCGTCAGCGCGCCGCAGAGCGCAAACAATCCGCCGATCGCCCACGCCGCGAGCATGGGCCCAGGCCCGGGCAGCCGGGTGGCGATACCAGCCGGCGAGCGAAAGATCCCCGACCCGATGGTCGAGCCGACGAGCACGGCGACCGCGCTCCAGAGCCCCAGCCGGCGGACCAGAGCCGGAGGCTTTGAAGCCGGCGCAGCCGGCGCCGCGGCCGCCGGCCGAGCCAGTGGCGACGAAGCTTGCGTACTCATCGTGCTATGGTACCTCAGGGCGTCGCACTGGGCTACCTCCAGTCAGCTACCCCGTGAGAGTGGGGAGATACATCTTTCGCCAGATGCCGTCTCCGGTTGCCGTCTGGTCGTTCTGGATTGCCGTGTGTGCCTGCGCGGCGGGCCAGATCGCGATCCTCCGAGACACTGTCATCTCGCGTAGAGGCAGCGTCCCCCAATCTGGGACGGAGCCGTACGGGACGGCGTCACCGGCGCCATCCACCGCTGCGACTGCCTCGGCGACGCCCGGTCTCGCCGGTCATCGCCCTGGACCGCTGCACACCGCGGGAGAGGTGATGTGGGCCGTGCTGCCGGGCATCGCCCTGATCTTCGTGCTGCTGTGGACGTGGCGTGTCATGCACGCGGATCGCGCGACGACCGGCGCTCATACCGCGCTGGCTGCACCGGCCGTCGCTGCCATGCCGTCGGCCCCGGATCGATGAGCCTCATCCGCCGACTGTCGTGGCTCGCGCTTGGAGTCGCGTTCGTTCACAGCGTCTTCGGCGCCATTGTGCGGATCTCCGGGTCCGGTATGGGATGCGGCGAGCATTGGCCGGACTGCAATGGCGTGCTGGTTCCTGCATTCACCAGCTACACCACGGTGATCGAGCTGACCCATCGCTGCCTGGCGGCCACCCTGCTCGGCGTCACCGGTGCGCTGGTCGTCGTGGCGTGGCGCCGAGCGCGGGGCGAGGTGCGCCCGGAGGCTGCGGCGGGTGGCGAAGGCTCCGTGCTGCGCGCCGCATCGCTCGCACTCGCGCTCGAGATCGTCGCGGCGCTCGTCGGGATGGTCGTGGTGATGCTGGCCCTCTCCAGCCGGGCGCTCATCGCCGTCCACTACACGATCGCGATGGCCACTCTCGCGACGCTGGTTGTCGCCGTGCAGCGGGCTGGCGGACTGGGCGCCGCCGCCGTGCGTCCGGGAGATGCGTCGCGGCGAACCTACCGCGGGGCGCTGGCCGCCGCGGGCATCGCGTTCATCACCGTCGTCTTCGGCGCGCTCACCGCAAACCTTCCGGGCGCCGCCGAATCGTGTCTGGGGTTTCCATGGTGCCGGCTCGCGATGACCGATCCGAGTGGCACGCTGCCCGTCCAGATCACGCATCGCGTGCTCGCAACGCTGCTGTTTCTGCACCTGCTCGGGCTGGCGGTGGCGATCACCCGGCGGCGTGAATCCCCCGTGCTGGTCCGCGCGGCGTGGACGGCGTTCGGTATCGTGGTGCTGCAGATCGTGATCGCCGCCTCGCTCGTCGAGCTGCGCCTCCCGCCGGTGCTCCAGTCGCTGCATCAGGCGACCGGCACACTGGTCTGGGTGGCCGCGTTCGCGTTGGCGGCACTCGCACGCCGCGCCGCGTCGCCGGGCGTCGTTCTCCGGGCGGCCAGCCCTGTTCGCCCGGCCAGTACCGCCGGAGCCATCGCGTGAGCCAGGTGACACACCCGCCGATCCCGGCCGATGGCGCGCACCCGCCCTCGGGCCCGGCACTGGATCCGGCCGCTGCGGCGTTGACGCCGCGGAGTGGCGGCCTCGCTGCCGATCTCCTGACGCTCACCAAGCCGCGGATCATCTCCCTGCTGCTGGTCACGACCATCGCGCCGATGTTCGTCGCGGGCTCGCCGAACTGGCTCCAGGTGCTCCTCGTCGCGGTTGGCGGCTACCTCATGGCCGGCGGAGCGAACGCGGTCAACATGTACTTCGATCGGGACATCGACGAGCACATGGCGCGCACGCGCCTGCGGCCGATCCCCAGCGGACGCGTGGCCCCGGTCGCTGTGCTCGCATTCGGGATCGCCCTCGCCGTCGCTGCCACGGGACTGCTCGCGCATTTCGTCAACGTGCTGACCGCTGCGCTTGCGCTCGCGGGATTCTACTTCTACGTCCTCATCTACACGCGCTGGCTCAAGCGGAGCACCCCGCACAACATCGTGATCGGCGGCGCGGCGGGCGCATTTCCGCCGCTCGTCGGATGGGCCGCCGTCACCGGCCGCGTCGATCTGGTCGCCGTCTACCTGTTCCTCATCATCTTCTACTGGACGCCGCCGCATTTCTGGGCGCTCGCGCTCCTCAAACAGCGCGACTACGGGCGCGCCGGGATCCCCATGGCGCCGCTGGTCTGGGGCGAGCGCACGACGGCCGATCAGATGCTCTGGTACACCGTGATCCTCTGCGCGCTCACCCTGCTCCCAGTGACGTTCGGCGCGTTCGGACTGGTGTACCTCGTCTCGGTGGTCATTCTCGACGCGATTCTACTCGCGGGCGTGATTCGGGTGCGGCACGCGGCGGTACGCGCGAGCGCGGCGTGGTCGGTGTACAAGTATTCACTGCTCTACCTCGCGCTGATCTTTGCGGCGATGGCGGTGGATCGCCATGCCGGGGCGTGGCTGGGCAGTCTCCCGGTGAGGCTCCAATAGCTACCAGCAGCCGCCCGAGCGCGCCGGCGGGGAAAGACGCGACCGCCAAGGCGCGGCTCCCGTCGCCCGAGCCGCTCGCCAGACTGCTGCCCCTTCTCAAGCCCTACGCGGGTCGGCTTGCGATCGCGGCCGTCTGCCTCATCGCCGCGGCGGGTGTTGGCCTGATCTTCCCGGCTGTCGTCCGCTATCTGATGGACGCGGCGTTCCAGAAGCACAGCAGGCGCCTGCTGGACCGGCTCGCCCTGGGACTCGTTGCGCTCTTCGCGGCGCAGGGTCTCATGAACTTCGTGCAGGTCTATATCCTCACGTCCACCGCGGAGCGCGTCATCGCCCGGCTGCGCGAGGACCTGTTCGCCCATCTGATCCGCCTGTCCCCGGCCTATTTCACGGAGCGGCGCACGGGCGAGCTGACGAGCCGCCTGTCGGCGGACCTCGCGGTGCTGCAGTCGCTGTGCAATACGTGGATCTCGGAGTTCCTGCGGCAGTCGATACTCCTCGTGGGCGGCGTCACGCTCCTCATGCTGACGCACACCCGGCTCGCCGTAACCACGCTCGCCGTGACGCCGATCGTCGTAGCGGCTGCCTTCGTGTTCGGCCGCGCACTTCGGCGCGCGAGCACCGGTGTGCAGGATCGCGTGGCCGAGGCGATGGGAACGGCGGACGAGGCATTTTCGCAGATCCGCATCGTGCAGGGGTTCGTGCGCGAGGCGGGCGAAACGCAGCGGTACGGCAACCATCTGCAGGATGTGGTGAAGGCCGCGATCCACCGCGCGCTCCTCCGCGGCCTGTTCTTCGGCGTCGTCGGGTTCGTCGCGTTTGCTGGTGTGGACGCCATCCTCTGGCAGGGCGGACAGCTCGTCCTCATCGGAGGTCTCACCGAGGGCGGGTTCCTGCAATTCCTGCTCTACGCCTTTTTCGTCGCGGCCGCCGTGGGATCGTTGACATCGCTCTTCGGCAGCTATCAGGAGGCGGTCGGGGCGGCCACCAGGGTGTTCGAGATGCTGGGCACGGTGTCCGCGGTCGCCGAGCCAGTGGATCCCGAGCCGCTCCGGCGTCCGGCGCGTGGCGCGATCGCGTTCGACCACGTTGGCTTTCGGTACGGCGATGACTTGCCGGAGGTTCTGCGCGACGTGTCGCTGGCCATCGCGCCTGGCGAAGTCGTGGCGCTGGTCGGGCCATCGGGCGCCGGCAAGACGACGATCGCGTCGCTGCTCCCTCGGTTCTGGGACGTCACCGCTGGAACAGTGTCGCTCGATGGCCGCGACGTCCGGACGCTCTCCTTCGCCGACCTGCGCGGCTCCATCGGCATCGTGCCGCAAGAACCCTCACTGTTCAGCGGCACGGTCCGCGAGAACATTGCGTACGCCCGGCCCGATGCATCGGCCGATGATGTGGCTGCGGCAGCACGCGCGGCGCATGCGACCGAGTTCATCGACCGGTTGTCCGCAGGCTTCGAGACTCGCGTGGGTGAGCGCGGCGTGAAGCTGTCCGGTGGCCAGCGGCAGCGGCTCGCGATCGCTCGCGTGTTCCTCAAAGACCCGGCAGTGGTCGTCCTCGACGAAGCCACATCGAGTCTCGACAGCGAGAGCGAGCGGCTCGTCGAGCGGGCGATGGAAGATCTCCTGCGCGGGCGTTCGACGCTGATCATCGCCCACCGGCTCAGCACCGTGCTTCGCGCCGACCGGATTGTCGTCCTCGAACGCGGCCGCATCGTCGAAGAGGGAACCCACGCGACGCTGCTGGCACTGGACGGTGTCTATGCCCGGCTCTATCGCGGGCAGTTCCGGGCCGGCGACGAGGGGAAGTAGCGCTCCGCTACTTCCCGAATTGGAGTTGCGCCGCGGCGTCCTGTGCGGCGACAACGGTCACGCTGTCCTTCGTCGTGCCGAACCGCTCGTGCCAGGCGGTGATCTGGTAGCGGCCGGGCGGTACCGAGTCGATCGTGAACGCCCCGTTGGCGTCCGTGGTCGTGAAGTACGGATGGTCGAAGACCACGATCCATCCGTGCGTCCACGGATGCTGGTCGCACCGCACTTCGACCATCCCGGGCACGGAGAGCACCGCCGCCGTTGGCACCACCGCTCCGGCTTCCGTCTCCTGCACGGTCGCGAGCGCGGTGCCGGTCTCCTGCCGGATGAAGACAGTGCGGTGCGTGGTCTGGTCGGCGTTGCCGACGTTGAGGGTGCCGCCCACGACGCTGGCCTGAACGCGCGGCACGAGCCGGCACCCGACGGTCGTAATGTCGTACCGCCTGGCATAGGGAAGATGCTTCCCCGCGGTAATGCCGCTCAGCCAGACTACGGCATTGGCGAGCCGGGGACCGCGATGGTCGACGCTGACATCGACGAGGGTCTGGCCGCACACGTCCGCATCACTCGTGAGATGCACCACGGTGTCGGCGGGCGCCGCACCGCCGAACTCCACCACGCCCTTGATCCGGCCGATCGCCGGAAGCGAAATCACTTTGTACTCGCCGGAAGACTGGGGGCCAACGGCTTCCCGCGGAGCCCTCGCCGTCGTCGCCAGCGCGACGCGTTGCGGCTTGGCGTCGGAGCACGCCAAACACACGGTGAGCACACACGCGCACAGCGCACTCGCGCCGAGCGCGGCGCGTCTCTCGACGCCCCGGATCACCGCTCGCAATGCTCGACGCCCGCTCACGATTCGAGACGAAGCGCAGCGAGGGCGCGTCACCCGGCGGCCCACTCGGCCCTCGCGGCCGTGGCCGAGGCCGTGATGGAGGCCGGGTAAGGCCGCCGAGGGCCGTTGTCAGCTGATAGTTTGCCGGTATGAAGTCCTGCCATAGCGGCGCGAAATATACGCGAGGGTATCTCATCGGACGTCACTTCGCCGGCGCCCTCGCCGCCGCCGCGCTCTATTTGGCCGCGAGCCCGTTGCAGGCCCGGCCGCAGGCGGCGGCGCGGCCCGCACGGCCGGAGTTGTGGGGTTTCGCAGCCCCGTGGGATCCGCGGAGCGCGGCCACGCTCGCGCATCACGCGTCGGCGCTCAGCGTCGTGATTTCCGGCTGGCTGCGATTGGATACGGTGTCCGCGCTTCCGGTGAGTGCCTATCGCGATACCGTGCCGATCCCACACGGCACGCGGCGCTATCTCCTCGTCACCACGTACGCGCGCGACCGGTTTCACCCCGAGATCATCCGCCGGCTCGCCGCCGACCCCGCACTGCGAACGCGTGCCGCGGCGGCCATCGCGCTCTGGGCCTACCGCCATCGCTATCGCGGAATCGTGCTCGACTTCGAATCGCTCACGCCCGCGGATTCCAGCGCGCTGTCCACGGTGGTGCGGGCGATCGCCGCCGCCGCGCACCGTCGCCACGTACGGCCGGTCACCGTGGCGGTGCCGCCCGCTGATACGATCACGTACGCCGCGCGCCGGCTCGCCGCCGCCGATCTGCTGCTCCCGATGCTGTACGACGAGCATTGGTCGACCGGCGCGCCCGGACCCATCGCGTCGCCCGCCTGGGTGAGGCAACTGCTCGCGCCGTGGGTCGCGACCGCGGGCGCATCCCGGCTCGTCGCCGGACTTCCGGTATACGGCTATCTCTGGAAGGCTCCGGCTCCGGCCACTGTATTGAGCTTCGACGACGCGCAGCAACAGGCCGCATCGCTGGGCGTCACGCTCGAGCGCGACTCGGCCTCGCTCACGCTGCACTTCGCGCGCGCCGACTCCGCGCAAGGCTGGGTCAGCGATGCACAACTGCTCCAGGTACTGATGCATGACGCGGAGAGCGCGGGCGTTCGCCGGTTCGCTCTTTGGCGTCTCGGCCTCGAGGATCCGGCGATCTGGCCGGCTCGCCCGGGTGCGGCTAGATGATCAGCAGATCCCGCTGATACTCGGACGGCGTGATCAGCACCTCGCCATCGCCCATCAACCCGTTCACCTCGGAGCGGATTCCGAGGGTGTTCGGGATGTAGATGCCGGGCTCGATCGAGAATCCTACGCCGGGAATCAGCAGGCGCTCCTCTCGCGTCTCCAGATTGTCGATGTGCGGACCCGAGCCATGGATCTCCCGTGGATCGATCGAGTGCCCGGTCCGATGGGTGAAGTACTTGCCGTACCCGCGCGATTCGATCACGCCGCGCGCCTCATCATCGATGTCCGCGCCCCGCACGGCTTGCCCGGCCGCGACTCGCGTGCGCAGTGCCGCGATCGCGGCATCGCGCGCATCCCGGACAGCCTCCCACACCTCTGTGGTCTTGGCATCCGGCGTGCCCAGCACGCCGACCCACGTCTGGTCCGCAAAGGGCTGCCCCGGCTCCCGCCCCCAGAGATCGATCAGCAGGACATCGCCCCGCCGGATTGCCGACGAGCGTCCCTCCGCCGGCCCGTAGTGCGGGTTGGCGGCGTTGGGGCCGATAGCCACGATGGCGGCGTGGCCATAGTCCATGCCCGCGCCGCTGATCCGGCCTGCGATCCACGACTGCACATCGAACTCGGTGAGCGCATCGCCCCGCTTGGTGCGCTCGCCCACCATCGCGAACGCGTCGTGGGCGATCGTACGGATGGCCTCCGCGGCCCGCAGGTGCGCCGCCGTGTTCGCGGCATCCCACACCGCGAAGAACCGGCTGACCAGCTCCCCGGATGACACGACCACTGCACCGGCCTGGCGGACCATCTCGATGACACCCGCTGGCACCCGATCGACGTACGGCACGGCATCGCCGGGCGAGTATTCCATCGCGATGCGATGTCCCCGCACCAGCGTCGCGAGCGCGCCCTCGAGCTCGCGCCATCCACTGTAGACGACGCGGCCCCACGATTCCGGCCACCGGGACCATGGACCCTGCTCGATCGCGTGGGTGATGGCGGTCGGCATCCCGCGCCGCGGCACATAGACGAAGATCCGCCGCGTCACCATGCCCTGGAGCTGGAGCATCCCGACGGTCACGGGATTCACCCCGTGAAAGTCGAACAGCAGCCAGCCGTCCAGGTCCATCTCGCCAAGCGCAGCCTGGATCCGCGGCAGTTCATCCGGGGTTAGCATCGCGCCGTCCATGCTCCCGCACCCTGCATCCGGAGCATCACGAGACCGGGCATGAGACGCCGCACGAGACGCATCACGAACGCCGCCACTCGGCACGCCACTCGCACACACCTTCGCCCCGCGCGACACAGCGCACGTGCTCCACCGCACCAGCCCCGCCGACCAGTAGCCGGACCAACTCCCGGAGCACGGATTCGTAGTACGCGCAGCCGCGTTCTTTGGGCGCGCTGTCCACGGTGACGGACACCGGCACCTCGAGCATGAGTGAGCCCCCGACTCGCCGGATGTTTCCGTTGAGGTATCGCTGCGCGATCCGCCGCGCTTCTCTGAGGGCCAGCGGACGGGCCAGCAGCGAGGGGAGTACGAAAATCACGTGTCGCGTGACGGGAGAGGTCGTTTCGAACGACTGCCGCGCGAGGATCCGCCCCGCCGACATGAAGACTTCCTGTGCGTCAGCGCGGCGCCCAATGAGCCGCGCGAGTGCGACGGCCTCTTCCTGCGGCGCACGTTGGCTTTTCCGCACTGCCGCGGTATAGCGCCGGATCTGCGCGTATACGGTCTCGCTCAACCCCAGCCGCTTGTTCCGCAGCTCGGGCACGTACTCCGCGTCGTGATCGTCTCGCGGGGAGTCTACGCTGCGGACCGCTTCCAGTAGGCTGAGCGGCAGCAGGGGATCGACGGTGGCAGGCGCGATCATAGCGGTGCTCGAGGCTGGCGCAGCAAGACCCAAATGTAATCAATGTGACCGGCACGTGGATCGTCCCGGGGCGCGGGACGTCCCAACGCGAGCAGGGTATACTTCCGGCGTGACGTCTGCCGACCCCCACGCCGTATTGGGCCGAACGTTGCTGGGACTCGTCGCAGCCGCCACAGTGGCAGCCGCCGCGTACCGCGCGGATACCCTCACCATCCGGGGAGCCGCGGCCGCTACGGTCGTCGGCGGTGCCGCAGTCGCCGGCGGCTGGGATTGGGGGGCGCTCCTGATCGCGTTCTTCATCGCGTCGGCCGGTCTCTCCCGCATGGGTCATGCACGCAAGCAGCGGCTCGCCGAGGCGGTCGTCGCCAAAGGCGGCCCGCGCGATGCGGTGCAGGTCCTCGCGAATGGCGGCGCGTTCGCGTTCTGTGCAGTCGCCTACGCGCTCGAGCGATCGCCGCTCTGGTACGCGGCCGGCGCCGGTGGCCTGGCGGCGGCGACTGCCGATACCTGGGGGACGGAAGTCGGCATGCTGTCCGCGGCCACACCGCGCTCGATCTTCACGGGACGAGTCGTACCCGCCGGCACGTCGGGGGGGATTACAGCGGCCGGAACCCTGGCTTCGATTGCTGGCGCCCTCTTCATCGCGATCGGTGCGCGCGCCCTGGGATGGCCCGCGGCCGCCGGCTGGAGTGCGCTCATCGGTGGGTTCGCTGGCGCGACATCCGACTCGATGATCGGCGCCACGCTTCAGTCCCGGCGCTGGTGCGGTACGTGCCAGACCGCGACCGAGCGCGCCGTGCATTCCTGCGGCACGCGGACGACCGCGGCCGGCGGACTCCCGTGGCTCGGCAATGACACGGTTAACCTGGCCGCCACCGCCACCGGTGCACTGATCGGGCTGGCGACGGCGCTGGCGTCCGGCTGGGTTGCGGTATGATCGCGCCGGCATCCCTGCCCCCCAACAACTCGCCCGGCGGCAACTCGCCCCGCGTGCTGCTCGTGAGCACGAATCGCGAGCGCTCGCCGCAGCCTGTCGTGCCCAACGGCGTGGCGTGCGTCGCGTCGGCACTTGCGGCCGCGGGCCATGATGTCCGCGTGCTGGATCTGTGTTTTGCGTCCGATCCGGTCGCCGCCGCCCGCGAGGCGGTGCGAACGCTCCGCCCGGATGTGATCGGCGTTTCGATTCGCAACATCGACAACAGCGACACGATCGCGCTCCGCCACTACACACCGGAAGCCGCGGCCGTTCTGGGCGCCCTGCGCGACGGCGCCCCCCGCGCTCCCGTGCTCGCCGGCGGCGCCGCGTTCGGCGTCGCTCCCGAGTCCCTCTTCCGGGAGCTCGGCGTCGACTACGCCGTCGCGGGCGATGGCGAGCGAGCCAGCGTCGCGCTCGTGGATGCGCTGGCGGCCGGCCGGTCTGCTGAATCCGTCGCCGGACTGGTGCGCCGCGTGGGAGACCGGATCGTGTTCACTCCGCCGGGCGAGGATGCCGATCTCGACACGCTGCCGCGCGCGCGCGTGCACCGGTGGCTCGATGTGGCCCGCTACGAGCGCCATGGCGCGACAGTGCCGATCCAGACCAAGCGCGGATGTGTCTACAAATGCGTCTACTGCACGTATCGCAACGTCGAAGGGTGGGGATACCGGCTCCGCGATCCGCGCGCGGTGGCTGAGGAGATCGCCGAGCTCCGTCGCGAGGCCGGGGTCAGGCATTTCGATTTCGTCGACTCGACGTTCAATTCGCCGCCCGGCCACGCCATCGACGTCTGCGAGGCGATCGTGCAGGCCGGGCTCCGGGTCCAGCTCGAGACGATGAACTTTACGCCGGCGAGTTGCTCCGGCGAACTGCTGGCGGCGATGCGCGCCGCCGGATTCCGGACCCTCGGCATCACAGCCGAAAGCGCCAGCGATCCGGTGCTGGCGCGCCTCGAAAAAGGCTTCGATGCCGCCCGGGTGCGTAAAGTCGCCGAGCAGGTGTCCCGCGCCGGCCTCCGGACGCTGTGGATTTTTCTGATTGGCGGCCCCGGCGAGACGCCGGAGACAATCGAGGAGACTCTGGCGTTCGCGGCCAGCCGGATGCGCGCGGGCGATGCCGTGTACGTCACCGTGGGGCTTCGCATCTACCCGGACACGACGTTGCACCGGATCGCGCTCGCCGAGGGCGCCGTCAGCTACGGGGATTCGTTACTGGCCCCCACGTTTTATTTCGCGCCCGGCCTCGACCTGGCCCAGACCGTGCGTCGCTTGCGCATCTTCGCCACCGAATACCCACGATTCATGTTCTCTGCCGACGCACGCTCCCGCCTGCTGCCACTGCTGACACGCTTCGCATCGGTCGTGCGGCTGCCGCGCCCGCACTGGCGCTACATGGCGCTCTTCCAGCGCATGGCGCGTGCGGCAGCAGGCGCGAGCTACAGCAGGGTCCAGCCGGCGCTCGGCATCTCCACGGACCAGCGGCACACGATCGCCGGCCGGTCCGCCACGTGACGCTGGATGCGGAGGTCATCATCGTCGGCGGCGGGCCGGCCGGCGCCGCGACGGCGTGGGGGTTGGCGCGCGCGGGCATCGACGTCGTCGTGGTGGACCGCGCCCGGTTCCCGCGGGACAAGCCGTGTGCCGAGTACCTGAGCCCCCAGGCGTCACGGATCCTGTCCGACATGGGCGTGCTCGCGACTGTCGAGGCGGCGGGTGCGGCTCGGTTGACCGGCATGACGATTCGCGCGCCGAGCGGCGTGTCGTTCCGCGGCGACTTCGCCGCCGGTCACGGATTCCGCGGATTTCGGAGCGAAGGCCTTTCCCTGCGCCGCCTCGTTCTGGACGCGATCCTGTTGCGGCACGCGGAAGCCGCAGGCGCACGGATCATGGAAGGCTGCGCCGTGACGGACCTGATGCGCGACGGCACGGGACGCGTGACCGGCGTCCGGTTGCCCCCTGATGCGGACGAACCGGATTCCGGTGTACGCGTATTGTCCGCGCACGTGGTCGTCGGCGCCGACGGGTTGCGATCCGTGGTCTCGCGGCGCGCGGGGCTCGCGCACTCGCGGCGCTGGCCCAAGCGGGTGGCGTTCGTCACGCACTATCGCGACGTCACCGGCATCGGCACGACTGGCGAGATGCACGTCGAGCGGGACGGCTACATCGGCCTCGCGGATGTCGGCAGCGGCCACACCACCGTCGCGCTGGTCGTCCCCGCGGCGGCGGCACGCGGCGCAGGAGCCGATCGCGCGGGATACCTGGACGCCTGGATCGCCCGCCATCCGCATCTGGCGCCGCGGTTCCGCGGCGCGAGCCGCATTTCGCCGGTGCGCGCCACCGGCCCCTTCGCGCAGCACGCGCGCCGCCTGTGGGCGCCAGGCGTCGCACTCGTTGGCGATGCCGCGGACTTCTTCGATCCCTTCACGGGTGAGGGCGTCTACACGGCGCTCCGGGGCGGCGAGTTGCTCACCCCGTATCTTTGCGAGGCGGTCCGAGGCACGGGCTCACGCGCCGCGGATACCGCGCTGGCCGCGTACGAGCGATGCTGGCGGCACGAGTTTCGGGGAAAGCAGATCGTCGAACGCGCCGTCGGCGCGGCCGTCGCGATGCCGGCGGTCATCGGACACGTGGCCCGCGTGCTCGCCCGCCGTCCCGACATGGCGGATCTGCTGATCGGCGTCACCGGGGATTTCGTTCCGGCCCGGCAGGTGCTGCGGGCCGGTTATCTCGGGCAGCTCGCGCTGCCCGCATTCCTTCACTGCTCGGCAGGGCAACGATGAGCCTGGATCAGGACGAGTTTCGCAGTGTGCTGGGACGGTTCGCCACCGGGGTCACAGTTGTGACGGTCGCCGGCAAGCAGGGCCGCGACTACGGCATTACAGTGACGGCATTCACCTCGCTCAGTCTCGAGCCGCCGCTCGTACTCGTCTGCATCGACCACGACGCATCGATCCTGCCAGCGTTCACCAGCGCATCCCATTTCGTGGTAAACGTTCTCGCGGCCCATCAGGAGGCGATCGCCCGCCGGTTCTCGGAGCCGGATGCGGACCAGCGCTTCGAGGGCCTCGGCTTCACGCGCGGCCAGACCGGGCCCGCGGTGCTTGAGGACGTGCTGGCGTCGCTCGAGTGCCGCGTCGTAAAGTCGGCCGCCGGCGGTGACCACACGATTTTCATCGGTGAGGTCGAGGCCGCCAGCGTCCGCCAGGATACCCCGCTGCTGTACTATCGGGGCGGCTACACCCAGATCGAGCGATGAGCACACTGCTATCGCCGCCGCGCCGCCGGGGTGCCGAGACCCTCGACACACCGGACGCCGATCCCGGACTCGCGCAGCGCTCGCTGAGGGACGTGGCCGTTGCCAACCGGTTCTTTGGGGGCACCCGCGCAGTACTCGATGCCCTTGAACCACTCTGGGACCACCTTCCGCGCCATGCCACGCTGTTGGACGTGGGGACCGGGATGGGCGACATCCCGGCCCGGGCGCGGCAGACAGCGGCACGCGCCGGCGTGACGCTCGAGACGGTCGGCCTCGAAGCGACGTCCACACTGGCCGCCGCGAACCGGGAGATCGTGGGGTGGTCCATATGCGGCGACGCGCGCGCGCTTCCCTTCGCCGACCACAGCGTGGATGTCGTCACCTGCTCCCAGGTGCTCCACCACTTCTTCGACGCCGACGCGAAGTTCGTGTTAGCGGAAATGAACCGGGTGGCTCGGGTGCAGGCGATCGTCAGCGACATCCACCGCAGCCGGATCGCGGCCGCCGGGATCTGGCTCGCGTCCTTCGCGCTGGCGTTCCACCCAGCAAGCCGCCACGACGCGGTCGTGTCGGTGATGCGTGGATTTCACGTGGGGGAGCTTCGGCAGATGGTGCGAGAGACGCTCGGTGTGGACGCGTCGGTCCGATACCGGCCCGGCTACCGCATCACCGCATCGTGGGCTCCGTCGTCGGCGCCCGCACCGAGCGCTGCGTGACCGGGTCGTCGCACGCCGGATCCCCGGCCCCGCCGGGCGATGAGCTGCCCGGATACGACCTCGGACCCCTTCCCGACCACTACCTCATGCGCGTCGTGGACGAGCGGGTGGTTGAGAGTGCCGTCGCTCCGATCTTTGCCGTGGCGCGAGACGTCGAGCGCTGGCCGCGACATCTGGCGCACTACCGCTACGTCCGGTTTCGCGAGCGGCGGCTGGATGGCGGCGGGCTGGTCGAGATGTCCGCCAACCGTCCATTCGGTCCTGCCGCGTGGCCCACCTGGTGGCTCTCCCGGATGCAGGTGATCACCGCCGGAAACGGGGCGGGAGCTACGCCGGCCATCCGCTTCCGCCATGTCGAAGGCATCACGGCCGGGATGGAGGTCGAGTGGTCGTTCCTGCCCCAGAGTGGCAACCGGACACTGGTGCGAATCGTGCACTTGTGGCTGGGACCACCATGGCCGCTCGTCGGCGCGTTCGCCGCCCGCGCGGTCATCGGGCCAGTATTCGTTCACGGGATTGCCTCGCGCACCTTGGCGGGACTCGCCGCAGTGGCCGAATCCCGCAGCGAGCAGAGACTCGCCCCGGCTCGCCTCTCGCAGTCGTGATCCAGACACGCCACCGACAGTGGCGTCCAGCCCCGTCCATGGTGTCATTCGTCCGTCCCAGCAGGCTGTTCACCCCACGGAAGTATCCCCTCAGATGGCAGACGAGTATGTCTAGTGGCTCGGGCCTGACCCTTTACGTGGGAGTACGTGGATGATCATGATGGGACGGCGGCGAGTCGTGGTGACCGGTATCGGGGCCATTACCCCGATCGGCACCACTCGAGATGAACTCTGGAAGGGGATCCGGCGCGAGCGCTCCGCAGTCGGTCCCCTGACCCGGTTCGACTCGTCGCCGTTCCGGAGCCACAACGCGGCCGAGGTGCCCGGCTTCGTCCCCACCGACCATCTCGAGGCGAAGCGCGCGCGGCGGCTCGACCGCTTCGGGCAGTTCTCGGTAGTGGCCGCGCGAATGGCTGTCGAGGATGCGACCCTCGACCTGGCGCGGGAAGACCGCGAACGCGTCGGGGCCATGATGGGAACGGCGCTCGGTGGTATCGGCTACGCCGAGGAGCAGCTCGGCCGGTATCTCGTGGGCGGACTGTCCGCTGTCGATCCATCACTGGCGCTCGCCGTCTTCGGCGGCGCATCGAGTTGCAACATCGCGATCGAGTTCGGGATCTCGGGGCCGAACTCCACCAACGCGATGAGCTGCGCATCGGGCACGATCGCCATCGGGGACGCCTTCCGGCAGATCCGGGACAACTATGCCGATGTCATGCTCTGCGGTGCCTCCGAAGCACCGCTGGCGCCCCTCTGCTTTGGATCCTTCGCGATCATCCGGGCCATGTCCACCCGCAACGACGATCCGTCGCACTCATCGCGGCCGTTCGACAAGGACCGCGACGGATTCGTCATGGGCGAGGGCGCGAGCGTACTGGTGCTCGAAGAGTACGAGCGCGCCGTGTCGCGCGGGGCACGGATCTACGCCGAGATTCTGGGCTACGGCGTGACCAACGACGCGCACCACATGACGGCGCCGCGGCCCGACGGTTCACAGGCGGCAAGAGCGATGCGGCATGCGTTGCGGGACGCGCACGTCGCCCCACACGAGATCGGCTACATCAATGCGCACGGCAGCTCCACCCCGCTCAACGATCCGACCGAGACGCTCGCCATCAAGCAGGTCTTCGCGGATCACGCCTACGCCATGCCGGTCAGCGGGACGAAAGGCTACTACGGCCATGCGCTCGGCGCGTCGGGCGCGATCGAGGCCGCGATCTGCGCGCTCAGTCTCACCCACGAATGGTTGCCGCCGACGATCAACCTCTCGGCCCCCGACGCCGCGTGTGATCTCGACTACGTGCCGTCGACCGGCCGCGCGTCGCGCGTCGATGCCGTACTCTCGAACTCGTTCGGTTTCGGCGGCATCAACGCGGCACTGGTGATGAGCCGCGTGGCGTAGCTCCGCTGTCACGCACTCGCGGCGTTCTCTCTCTCCATCGTGCCTTTGTACGCCATCGGCGGCTCGTCCACGCCGAAGTTGGCCTCAGCCAGCCGCGCGACCTGATCGAGTTGCGCGGGCGTAAGATCCGGCTGCTCGCTCGTCGTGGCGAACTCCCGAAGCTGCGCCGTGTCATAGATGTTGGGCAGCGTGGTCACTACCAGCGGGTCGGCCAGCAGCCATTTGAGCGCCGCCTGGCCGAGGGTCATCCGGGGCGTCAGAAAATCGAGGGTGCGGACTTTCTTGACGCCGTTCACGAGCCAGGAGCGCGGCCGGTGCCGGCGGTGGTCGTGCTCGGGGAAGACCGTGTCCTCCGTGTAGTGGCCCTCGAGCATCCCCGACGCGTGCGGGACGCGGATCGTGAAGGCGCACTGCGGCGCGTGCCGGCGCGCGGCCTCGATCATCGCCGATCCCGGATGCTGTTCCAGGACGTTCCAGATCATCTGGATCGCGCCGACGTCGGGCTCGCGCTCACACAGCTCGACCGCCTCGTAGAGCCAGCCGATCGCCGGACCGAACGCCGCGCCCCAGACGCGGACTTTCCCTTCGCGCTGGAAGTCGCGCAGCGTGTCCCATAGGGCGGCATCCCGCACGTGTTCCATCTTCGCGTTGTGAATCTGGAGTACATCCACGTAGTCGGTGTCGAGACGCTCGAGACAGCGATCGAGCGCGAGGCGCAGATACGCCGGATCGGTGCGCATCGGCAGCTCGGACTGCCCACGGCGCGCCTGCTGCGCCGCTTCGTCGTAGATGTCGTAGCCGATCTTCGTCGCGTAGACGACCTGTCCGCGCCGTCCGCGAAATGCCGTGGCCAGCTGCCGCTCCGCCCGGCCGTTGCTGTAGGTGTCCGCGGCATCGAAAAACGTCACGCCGTAGTCATCGTGTGCGCTCTTCAGCATCGCGATGGCTTCGGTGTCCGTCTTCTCACCCCACCAATTCGTGGCCAGCGTCCACGTGCCGAACCCGACCTCGCTCGCCGTGACACTGGTCCCCGGAAATGTGCGATACCGCATGCCGCGCTCCTCTAGTCCAGGCCGTCGCGCAACCGCCGCGCGGCGTCGATGGCGAAATACGTGATGATAAAATCCGCGCCCGCGCGGCGAATCCCGACGAGCGACTCCATCATGACACGCTCCCGGTCGAGCCATCCCCGCTCGGCGGCGGCGCAGATCATGGCGTACTCGCCGCTGACCTGGTATGCCCCAACCGGATACTGTGTCTCCGCTTTCACGCGCTGCACGACGTCCAGGTACGGGCCCGCGGGTTTGACCAGGATCGCGTCGGCGCCCTCTCCGATGTCGAGCGCCACTTCGCGCAGGGCCTCGGCCGCGTTCGCGACATCCATCTGGTAACCGCGCCGGTCGCCCGACTGCGGCGTGGACTCGGCTGCCTCGCGGAACGGGCCGTAAAACGCGGACGCATACTTCGCCGCGTAGCTGAGGATCGCTGTGTCGCCCTGTCCGGCCGCATCGAGCGCCGCGCGGACCGCGCCGATCCGGCCGTCCATCATGTCGCTCGGCGCCACGATGTCCGCGCCAGCCGCGGCGTGAGAGACAGCGACTCGCGCCAGGAGCGGCAGCGTCGCGTCGTTGTCGACAATGCCGTGGTCGTTCAGCACGCCACAATGACCGTGGTCCGTGTACTCGCACATGCAGACATCCGTGATCACGACCAGTTCCGGGAACTCCCGCTTGAGCGCCCGCACCCCCTGCTGCACCGCGCCGTACTCATCCCACCCGCCGGACCCGGTGGCGTCCTTGTGGTCCGGGATCCCGAACAGGATCATGCCGCCCACCCCGGCCTCGACGGCGGCCGCGGCGTCCCGCAGCATCTCATCGACCGACGTTTGGGCCACACCCGGCATCGAAGCGACCTCGATGCGGCGCTCGGCGCCCGACCGCACGAATACCGGCAGGATCAATTGTCCGGGATCGAGGTGTGTTTCGCGGATGAGCCGCCGCAGTGGCGCGGTTCGCCGCAAACGACGGGGCCGGTAAGCCGGGAAGGACGACACGGCCGTAATCTATTCCGGCTGCGGTGGCAGCACGCGGGCCACACTACGGAGCGCGGTGAGGATGTCGTCGGCCCCGCGGCTCCGAAGCTCATCGGCCAGCCGGGTGCCCGCGGCCAC
>Ga0182024_10009688_pt1 | contig 19849 bp, 22 predicted proteins | sample P32metaG_FD_120480 | JGI IMG/M metagenome (GOLD analysis project Ga0182024, IMG submission 120480) | Permafrost microbial communities from Stordalen Mire, Sweden - P3-2 metaG (Illumina Assembly) | ecosystem: Environmental > Terrestrial > Soil > Wetlands > Permafrost | place: Sweden: Stordalen... | reverse complement strand
TGTCAAGGAGACCTCCAAGTCCGTATAATGAGACAATGAAATCTCCCCCGCCCGCGCCAAGGGGCTGGGAGGGGCCTCACGCAAAGGGAAATTGTGAACCTGGTCAGGGCGAAAGCAGCAGCCATAAACGAAGACCCTTGTGCAGTGTAGTGTTCCTCTCCCAGTCACCTCGGCGCGGGCGGTCTCGTTCCCAGGCTCTGCCTGGGAACGAGAATTGGTAGGTCCTTTTATTCCGTCTGCGCACTTCTCGATTTTGCCATTTTCCCTCAACTGTCGTTGAAAACAACTTTGCCCAGATTTACCATCTAACCCAGATGCTCTGTCTTGTGCATTTGACGCCGACAGACGCAATATCCTGAGTATCCCCTTTCGGGGCAAAGTGGAGGTATTTCCGAATGTTCAATGTGATCTTGGCGACGGCCCTGGCGACTTCGGGAGGGTCGTCGCAGTGGTTAGGTCAAAACTGGTGCCAGGGTCGCCCGGTGGGCGGCTCGTGCTCTTGCTCGTGCTCCTGCTCATGCTCGTGCTCCGGCTGCCAGGGAGGCTACGGATCTTACGGAGGCTACGGCGGTTACGGCAGCTATGGCGGCTGCCAGGGCTGCAATTGCGGCGGTAGCTGCCAGGGTTGCTACGGCGGTTGCCAGGGCGGCTGCGGCGGATGCCAGGGTTGCTATGGCGGCTATAGCGGTTGCTACGGCGGTTGCGGTGGTTGCTACGGCGGCTGCCAAGGTTGCTCGGGCTGCCAGGGTTGCTATGGCGGCTGCCAGGGCGGGTGCCAAGGCTGTCAGGGTGGTTGCCAGGGCGGATATTCCTCCTACGGCAGCTATGGTAGCTATGCCGGTTATGGCAGCTATGCTCCGTATGCCGCGTACGCCTCGTACGGAAATCATGCTCCCTACACAGGTTACGGAAACTATGCCGCCCAGGCCTATCCCGGCGGCGTCGGCTGCGCCGGTAATTGCTATGGCTGCTACGGCGGCTGGAGCTGCTACGGCACCGCCTTGCCGGCCGTTCCCGTTGCACCCGTCGTGCCGAAGTCCGGCGTGAAGATCGAAGAGACTCCCACTCCGCCCGAAAAAGCCGGCGACAAGGATAAGGAAAAAGTGAAGGAGAAGGAGAAGGACAAGGAAAAGAAGAAGCTCGACCTGGACCTGGACGAAGTGCTCAACGACATCGGCGGCTGGGCGACCGTGGTGGTCCACGTTCCCGCCGATGCCAAGGTCTTTATCGACGGCAAGCAGATGGCTTCCAAGTCAACCCGTCGCGTGTTCCAGACGCCGGCTCTCGAAGCGGGCCAGAAGTACTACTATGAGATTCGCGCCGAAGTCGTTCGCGATGGCCGAACCATCACGCAGACCCGGCAAGTGATTCTCAATGCGGGCCTGAGCACGGCCGCGGCATTTGCCGACCTGGGCGATCGTGAACCGGCGGCGACAGCGCAGAACGACAAGGAATAGCTTGGTTTTTGAGGGACTGTCTCCTTCCCCCCCAGGGGTCCGCGAATGGGTCGCGGACCCCATTTTTTTTGCCCGCTTGCGGCGTAGCGTGCGAAACACGCTACGCCGCAAGCGGCGCTAGCCAAAGAAACCGCGCGAACTCGGGATGAGGTGGGACAAGACGAACAGCACGATCGCAATTCCCGCGAGGAACCCGAACATGCGCACTCCCCAGCGAACCGCCTCGATCAGGATCGCCGGCCAGGAATCGTAGCGCGTCCCGCTGTAAACGAGGCTGATGATGACGATCAGCAGCGGCAAGTGATAGTAAATCTCAGCCAACGGATTGCTCCCCTTCTCCCGTTCTCCCCTTGTCCCCTTCTTCCTCACCTTCGCCATGGGCGGGGCCGGCAAACGCGTCGTAGATGACCAGGATGTTCAGCATGCCGGCGACGACGGTGTAGACCCAGGCCAGTTCGGGCATCTTGTCGTGATTGGCCAGGTAGACGTTCAAATCCGTTTCGTCCTTCGCGGTTCGTGGCCCGCGCTGCAGACCATGCCAGAAGGGATGATCCTTCTCGTCGGGCACCGGCATGTTGTAGAACTGCCAGATCGCGGGCCAGGCGGCGATGCCGATCCAGAATTGGCCCGCGTAATGCCAGCGTTCGACGACGTTCAAGATAATCTTCGGCGTATTTCTGCGGACCACGTTGTCATCGCCCTTGGCATTCGTGGGAATGTAAACGCTGCGCCAATCGCCCAGGGCCTGGCCGCCGATGAACATGCCGAGCAGGCAAACCATGAACATCACGCCCTTGGCGACGCGGCCCTGGCAAATCTGCCCGAGGCCGGGCACGAGATAGCTCAAGATGGCCGCGGCGATCGACGGCATCGGACTGCTTGGCTTGTTCATGTGGTTATGATACCCAATCCGGTCAGCGTGGCCAACCTATCTGCTCCAGAGCGACCCAGGCGCCCGCGACGCCCAGGCAGACAATGCCCACAATGCCGAGCAGCGTGCGGCCGCGGCTGCCGCGCAGTCGGCGTCCGAGCGGGCCCAGCAGGGTAGTACACTGGTCGAACGATCGATTGACCCAAACTAGCGGCCAAAGATAAACGCTGCCCGCCCCAATCGGAGCGCGCATTCCGTCGTCAGCCGGCGAAGTGACGATCTGGATCGGCCTGGTGATCGCCATCGGCGGCGGCAGCTCTTCCTCAAACGTTTCCTGTTTGAAGTGAGGCTCATGCAACGGCTCGGACCGATCGAAGCGCTCGCGCACCGTCACCGGCGGCGGCTCGGGCGTCGGGGTCGGCGGCGCGGGGTCCTCCCAGAGCGGGACGCTCGGCTTCTTCTCCTTTTCCGCACGCTCGGGGAATAGCTTGGGCTCGTCGGCCATCGGCTCGTCCTGCGGAACCTTTTCCGGGAGACTTTGCCCGACGGCCGGTTCCTCCACGGTGAGCGTCGCCGTCACCGTGGCCGGCTTGCGCACGTCGCGCGGCAGCGGCGGCAGTTCCTCCGCGTCGCCGACCGGCAGCGCCAGCATGCGCTCCATGAGGGAATCCAGCTCATCGAGCATCTGTCGCGTCGATTGCAAAGGCGACGCCGTCCGTGGCTGCTTGGTACTCGACATGAAATCTCCCTTACCCACCAGGTTTCACCGCTTTCGGCTTGGCGTCTGGCAACTTCGCGTCGGTGTCAAGACGCCAAGCCGCGAGCGGCGTATTGTACCAGGGATGTCCGCACGATTTTACATCAATTGGCCGCTCGCTCCCGGGCCGGTGTCTCTGGTCGATGATGAAGCGCATCATCTCGCCGTGGTTTGCCGGCTCCGCCCCGGCGACCTGGTCACCCTGTTCAACGGCGACGGCCATGCTTACCCCGCCCGCCTGGTCCATGTTGCTCGCCGTCAGGTCGATCTGGATGTCCTTGAGTGTACTTCGCCGCAACTCGAGCTGGATTTTACTCTCGAGGTGGCGGCGCCGCTGCCCAGGGGCGATCGAGGCCAATTCCTGATCGAAAAACTGACTGAACTGGGTGTTACTACCTTTGTTCCGCTCGCGTGTCAACATAGCGTCATCCATCCGCGCGAAGCCCGCCTGGAAAAACTGCGCCGCTACGTCATCGAGGCCAGCAAGCAGTGTGGCCGTAATGTGCTGATGCACGTCGAGGAGCCGACGCCCTGGGCGGATTATTGCACTCGCCCTGGGCCTTCGGGGGGGCTGAGCATTCTTGGTCATCCGGGAGACAAAGGCACGTTCCCTGGGCGAGCGGGGGGCGTTAGCCCCCTCACAGGCTACCGTCTGGCAGTCGGTCCGGAGGCCGGGTTCACGGATGAGGAAGTGACGATGGCCCGGGAGGCGGGTTGGCAGACGGTGAGCCTGGGGCCGAGGATTCTGCGCATCGAAACGGCGGCGCTGGTGCTGGCGGCGTGGATGGTTCGGAATGCGTAGGATGCCATATTCTATGATGAAAAGCCATGTTATAATACCTTCATCTGAAGAGCTGATTGACACTTGGTGCCCCATGGCGACGAACGCACAATCTTTGACGTTGCAAGAACGATTGGACCTCGCCAATAGCCTCTATCGCGAGTTCCATACGCAGTGTTTCTGGCACTGTCGGCGGGATCTTGTGATTACGGAGGATCTCATTCCCATGGTGATAAAAGGACTGCGCGATCACGGCGGGCACCGAGGATTCATCCTGTCAGCGAAACTCAAAGAAAGCGCGGCGACACAATAGGCTTCACCGAGAGTTCCGAGATGCCTTTAACCTCGTACCAAAAGGAAATTGCCGGCCTCTTGGCCGCGCATCGAAATCCCGAAAGCTATCTCGCGGGTGGAGCGGTGATCAATCGGCTGGACACAAGTTTTCGCTACTCCCATGACTTCGATATCTTTCATGACAAGAAAACAAGCGTGGCGATGTCCGCAGAGTCCGATGCCGTGGTGTTGCGGGAGGCCGGGCACTTCATTGAATGGACAGTTCGCCAGGAGGGATTCTTCAGGGCAAGAGTGAAGCGCGGAGATGATGGACTCGATCTCGACTGGACCAGCGATTCCGCCTTTCGCTTCTTCCCGATCCAAACAGATGACGTATTCGGGTGCTGCCTGCACCGGGCCGACCTGGCAACCAACAAGGTTCTCGCGCTCGCCAGTCGGGCGGAAATTCGAGACTTGCTGGATATCCTTTACCTTGACACAACGTATCTCAGCCTGGGCGCCATGGTGTGGGCTGCGTGCGGGAAGGACGCTGGTTTCACGCCGTCGCTGCTGCTGAACATGGCAAATAGGCATGCCCGATTCCAGGAAAGCGACCTTAGCGCCGAAGTCCTGGCCCGCCCCTTCAATCTTCGCGAACTCAAAGTGCAATGGCTTGACACTCGTGAGCGAGCGGAGATTTTGGTGCAGCGCTTACCCGAAGTAGAACTTGGGTGTCTTTACCTCGATGCGGCGAACCATCCGGTATCGCCTGACCCGGCGGCAACGGTTTTTTCAAGTCTTCAACGACACATGGGCAGTGTTCGTGGCGCGTGGCCGCGAATTTCATGAGAAAATTGAGCGTGCCGCCGACGTTGTACATATCGCGTGTATTCTTCTATAATCAATCGTGTTGCGGGTTTCCGCGCTCGCCGGAGGCGAGCGGCTAAACGGGCTTGTTGCAAAAAACATAATTCTCCACGAGGGCCTATCCGTGTCAAGCAGCCGATATCTTTTCACCAGCGAATCCGTCTCCATGGGCCATCCGGACAAGGTGGCCGACCAGATCAGCGACGCCATCCTCGATCACTGCTTGAGCGCCGACCCCATGAGCCGGGTCGCCTGCGAAACGCTCGTGACCACGGACCTGGCCATCGTTTCCGGCGAAATCACCACCAATGCCGACCTGTCGCGCGCCACCGTGGACGGCATCGTTCGCAAGACCATTCGCGACATCGGCTACACCGATCCGAAGATCGGCTTCTCCGCCGACGCCTGCCAGGTCATGTGCCATCTGCACGCCCAGTCCGGCAACATCGCCATGGGCGTCGATACGGGCGGCGCCGGCGACCAGGGCATGATGTTCGGCTTCGCGTGCAAGGAAACCAGCACCCTCATGCCGCTGCCCATCTACCTGGCCCATCGCCTCGTCGAGAAACACGCCCAGCTTCGCGAATCGGGCGAACTCAAGTTCCTTCGGCCCGACGCCAAGAGCCAGGTGACCGTGGAATATGAGGCCGACGGCACGCCCCATCGCATCCACACCGTCGTCTTCTCGACGCAGCACGACGACAGCGTTGTGGTCAAGAAGAACGGCATGGACTACTTCTCCGACGACGCCCGCAAGGTGATGGTCGAAAAACTCATCCTGCCCACCCTCAAGAAGGAATGGCGCGAGTTGCTCAAGGGCGACATCAAGATCATCATTCCCGGTTCGTCCGTGTCGGCCATCGACGACGATCATATCCGCTGCCACATCAACCCAACCGGCTGCTTCCTGGTCGGTGGCCCGCACGGCGATTGCGGCCTGACCGGACGCAAGATCATCGTCGATAGCTACGGCGGCCGCGGTCGGCACGGCGGCGGCGCCTTCAGCGGCAAGGACCCGACCAAGGTAGATCGCTCGGCCGCGTACATGGCCCGCTACATCGCCAAGAACATCGTCGCCGCGGGTCTGGCCGGCGAGTGCGAGGTGCAGCTTTCCTACGCCATCGGCTATCCCGATCCGCTCAACATCTGGGTCAACACCAACGACACCACCACCAACGGCGTCACCGATGAGCAGCTCGTGGAACTGATCCGCAAGCACTTCAAGCTGACGCCCAAGGGCATCATCGAATCGCTCAATCTGCGCCGGCCGATTTATCGGGAAACGGCCCGGCATGGGCACTTCGGACGGGAACTGCCGACGTTCACCTGGGAGAAAACGGACAAGGCCGATGCGCTGCGGCGCGAGGTGGGCGTGCCGGCGCTAGCGAGCGTGTAATTGCAATGGCGAGCGGGGGGCGTTAGCCCCCTGACCTACCGTCTACCGTGCAAGGACGAAATCGCCGTTCGTTTTGACCAAGATTTACCATGCTGCGACGATTCCTCCTCACCGCGATGGTTTTGGCCTTGGCCGTTCCCTCAGGCAATGCGCAGACCAATATCCTGTTTCAGTCACGGAACATCGAAGTTCGCTCGACCTCCGCGAAGGGGCACGAGTGGAATTATTTGATGATGCACAGGACATACTTCGGCTTCAACTTTCACAAACCGAAGAACCCGGACTCGCACGGCGATCCAGAAAAAGACTTCAGTCGGTTGGCCACCGCGTTTCACCATCGTCGGGGGCCCGCCGGCGTGGTCCTGGAGCAATTCAACTGGTTTCCGGGCGCGGAAAACACCTTTCAGGCCGATGCCCGTGTGCCTGCGTCCCTCGTTGGGTTGGCCGGCGTTGGCGCGATGGGAGGTGCTGGTCTGCCCCTCGATTTTCTGGTGGGGACCTGGTCGGAACCCGCCATCGGCGTCGTCGGGCTAGAGGTCGGCGCTCTGGCTTCCTACGCTCGGCCCTTACAGCACATGCACTTTTTTGAACGGGACGCAACTGTTGTGGAATTCTCGTTACCCCAGGACAACAAGACGGCACCCTTCTTTCGCTTTGTCCAGGATGCCGAAAAGCGCGGAGCCAACCTCCAGGTATTCAAAGGGGAACCGCGGCCGACTCTCGCCCAGCGCGGCGGCAACGGATTCTACCATGTGCTCGTCGTGGAACCTTTCAAGCAGGGCGACGACGTTCTGCATGAAGAACTGCTGACCAGGGAAGCCGTGGCGATGTGCATGGACATGCTTACGCCCGATGGCATCCTGTGTGTGCACATCTCCCACCGGTATTATGACCTTGTTCCAATCCTGGCCGATGCTGCCGCCGACCTGAAACTAGCTTGCTTGCGCGGCAGGGACTGGAACCCCGACGACCATTCTGTGCCTTTCTCGCACTTCATGTCAGAATGGGTCATGCTGGCGCGTGATGCCAAAGTCCTGCAAAAGCTCAAGGCTCCCGCAGGTTACGACAAAGCCGTTGAAAGAGAGCTCCGGAGTAAGATTCCAGACGGGGAAATACCCAAACAGCTTATCGAGAAACGGCGATTCTGGTCGCCCATGAAATCGCTTGGCCACAATCTATGGACCGACAAGGGGCCCAATTCGTTCAGGGGAATCTATCGTTCCAATCCCGTTGTCTTCCGGCTGCATTATTTCCTGTGGGACATTGAAAATACTTTGAACGATGTCATGAAAATCGACCGCTCGACGGTGCAATCGTGCACGAATTGGCTGCATGACTCCATCAATGCCCTGGATCAGTGGTCAACGCGAAGGCTCAACGGCGGCGTTGAACTGCTCCGTTAATCCGTTTGGCATGCCAAATTCGTTGCAGGGGGTATTGTGGGGGGGTAGCAATGCAACGAATTCATCGGACACTCTTCCCTGGATAAATCGACCATGAAATCCATCGTCCAACCCGTCCTATATCTGGCATGTTTCACCTCGGTACTCCTTGCTGACGACCCGCCCGCGCCAACCATGCCCGTATCCATGCGCACCCTTGATCTCAACATCGGCGAGACGCAAGAGGTCGTTTTCCAAAACGGCAAAAAGGTGACGATACGCCTGCTCGATCTCAAGGAAACGCGCGATTCCCTGCGCGGCGCCGTGCGGCAAGCAGACGTCACCCTCGAGGTCAACGGCCAAAAAATCACGCTGGTCTCCGCCAACTATCGTCTGCCAATCTCCATTGCCGAGGTGCGCGTCGATTGCCCGGTGACCAAGGGGTATCGCGAGAACAGCGCGAATACCGTGGCCGGGGACAACGCCTGGGGGCTGGACAAGGACGTCCGCGTGCGCTGCTGGCCGGCCGAGGGGCCCTTGTTGCCTGCGGACACCTTCCTCTATCCGGCCAAGCAGCGCTGGTTCGCCAGCGGCACGCAAATGGCCAATGAGCCAACCCATGTCGATGGCGGTGAACGGGCGTCGGTCCGCAAGATCTACTACCACTATGGCCTGGACATCGGCGGGGCCGAGGAACACGTGGATGTCGTGGCCGCGACCAACGGGATCGTCGTCTCCGCGGGCAAGGCGATCCTGCCCGGCTATGAGAAGACGCCGGCCAAACCTCGCTACGATGTGATTTATCTGCTGGACGAACGCGGTTGGTATTATCGCTATAGCCATCTTTACAGCATTCACGCCGCGGTGAAGCCTGGCGCCAAGGTCAAAATGGGCCAGTTTCTCGGCCTGCTCGGCAAGGAGGGCGGCTCGGGCGGCTGGTCGCATTTGCATTTCGACATCACCGGCAAGCAGCCTTCCGGTCGCTGGGGCATCATCGACGGCTACGCGTTTCTCTGGGAAGCGTATCAGCGGCAGTATCAGCCGAAAATCCAGGCCGTGGCCAGGCCGCACCATCTCGCGGCCGTCGGCGAAAAGGTGCTGCTCGATGGTAGCCGATCCTGGTCCGACGACGGCAAGCTGGCCGCGTTCGAGTGGACCTTCACCGACGGCACCAAAGCGACCGGCGAGAAGATCGAACGCGTCTACAAGACGCCGGGAGTTTACAGTGAGGTGCTCAAGATTCGCGACGGTTCGGGCCGGATCGATTACGATTTCGCCGTCGTCAATGTGCTGGATGCCAAGGACCCTGAGCGTGTGCCGCCCTCGATTCATGCAGCCTATTCGCCGACGTTCGGCATCAAGGCCGGCGACCCGGTGAGGTTCTTCGTCCGCAGTTTTCGCACCACCGACGGCAAGGAAACCTGGGATTTCGGCGACGGCAGCCCGAAAGCAGATGTGATGAGCGATGGCAACGTTGTGCCGCTCGCGAAGAACGGCTACGCCCTGACGGTGCATCGTTATGAGAAGCCGGGCCATTATCTGGCCCGCGTCGAACGCACGAATCGCCATGGTTACACGGCCATCGCCCACGTTCACGTTCGCGTGGATTGACCCGTTTAGCCGCGACGCGACGTACTCGGAGCGGAGCGCGGCGTCGCGGCGAAACGGGACTCACGCGGCGGAGCAGCCTTCTTCCCAGGCGAGGATATTCGCCATCAAATCGCACGGATCGATCTGCGTCGAAGGCAACGGCCAGGGAAATCGTTCCGTGGCCGCGAGTTGGCAGGCGGAGCCGTGGGCCTCTTGATGGCACCACAGGCGAACGAACAGGCCGATGGAGCGAGCCCGGCGGCAAAGGCGTTGAATTTCCACAACCAGGCAGTCTTCGGTGAGTCCGCGGTCGGCCCATCTTTCCGCACAGGCGACGAGCCATTCGATGAGGATGCGCGCTTCCGGATCGTACAGCCCCTGAGTGAGCCGATCGTCGGCGAGAATCGAGGTTAGCACGCTTTTCGAGACCATGACTTCCCCACGTGGGTCAGGATTCCGATCCTGACGTGGCATACGTGGGTCAGGATTCCGATCCTGACCACCCATGATCCGGTCAGGATCGGAATCCTGACCCACGTACGCGAACGCTAAACGAAGCGGGGGATATAACGTGCGGCGGATTTTCAGGCAACAGGAAAAAATCATGTAGGTGGGACGGGCTTCCTAGCCCGTCCATCGGGAGCCGTCAGGGCTCGATCTGTCTGTTCCGATGCGCTTCGGACGGACGGGCTAGGAAGCCCGTCCCACGGTGAAATCTAGGCGATGCGAGCCTGCCGCTGCCTGGCCTCGCGCAGCACGCGCTGGCGGTCCACGGCGGTCTCCGCGAAGAGGTGGGTGTAGAGCCGGCGATGCGCTTCGGTCAACTCGCACTGGCGCCGTCGCATCATTTCCTGGGCGGTGGCCAGCAGGGCCTCGAGGGCGAAGCCTTCCGTCAGATTGCCGTGCAACCAGTTGGTGAACGGCGGCACAACCTTGGGCGCGAATCGGCCCGCGGGAAAGAGATTGCTGAACGCTCCAACGTTGCTGCCGGTGTTGATCAGCGTTCCCAGGCCCGTTTTGACGTGATCGCCGAGGAAGCAGCCGACCTTGGTGCGGCCCGTTGCGATCAACTGTCGCTGAATGACAACCGAGACCGGACCATAATCGCTGCGCAGATCGCTGTTGGACGTGCCGGCGCCGAGATTTACCCATTCGCCGACGTAAGCGTGGCCGAGAAAACCGTCGTGATACTTGTTGCTGTGGCCATGGACGATGGCGCATTCGACCTCGCCGCCGATCCGGCAATGGGGGCCCAGTGTGGTCCCGGCCCGGATCTTGGCTCCGAAAATCTGCGTGTGCGCTCCGATGTAACAGGGACCTTCCAGCCGGGTAAAGCTGGCGATGATTGCACCTTCGTCAATGACGATCGGCCCACGGCTCACATCGGCGGTCACGAACGGCTCAATGCGGGCGGAGGGGTGCAGCCGCAGCCGATCCGGTGGCCCGATCAGCGCGAGGGGCGGCGGGGCCATGAGCACGTCGAAATCGTCGCCGCGCGGCCCGGCCAGGTCGCGGCCGATCTGGGCGCCGTTGTGGTCCACCAGCTCCCACGGAAAATGAACGATGTGGCCGCCGGCAGGTCGGCGGGGCAATGTTTGCTTCCAGTCGGCCAGGGCTTGTTCGAAAGTCTCCGCGTTAACTTGCTCCAGCTGCTCGCGCCCAGCCAGGACGTAGGCGATCTCATCGCCCACCAGGCCGACGCAGGGGCCGGCATCGGTCGCGGTCGGCTCATCGGGCGGCAGCCAGAGGCCGTTGACCAGCACCGTGGGTCCTTGGGATAGCCAGTTCCAATCGTTGACGGCCAGGTTCTTGTTTTGCTGCGCGAAGACTTCCGCGAGATGGGGTCGGACCAGGCAGCCTCGTTCGGTTGCGCCGAAGTATTGCCACAGCCTCTCGCTCATTGGAGCCAGGCCGCAGCGCAGATCGAAGACCGGCCGCGTCAGGCTGAGCGGCTCGAAAAACTCGGTTCGATCTTCGTACAAACACGCACGCATGGTCGCCATCCTCACCGCCACCAAATCGAGGCGGACTATAGCGGAGAGCCTGCACCCTGCCAATGCGAACCGTGCAGAGCGCTCCGTCTATGACGAACTTACCTTTTTTTTGGCCAGGGCGAGCGGTTTTTCGCCTCAGGAATTCGGCTCCCGCAGCCGACACGAGCTGGCCATGGCTGCATAATTCTAGTGCCCCGCATGCAGGTCAGGCTTTCTAGCCTGACGAGTCAATCTGGAGAACAACGTCAGGCTGGAAAGCCTGACCTGCGAAAGATGATGAAGATGCCGAACGATGCGAAACTGGGACTGCTGCTGGGCCTCGTCCTGGTAGTTATTATATCCGTGGTTTACTTCCGCAAGGAACCGTCGGCCGCGCACGCTTCCGACCCGGCAACGGCCCCGAGCGCGGCGAGCAAATCTCCCGTGCCGTCTTTGCCGAAGGTTCCCAATCCTCCTGCACCACCGCCGCCGGAGAACCGAGACTCATTGCCGCCACCGCCGCCGCCCCAACCGAAGACGGACGATCCGCCGGCCCCCTTGCTGCCGCCGCCCGCATTTGATTGACTCGTGCCAAGCCTCGGGGCGAGCCGGAATGGTTCGTCATGCCTGCGTGATTTTCAGAACTTCCTCCGCCCCTCCGTCATCCACCGCAACAGTCGGGTTCTTTCCCTGAAGCTTTTTCTTCACCCAAAAGTAGATGCCCGGGGAGATAGACAGCAAGACCACGATGATGATGACCTTCTCGATATGATTAGCGACCTGGAAATCATCGCCAAATATCTTCCTGAAGGGCGGTTCAATGACGGAGGTCAGGAAGTAGCCAATCAGGATCATGCTGACGACCCAGCCGATGCCGCCAAAGATGTTGAAAAACAGGAAGCGGTGATACGCCATTTTGCCGACGCCGGCCACCACCGGCGCGAACGTGCGAATGATCGGCACGAAGCGGGCCAGGATGATCGTCTTGCCGCCATGCACCGCGTAGAACTTTTGGGCGGCTAGCAAATGGTCCTTGCGGAAGAACCACGACTTTTCGCGTGTGAAAATTCGCGGCCCCGTCTTGTAGCCGATCGAGTAGCCGACACTATCGCCGACGATCGCGGACACGCACAAGGTCGCGAGCAGGATGGGCAGTGGCCAACCGGCCGCGGCGCAGACGATCCCGGCGGTGACGAGGAGCGAGTCGCCGGGCAGACAGAAGCCGATCAAGAGACCGGTTTCCACGAAAACGATGATGTTGAGAGCCACAATGGCGGCGATGGTGTACTCGGGCTGCCCAAGGATCCGCATCAACTCTCTCGGGCTGAACAGATTCCGCAGAATCTGCATGAAAAAGTTGGGCTTTTCCTCCGGAGCCGCAGGCGCCTGGACCCCCGGATTAGGCGGCTCCTGTGCCGAAGTGCTGCCCGTCAAGCCGACGCAGATTACCAGGGCGAGCACGGAACATACCAGGAACCGCGCCCATCTTCTTTGCCAGGTTTCGCCGAATTGAGCCATTTTCCATACCCACTCTTGGTGGGGACCGGTTTGTAACCGGTCCGAATGACGTGGACCGGTTACAAACCGGTCCCCCCATGATCGTCCATCAGGAGACTACCTTCTTCCCGGAGCGACGCAAAGGGCAATTTCATTTTGGCGACGAGTACTCCGGGTGCTAACGCACCCGGCTCGCTAAATGCTCGCCGAACAGGCGGCGGCTTCTATAATTTCAGCAGGGATGAACAAACGACCGAACCTGTTGACCCTCGCGGGCAGTTTATCATGCGCCAATGGCTTCGCAATGTTCGGGTGGCAGTCGAAACCGTCGCCCAGGGAATGTGGATCACCCTCTGGTACTTCTTGCAGACGTACAAGCGCAAGGCTTTTACGCAGTCATTCGAGTATCCGGAGCTGCCGGTCGCGGTGAAGCCACGCTATCGCGGGTTTCATCGCTTCGATCTGACGACCTGCATCGGCTGCGACAAGTGCGCCCGCGCCTGCCCCGTGGACTGCATCTACATCGAGAAGATCAAAAATCCCGTCGGCAAGGGCTTTCGCGTCAACGCCTTCAAGATCGATTACACGAAATGCATGTTCTGCGCCCTGTGCGTCGATCCGTGCCCGGTGGACTGCATCTTCATGGGCTCGACGCACGATCAGAGCTGCTATAGCCGCGACGGCTGTATTGTCGATTTCGCCAAGCTGCCGGTGGAGGTTGCGTGGGGCCAGGCGTCGCTTAACCCGACGGCCGTGGCGGCGTCGAAGCTGGTGGCGGAGCCGGTCTGGACCAAGGCGCCCGATCCGCCGCCGCCGCCCAAGGCCGCTGCCCCAGCACCAGCTGCCAAGACATGAACCCCCAAGCCCCAGGGCGAGGTACTCCGAGCCCTGGGGGTTACTAAGGCCGCACCATGAAAACATCACAACGCCCGCCGAAAGGCAAGAAGTTCTACACGGTCGAGCAGGCCAACGCCATGCTGCCGCTGCTGACCCGCATCCTGCGCGACATCACCGAGCTGATGCAGGACCTGCACCAGCGCTACGAGCGCATCGCCCACTTGCAGCACAGCGGCAGCTCCACCGAGGCCCACAGCGAGGAGACGCGGACGCTGGTGGCCGAATTCGAACGCGATCAGGAACGCATGCACGAATTTGAAGCGGAACTGAAGCAGCTGGACGTCGAACTGAAAGATCATTTCACGGGCCTGATCGATTTCCCATGCTGGCAGGACGACCGCGAAATCTACCTGTGCTGGCGGCTCGGCGAACCGGCTGTGGCCCACTGGCACGAACTCGACTCCGGCTTCGCGGGCCGGCAACGGCTGAACCAGGCAAAATCACGCTAACGGAGGAGCAATCATGCCCGATCTCGTCTATATCATGGTCATCTTCCTCGTCGTGGGCGTGGTCTTCTTCTACGTCCACATGATGATGGGCAAGATGATTCGCCCCTCCAGGCCCGAAGCGGAGAAGCAGACCATCTACGAATGCGGCGAGCCGACCGTCGGCAGCGCCTGGATCCAGTTCGACGTCCGCTACTACGTCGTCGCCCTGCTGTTCGTGATCTTCGACGTCGAAGTGGCGTTCTTCTTCCCGTGGGCGGTCGTGTTCGGCACTCTCAATGAGCAAGCCCGCTTTCATGAGGAATTCGCCGCCTACGAAAATAAACCGTTTCTCAAGAAAGAAGAAGACATTCGCAAGCGCATGGAGACGCACCTGCCGCCGTTGCCTGGGGCGCAAGTGCCGTTGCTGCCGAGGGAGGAATGGCACACGAGGGAAAGGGCCGCCTACATGGATGCGACCGCCGGCAGCGCAAAGTCGTGGGCCTGGCTGGCGTTCGGCGATATTTTGGTCTTTTTCGGTGTGCTGATGGTGGGATTTGCCTACCTCTGGCGGCGCGGCGACATCGACTGGGTCCGCAGCACCGCCAGCGAGAAGATCGCGGGGGCCGGCCCGGAATCGTTGAGTGCTCGCCCAGTGTAGTCCTCACGCTCCGCGTGAGGAAAGGGCGCAGCCCTCAATAGCCATGGCGCTTTGACGGAGACAAGCTAAAAACACTCGCCCCAAAAGCATGTCGTCTCGGAAGGACGAGCCCAGGCTCAGGGACGCAATGAATATCGCGGTAAAGCATGTTGGTTAACAAGGGCTACGCCCTATCCTCACGCGGAGCGTGAGGACTACACTTGGAGAAAAATCATGGGATACTTTGAAGGCCGTTACGAAGAAAACGTCATCACCACCACGCTCGAGCACGCCATCAACTGGGCGCGCGAATCGAGCATGTGGCCCATGACGTTCGGCCTGGCCTGCTGCGCCATCGAAATGATGGCGACCGGCGCCTCGCGCTACGACATGGACCGCTTCGGCGCGGGGGCCTTCCGGGCCACGCCGCGCCAGGCCGACCTGATGATCGTGGCCGGCACCGTCAACTTCAAGATGGCGAGCCGGGTGCGCCGCCTGTACAACCAGATGCCGGACCCGAAATTCTGCATCGCCATGGGCGCCTGCACCTGCGGCGGCGGCCCCTATTACAAGTACGGCTACAACGTCGTCAAGGGCGTCGATCTGGTCGTCCCCGTCGATGTCTACGTCCCCGGCTGCCCGCCCCGTCCGGAAGCCCTCCTTGAAGGCCTGATGCGCATCCAGGACAAGGTGCGCGGCATGAAGTACCTGACCAAGAACCAGCCGATCGAGGTGCCGATTCCCTCGCGCACGGGTTATGTGCAACTGCCGCCGGAGCTGAGCGACCCCGATCCGGTCAAGGCCATGGAGAAGCAGCTGGCATTCGCGAAGATGACCAAGGAGAGGGCGGCGCCGGCGAAGGCGTAAATGGGAAATCGATAATCGAGAGGAGTGGCGCACGATGGCACTACCAGCGGCGAAGGAGGCGCGACTTTATTATCGCGCTGCCAAGCAGCGCTTTGATGATGCCCAACTGCTTCTGGAGTATGGACGCACGACCGGCGCGGTCTACCTGGCTGGATACACTGCCGAGTGCTTTCTCAAGGCTCTCGTGCTCGCGAGAATCCCTGCAAAGATTCGCGGAAAGGTGTTTGTTGGGTTCCGCGGACATTGGGCGCATAATGTCGTATTGATTTATGAAGAATTGTATCTCAAAAAGGGCGGGACTGCCATGCCGAAAGGTGTCCGTCTCCATTTTTGGCGTCTGGCCCAGTGGTCCACGGACTTGCGCTATGAAACCCGTATGCTCAAAAAACGTGAGGCTGATGATTTCATGGCTTCGGTAGTTGAATTTGCTAAATGGGCAGATGGGAGGCTTTGATATGGCCGTCACGCTGCGAACCAAACGTCCGGACGCGATATTAAGGCAGATCGCGGATGTGCTCAGGGAATATGAAAAGAAGCATCCGCGTGCCGACATTGACATTTATCGCCAGAACTCGGTTGCGGTGCGCGTTCGAGTAGTAAATCCGGAATTTGCCCGTGTTAGCCGAGCTGAGCGAGAGGACGAAGTAATCGCACTGATTGAAAAATTGCCCGAGGATGTCATCGCGGAAGTTAGCCTTTTGCTGCTTTTGACGCCAGAGGAAGCCAAGAAATCAATTGCAAATCTTGAATTTGATAATCCGATCCCGTCGAAAATTTAAAGTGCACTCCGAGGACCCCATGAATTCCGCCGAGATTATTCAATCGCTCGAAACCAGGTTTGGCCCCAAAATCAAGGCCAAGAACCTCGAAGCCATCGATCCTTTCGTCGTGCTCGACCCGGCCGACCTGGTCGAGGTGTGCCGCTATCTGCGCGACGAGCCGAAGCTGCGGTTCGACATGCTCAACTGCATCAGCGGCGTCGATTATTTCGAGCCCGATCCGAAAAAGGCGCCCAAGGCCGGGTTCGAGCCGCACGGCGAGGTCGTCTACCACATGCAGAGTTTTGCCCATCGGCATCGCTTCGTCGTCAAGGTACTGCTGCCGCGCTGGAAGAACGACAAGCCCGGCGAGCTGCCCGAGGTGCCGACCGTGAGCGGCGTCTGGCCCGCCGCCGACTGGCACGAACGCGAAGTCTACGACCTCTCCGGCGTCTGGTTCACCGGCCATCCCGACCTGCGGCGTATCCTGCTTTCCGAGGACTGGGTCGGCCATCCGCTGCGCAAGGATTATGAGTATCCGCTGGAGTACCACGGTATTAGAGGCCGGTAACATGAAAAATGGAGCCAATATCGCCTACTACTCAAATGGCAAAGGCTTCTGGCTCAGGCGGGAGTGGAAGGGACAGTGTCCTTCCAAGGTCTTTTTCTATGGGCGCTGTCAGGGGGTGAAAGGCCATAAAGGGGTTCATTGGTGCTACTCTCATTCGGGCAGTTTTGAGTGGGCGGACAACGACGAAGACAGAAAGCATGATGGTTGCGCCGGAAGCACGCCTCCCGGCCACAAAACGTATGTTTCGCCCGTGAAAATGCAGAAGCACTATTACATGAGCCATTACGCGGACACCGAAGTGACGGACAAGGCCGTCATCGCCATGCTGGAAAACGACAAAACTCCGGAAAGGAACGCGTCAATTGACAAACCGGTTGGGCATCCCTCGAAGGCGACCAAGCAACGAGTGGCCTATCTTATTCAGCGCCAAAAGAATAAGGAATTGTCCGTTGACGAAACTGCGGAATTGGATAACTTCCTGGAGCTAGAGCACATCATGCGGATGGCGAAAGCTCGTGCCCGGAAGCGCTGACTGTGATTCGGCAGTATTTGCAAAGGCTAGCGGAGTCCTGGCATGAGTACTTTGGTGCTTGAACGAGAACCGGCAGCCGTCAAGATCAATGTGACGCCCGAATCTCTCATCGTGGATCTTGAAGATGGAAGGACTCTGATTATCCCTTTAGCCTGGTATCCACGTCTTTTGCACGTTTCGGAGGCGGAACGAAAGAACTGGCAAATCCTGGCGGACGGCTACGCGATGGAATGGCCCGACCTGGACGAGTACATCGGAGTGGAAGGGTTGTTAGCCGGCCGTCGCAGTGGTGAAAGCGAACGTTCGTTTGGCCAATGGCTGCAAGGTCGCGCGAAATGAACCCAAAGGTGTGAACCGCGAGGAAGGAACGAGTAAAGTGAAAGTGCGACGACAATTCTCGCGTTGGATGCCGCCGAAGCCACCCGGGCCGCCTATTACCCCTTTGGGTCCTTTGGGGTGGTGCGTTATTGCCGGGCTGCTTGCCGCCTTGATTGCCGCAGCGATCTCCTGGCCCGATGTCGTGGCAGTGTGCTTTGGTGCCCTGCTTTTTGCCGTGTTGCCGGGAAAGCTCTTTCCCGGTGATCAGGACCAGCCGGTTGCAACAGTGCACTCCGCCAATGCTCCAGCCCCGCCCAGGCCTCCCATGACTCTTTTGGAATGGTTCATTCTTGCCGGTTTGCTCGCCGCATTGGTGGCCGTGGTGATCGAGCGGCCAGTCTTCGTTTGGAACGTACTCGGTCTCGTCTCGATCGCAAGCTTGGTCGTAGGGTTCTTTGCTAATCGAAACGCTCAGCGCCTCACCGTTGAGCGTGCCGGCGAGGATATCGGCACTTTCGCCCGTGGATTCGACCGCCGCGCAGAACCATTCGATCCATGGGTGGTGCGGGCCACTTGGGACGCTCTAAGGCTATACACCGACTGCCCTCTTCGTCCGACCGACCAGCTTCAGGACTTGGGAATCGATGGTTTGGAAATGGATTATCTGTTTGTAGAGATCGCTGAAAGATCCGGTCGGTCCCTTGATGATTTGCGGATTCTTGAGCCTGTTGAGACCATAGGTGATTTCGTTAGATTCCTTTCCGTCCAACCACGATTGCAGCGATAAGCAACGCCGCACGAACTATAGGAACCAAGCATGGCCACCGCAACCGCTCCCCGCGAAGACCAAACCATCATCGAACTCGACGTCCGCACCGACGAGATGCTCGTCAACATGGGCCCGCAGCATCCCAGCACCCATGGCGTGCTCCGCCTCGTGCTGCGGACTGACGGCGAGGTCGTCTCGGAAGTGACGCCGCATCTCGGCTACCTGCATCGCTGTGCCGAGAAGGTCGGCGAGAACGTGACGCCGATTCAGTTCATTCCCTACACCGATCGTATGGACTACCTGGCCGGGATGAACATGAATCTCGGCTACTCGCTGGCCGTGGAAAAACTGGCCGGCATGAAGATTCCCGAGAAGGCGCAGGTCATTCGCGTCATCATCGCCGAGCTGAACCGCATCGCCAGCCATCTGGTCGGCATGGGGGCGTATGGGCTCGATCTCGGCACCTTCAGCCCATTTCTCTACGCCTTCCGCGAACGGGAGATGATCCTCGATCTCTTCGAAGAGGTGTGCGGCGCTCGGCTCACCTACAGCTATCTCACCATCGGCGGCGCCCACGACGATCTGCCCGACGGCTGGATCGACCGCACGCAGAAGTTTCTCGATTACCTCAAGCCGCGCATCGATGAATATCATACGCTGCTGACGCGCAACGCCATTTTCATTCAGCGCACCGCCAATCTCGGCATCCTGTCGAAGGAGCAGGCCCTGGCTTATGGCTGCTCCGGCCCGATGCTGCGCGGCTCGCTCAACAAGGACAAGGGCGACACTCCCTGGGACCTGCGTAAGATCGAGCCCTACAGCGGCTACGAACAATATGACTTCGTCGCGGTCGTTCCACCGTTTCCCGGCTGGGCGCCGCCGGAAGCCGTCATCGGCGATTGCTGGCACCGGTTCATGGTGCGCATGCTTGAAGTGATCGAGAGCATCAAGATCGTTGAGCAGGGCCTGAAACGCTATGCCACGGCCCAGGGCAGCCATCGCGTCGAGGTACCTCGTCATCTGCCGCCCGGCGAAACCTACGTCGAGACCGAATGCCCGCGCGGCGCCATGGGCTTCTACGTCGTCGGCCGCAATACCAAGGACCTCGTTCCTTACCGGGTGCGGGCCCGCTCCTCCAGCTTCTCGAACCTGGCCACGACCAATACTATCTGTGCGGGTTGCCTGATCGCCGACGTGCCGGCCATCGTCGGTTCAATCGACATCGTCA
>Ga0182024_10009687_pt1 | contig 19851 bp, 13 predicted proteins | sample P32metaG_FD_120480 | JGI IMG/M metagenome (GOLD analysis project Ga0182024, IMG submission 120480) | Permafrost microbial communities from Stordalen Mire, Sweden - P3-2 metaG (Illumina Assembly) | ecosystem: Environmental > Terrestrial > Soil > Wetlands > Permafrost | place: Sweden: Stordalen... | reverse complement strand
GGCACCGAGAAGTGCAGCGACTCCTTCATGCCGTCCAGCGACGTGCGCGAGGTGTTCTCATTTTCCTCCAGCCCCCGCAATCCCTGCATCTCCTTCGCCATGCCGACGTCCGCGTTGCCCGCACCGTCCGCCACCACCATCGGCACTTTTTTGACCTGCTGCGCACCAGATTTCAGTGACACACTGCACTCCTTCATCACGCCAGGTCGTGCTATGCGCCGCACATCCAGCGGCAGGAACATGCCCGAGTCCGCGCGAGTGAACATCCGCTGGCTGCGCAGCGCGCCGTCCGCCTCCAGTTTGAAACTCACCTCGGTGAGCCGGCTTTCACTCGCCACGCGACCGCAGTAGCGCCCATCCATCCACAACTCCGCACCCGCGGCATCCGCACGTATTTCCAGCGGCACCCAGCACGAGGACGCAGCGAGCAGCGTCTCCCACACCTTCGCCAGATCCGCCTGCTGAGCCTCCGTGTAGCGTTTGAGATACGGGCGGCTGTGATATTGAAACCTCAAGCCTGCGCCCATGAACTCGATCCATCCATCGGCCATCGGCAGCATCTCCGGCGTTTTCTTGCCGTTTTTTTCCACGGTTCGCTTCAGCGTATCGGCTTTAACGGCGCCGAGCAGTGTCTGGGCTTTGCCATCGGCGAACTTCAACATCACCGCGATCTTCCCCGTCCCTCCGACACGAAACTCTGCCTCCACGGTATCGGCATCCTTCAAGGTGAGCGTCTGAGCTTGCAATAGCGCGGGCAGAGAGATCAGCGCGGCGAGCGCTGCCAGCGGCGTGAGCAGCAGGGCTGCGCGGGTGATGAGGTGTTTCATGATTCCTTCTGATTCTAAGCCGACATGGTCCACATTGGCGTCGCAATCGATCTTCTCTGGACAACTTACGCACCCGCAAACTCCTTATCAACCCCCCGGCTTCGGGTTTCCTGGCGACTGCCCTAAACGAATTCTTCTTCCTATCGACCCATAAAATCCACATTCGATGCTTGCGTGGGCTCGCTCTGGCCTGATAAGATAATCTCAACATGAACCTTGCCCTCGCGGCGCGGGTCTTTCCTGGCAGGAGCCGGTTCGTTCCCCGCGCCCGGCACGATGGATTCTTCTCGCGACCGGAGGTTGTATGCAGTTGCACCACAATTCGCCCCTCGAAGCCAGCGTTCTTGTGCTCAACAAGCTTTTCATGGCCGTGCACGTCATCACCGTGCGCCGGGCCTTCTGCTTGCTGTGCAAGGAACTCGCGGAAGTGGTCAGCCAGGAAGATGGCCAATTCTGCACCTACAACTTCGAAAGCTGGCGCGAGCTGAGCGAGTTTCGAGCCCAGAACTTCCGCGAGGAAGAGGACGACTGGGTGCGCACCTTCAACAGCCAGATTCAGGTGCCGCGCGTCATTCGCCTGCTGGGCTACGAGAAGATGCCCAAGCACACGGTCAAGTTCAATCGCCGCAATATCTTCGCCCGGGACAACAACCAGTGCCAGTATTGTGGCCGTAAGTTTCCGACGACCGAATTGAGCCTCGACCATGTGGTGCCACGTTCGCAGGGCGGCGTCAGCACCTGGGAGAACATCGTCTGCGCCTGCGTGAACTGCAATGTTCGCAAGGGCGGCCGTACTCCGAAGCAGGCGCACATGAGCTTGGTGCGCAAGCCGGAAAAGCCGAAGCGCAGCCCGATGCTGAATCTGAAGCTCACGCACAAGAAGTACGCGTCCTGGCGCACGTTCCTGGAGAATGCGTACTGGTCGGTGGAATTGAAGTAACCAAAACATCCCCAAGCCCCAGGGTGAGGTACTCCGAACCCTGGGGGTTATGATTCCCACAATAACCCCCAGGGTTCGGAGTACCTCACCCTGGGGCTTGGGGGGCCTCCATGAAGATTCGTCCTCTCTCTGTGTTTACATTCCTTCTTGTCGCCCAATTCGCCCACGCCGGCGTTGGCGATCCGCAGATCCGCACCGATCATCCGTGGTATCCCGGCGAACTCGCCTGTTCCACCTTCGAGCGTCTGTTCGCCACGCAAGCCAAGGTGTATGAACGCGTCGTCGGCGTCAAGCCTGTGACCGATGAACAAAGGGCCCTCGCCGCCTGGCTCTGGCGCAACACACATTTCTATCACGGCGAGGAAGGCGTCCAAGACCTGTCGGGTAAGGGCTTCCTCAAGGGCGGCGACCAGAAGACGCGCGACTACTGGACCGGCATGTTCGCGCACGGGTTCGGACTGTGCGGCACCACTCATGCCCAGTGGTGTGCGGAAATGGAGGCCCTGCTCGGCCATAACCGCGGGCGCGACGTCGGCGTCGATGGGCACAACTCCTTCGAGGTCTTCCTGACCGGCGGCGCCTATGGCCAGGGCAAGTGGGTGCTGCTTGACCACGACATTTCCACGGTCATCTTCGACGCGGAGGGGAAAAGTCTGCTTTCGCTGAACGAAGTCCAGAAGGACTGGAAAAAGCTCACTGATCGCTCGTTTCGTCCGGAACGCCAACCCTGGATCGTCTGCGGCCTGCACCCCGGCGACGGCGGATGCTACAGCCGTTACAGCGCGGCCGAGTATCTCGCGGGCTACGCCGGAGTTGAGCCCATGGTCCATCTGCGCCGCGGCGAAACCCTCAAACGCTACTTTCAACCCGGCCTCGAAGATGGCAAGACGTTCGTCTACTGGGGCCGCAATTACAACACCGGCAACATTCCCGGCCCCGAGCGTTCGCACACCTGGGTCAATCAGCCCGAGAAGATGTACAAGTCGACGACCGGGGCCGGTTATAAGCCGGGCCAGGCGCGGTTCGCCAACGCCGTCTACACTTACAAGCCGGACTTTGCCGGCGATGATTACAAGGAAGCCGTGCTTCGCGAGGACGACAGGCAGGTGACCTTCGAGTTCACTACGCCGTTCATCATCGCCGCGACGCCGGCCAACAGCAAGCCATGGGGTATTTACGATCCCGGTTGTCGCAATGGCCTGGTGCTGCACGGCAAGGCCGACTGCGGCGTGTCGGTGTCCACGGATCGCGGTTTGACCTGGCACAATGCCGGCAAGCTGACCGACGGCCTTGACCTGACCGAACTGGTCAAGGGCTATCGACAGTACTTCCTTCGCCTCGGCAGCGCCGGCAAACAACTGCGCGGCTCGGGCTTGACGATCACCACCGTCTGCCAGGTGAATTCGTCGGTCTTGCCGCGTTTGAAGGACAGCGGCACGGAAGTAACATTCCAGGCGTCGGGCCGCGCGGTGCTGTCGGCAGGCCCAACGCTGCCCCAGGCACACGTTCATGTGATGCCCGGAGGCGATCTCACCAAGGGCGGCCTGGAAGTGCAAACGTCGAGAAAAGAGCCAGTGCTGGCCGTGCACGCCGCCGCCCAGGTTTTTTCGAGCAATCCACCTCGGCCGGAGGTCAAGTATTTCATCGACTACTCCACCGATGCGGGCCAGAGCTGGAAGCCGATCGTGAAGGACTGGAACATTTCCCGCCGCGGCCATGAACCAGCCGATTTCTGGTCGCAAAGTTTTTGCTGGGGCTCGGTCGAGTTGTCCGAGAAGAATGTCCAGTCGGTTCAGGTTCGCTTCCGCAACACCGGCGGCAAGATTTATGGACGAGCCGAGGTGCACCTCGTTTATCAGCTGCCGCGCACCGACGGGACCAAGGTCACGTATGCCTGGACCGACGCGAATGGCGCCCAGCGGGCTTCGCACGTTTTCGCGGGAAATGGCAAAGATCAGCCGACCTGGCGAATTCCGACGGGCCGCGATGTGCAAACGCAATGGGTCGAGTTCAGTGCGGAACCGTAGCCGCAGGCCAAAGCCGTGGGTCAGGATTCCGATCCTGACCGGGTCGTCAATGTCAGGATCGGAATCCTGACCCACGGCTCAAATCTTGGCCGGGTCGATGATGGCTTCGCGCTGGCCGTAATACCACAGAACAAAGACGCTGCGCTCCTTCGATGATTCGAAGGTAATCTGGTTGATCCCGATCGGCAGGGCATGGGGAATCTGGACGATTTTGAGTTCCTTTTTTACCACGTCGTACACGTAAAAGTCAGGAAACGGCGGCACCTCGCGCGAATTCGAGATGAAGCAAATATGCGTCAAGGCCGGGTTCTCGGCGTAGAGATGGACGCTGACCTTTTTCTCCCGGCTCAGCCGGCGCAGGTCCTTCCAGGCCGCGACCCGTTTCTCGGCCAGCACCGATTTATCAAGCTCGAAGGGAACGTGCATCTTTTCCGGTGGAACAGCCGGCAATGTGGCCGTGACATACGCCGAGGCGCCGACCCGCCGGGTGGTCTCGTTGGCGCCGTCCCATTGAAAGAAAATGGTGCCGTTAGTATTCTTTGCGTCCTCCACCTTCTTGAGATCATCCTTCGGGTCGGGATTGGGATCGCTCTTGGGATCGGCCTTCTTGTCATCCTTCTTCGGCTCGTCTTTTTTCACTTCTTCCTTCTTGGGCAACTCCTTATCGGGCTCGATCTTTTTGGGCTCGGGAAGCTTCTCGACCTTCTTGGCGACGGGAGCAAACGCTTTGCGGATCTCATCCAGGGAGCCCCGCAGCAGCAGGGCCCGGTCGTTCACCCGAGGCAGTTTTTCGGCGCTGGTCAAGGAATCGTCCACCTGCTTGAGCAGGGCCTTGTTGCTGGCGATGTAGGGACGCACCGCGATGAGGGAGCCCTGGAAGAGGCGATAGCAGCCGGCGTAGTCGCCCTTGTCGTTGTAGAGCTGTACGCCGTATTCGATGACGTCGCGCAGCGATGTGTACAGCGACTCGGGCCGCATGAGCACTTCCGGATTGGGCGGCTGCGCCTGTCCCACTTGTCCCAGGACGAGGGCCAGAGCGAGGAGGGCGCCTGTTCCATGGATACATTGCATTTTGGTTGGCATGGGTCTGCTCCTAAATGGGTAAGAGAGGCGATCTGGTTCAGGTATTGGCGACAACCTCCCTTGTGGATCTTAGCAAGATGGGCAAATCGTGGGAAGCGCTGATTCCTGATCTTGCATCGCTGGGCCATCTGCGGATAAAAGTGCCGTTTGATTGGGTGGCACGCCCTGAGGTACTCCGAAGGGCGTGGGTGCACCCACGCCCTTCGGAGTACCTCAGGGCGTGCCACCCAAAATAGATGACGAGGGATTCCTTGGCTGATAAATCGCAAACCTTGCTTCTCGACGGACTGCGGCGAGCCATGGCGGAGCCGGGCGGACTGCCGGTCATTGCCGCGAAGTCGCAGCCGGGCCTGTTCGCCGGTACCGCGGCCGGCAAACAAGCGGCCCAGCTCTGCGAGCAAGAAGGCTATTTGCGCAAGCTCGGCACCGAGACACGCGGCAAGACGACGATCGACATCTGTGCCATTTCCGAGAAAGGGCTCGCGTTTCTGCTCGGCCAGGTCAATCCCCGGCCGATTCTAGAGGTATTTGTCCAATCGCTGGAAAGCCGGCAGGGGCAGTTCGCGGAGCTGCTCGGCAGCGCCCAGGCCAGCCAACGCTATCTCGAGGAACTGAAGGAGACGGTCCACAAGGCGCTCGAACATTTTCGCCAGGCACGTCCGGAAAGCACGGACCGGTTACAAACCGGTCCCCACGGCGGAGGAAACGGCAACGGCGTCCACAAGGCTGAAAAAAAGACCCCGAACCGAGCGGCGATCCTGCTCGACCAGCTGCGGCTATGGCACGGTTCCGGCGCGCTAGGAGATTGTCCATTGCCGCGGCTCTTTACGGGAATTCGATCGGAAGATGGCCCGTGGACCGTGGGCCAGTTTCACGACCTGCTGCGAAGCTTGCACGAGGAGCGCAAGATCTATCTGCATCCGTGGACCGGCCCCTTGTACGAAATGCCGGAGCCAAGCGTGGCTCTGCTGATCGGTCATGAAGTTGCGTACTACGCCAGCCTTCGCCAGGTGGGGACCGGTTTGTAACCGGTCCGTGAAAATCGGACCGGTTACAAACCGGTCCCCACGAAGCAATGGCGGCTTACCCAAGCATGAGGAAACCAGCCGATGACCACCCTGACCCTTGAACCCACCCTGACGCCGGACGCTCTGGAAGTGTTGCGGCGCGTGGGCAATCCCTTTCGCAACTACTTCGCCCGCAATCCGGACGACCAGGTGTGTGCCCGCTTCCACGTGCCGGAGCTGTACGCTCGCGAACGCGATCAGCTTCTGAGCGTCGTCGATCTCTACCGCGCGACGCCAGGCACCCACTCGGAGATCGTGCCCGTGCTCGGCAACAAAGGAGCCGGCAAGACGCACCTGTTGCACTCAATCAAGCACGGACACGACGGCGCCTGGCAGCTGCTGGTCACGCCCGGCACCTATCAGCGCGACACCGACTTTCTCGAATACATGCTCTTCCAGGTCATCGACACGCTTCTGGGCGGCGGCAAGCAACGTGGTCGTCGGCCGCTCGAGTATTTTAGCGAAGAGCTGGGCCGATCTCTCCTGCGGCAGGCCCTCGAAGCCGCGGGCAAGGAGGGCCAGCTCGACCTGTTCCCCGCTCCCGGCTTCGGCTGGGCCCGCAAGCTGGGCTTCGGCAGTTCGCAGGCCCAGGAACGTGCCCAATGGCTGCTCGACAATCTGACGCAGCCGACGCGGGCCAGCGGCTTCGCGCCGGTGCGCCGCATCTGTGCCGACAACCACCTGCCGGAGGATCGGGCCTGCGATTTCGTCTGCAAGTTCATCGAACGCACCGCGGGACACAGCACCGCCGACTTGATGCGCCGTCACATCCACCAGGGATTGGCCCGCGCCGCTCTGCTGGGAGACGAAAGCGACCTGGCCAACTTCCTCACCTATGGCTTCGCGGAGCTGGACTTCAAGGTGCGTCCGAGCCGGCAAGATCTGGTCCTGGCCCTGTTCAAGGTGCTCATGGAAATCATGCAGAGCCAGCGAGTCCCTGTGGTAGTCGCCTTCGATCAGCTCGAAGATCTGCTGCTGGCTCGCCGCTCCGAAGAAGGCCAGCGCACAGCCGAGGCGTTCTTCGCCGGCATCGTGAAGGCCATGCATCAGATCGACGGCATCTGCTTTTTGGTCTTCGCCGAGCGTGGCCTGTGGAATCGCTTCGTTCCTTCGCTGGATGGCTATATTCAAGATCGCCTCAACAATCCGGTTCACGTTCCCGGTTATGGCACCATCAAGGCGTTGCGTCTGGAAGCCCCGCCGGCCGAGCTGGTGCACAAGGTCGTCGAGGCCCGTCTGCGGCCGATGCTGGATGAACTCCCCAATCGGGCCGACGTCGATGCCATCTTCCCCTTCACCGCCGACCAGGTGATGCAGGTGGCCCAGACCGAGCCGACCCTGCGCGACATGCTCCAGCAGTTCCGCCAACTCTTCGACCGCCTGGTTTTCGGCGAAGTGCAAAAGACCGCGTACGACGTAGGACAGGATTCCGATCCTGTCCCCGCTCGACGTATACCGGTGGAAGACACCGTCGCCGTGAAATCGAGGCCCATGGTCGTTGTCGAATCCACGAGCCCATCCAGGCCGCCGATCGCCGAATCGAAGCCCCGGCCCGTTGCTCCGGTGAACCGCATCAAGCCGCCCGCCAACCTGCCGGAAGCCTGGGACCAGCAAATGCAGCTTGCCCGCGAAAACCTGCAGCCCGAAGGCGCCCTGACCGGAGCGACGCGCGAAATGCAAGCCGGCCTGGGCAACTTCCTGCAGATGTGCCACGAGCACGGCGTCAAGGTCGGCCCCTGGCGGCTACAGCACGTGGTGCCCGAATGGTCGTTCAGCGAACATCCCACCTACGGCGTGATCACCATCGCCCACTGGGCCTGCAAGGACGCTCAGGCCTGGAAGGTCGGCATCGGCCTGTTCCTCGGCAAGGGCAACGGCAAGTCGAAAGACCTGGAGATCAAGCTCAGCACGCTCGAAACCGAGCCGCCGGTGATTGATCATCTGATTCTGCTCAGGCCGGAAGACGATCTTTCCCTGTCCGGCAAGAGCAAGACTCTCTGGCAACAAGCCGAACGCCGCGGCAAACACGCTCGCCTGGAACCGGTGACCGTGGACGAGTTCGCGATCCTCTACGGCTTTCCCCGCTGGCTCGCTTCCCTCGGCGACGGTCTGCAGCAAGGACAGGCGCTGCCGAATCTCGCGGACCTGATTCAGGAGAAGTGCGAGAAGCTGCTGGAGCAGGTGTGCATGCCGGTCTGCCCATGATCGGGAGAAAAACGGCGAGCCGAGCGGCGTAAGTCGCCGGATGAACAACCGGCGGCTTACGCCGCTCGGCTCGCCGGGCTCCTCACGACGCCGTCGCCAGGACGTTGGAAACACGGGTAAAGGTCTTGTTCGCGTTGGTGCCGAGGGACGTGATCGCCAGGATGCAAACCACGATGATCAGCGCCAGCATGACGGCATACTCGACCGCTGTCGGACCTTCTTCGCTCTTCAAGAACCGCCGCAAACTGTCAAAAACATTTCGATTCATGACCTGCTCCTTGACCTTGAATATTGAAAATAGAATACGGGCGTGGACTGCGGGCGCAGCCGCGGAAAACCGGCTTGTCACGTCAGTTTCAAACGGTTGCCGGAAACGTCATCAGCGCTGCAGGGACATGAAGAGACAAAGAGAGTGCTGCGGACGAGTTCCAGAGGGGAGACGTCGGTGCTCGACATCGGCTGGGAGAAAAGATATCTGCCGAGGTGGGGATCCTCTGCCCAGTCAACGCCGAGGAGGAAAAACAACAGGGTTCGTCCGACAAGAAGCCACATGTCTTTTGCTGCCACTGAAAGACTGTTTCTTGATTGACAATGAAGATTAGGCCACAAATCGCAATCTGTCAAAATGCACGACGCGATTTGCAATTTGCCATGCACCGGGAGTGTGGCGCAGTCAATTGCAGCAAGGACAGGCGCTGCCGAACGTCGCGGATCTGATCCAGGAGAAGTGCGAGAAGCTGCTGGAGCCGTGACCGCGTAGCAATGTGACAGGGTGACACGGTGACACGGTGGGGGGGCTGCAAATCGGTGTGTTTTTGCTTGCAGCCCACCTGCCAATCGCAAACCTAACCGGTGGCTCCGGTTGCGTCGCGACAGGAGGGGGGCTGCAACCCGCATCGCTCACTACCCGGAAAATGGGTAATTTGAGGCGGCACACGCACACGGCCGGATCGTTGTAATCCTGATGGTTGCAGTGCCGATTTGGCATGTCATTGAGAGACCGGGCGAGACAATCAGGCGATCCCGGCGATGACCTTCATCTGATCCTCCTTTCCGATATCAGCTCCGCGCTATGTTTATGGTGCCAGGCCGCGCCGTGTTGGTCGGGCGTGCTATGCAGTTCGCGCGGCCTATCACGGACGCGATATGCTTTTGTGCATGGGGTAAGATCAAAGGAAATCGGCATTTATGGTTGAAATCGCTCGGAGGCGAGTTTACTATGCAGGAGGAAAATGACACTCAATGGTTCGGCAACTTCGATCCTGATGTAATACCCTTTTTCCCAATTTGCCGCCCGCGCGCGCTTAGGTGCCAACAATGACCAATGCCGAAGTATTTCACCAGTTAGCAACTCGATACGGCTACGGAGGGCGGCTCGATCGGGAAAAAAGAGCTGGTACTCCTGCTGGCGAACTCTACTCTGCCGTTGCTCGGCAGGCGGAGGAGCTGATCGCCAGCGCAAGGCAGTGTCTGCCTCGTCTCCCGCGCATCCACTTCGATTTCGTTTACAACGGCGACGTCAATGCGTTCGCGTGCAAGGAGAACGACCAGTATTTCATCGGGATTACCAGCGGCACTTTTGTCTTGCTCCAATTGATTTTCTGTCGCATGCTCTCGGATTCGCGGCTACTCACGCATGTGGGGGACCCCGCCGGTGAGGCTGCGGACCTACCGCCTCTGGCCGGATTCATTCCCGATGCCCAGCGAATGGCCGACGCGGGCATGGTCATTAGCCGTCCGAAAACTGAGCCAAGATGGCTGTATTCCTGCCATTTGCTCTCTCAAGCCGCCTTATTCATAATTGGTCATGAGATCGCGCACATCACTCGCGGCCATGTCGATTACCTTAATTCAAAGACGGGTACTCCCATTCTTCCGGAGATGGGATGGAACAAGTCAGAAGCAATCGCCCTGATTGAGCGGCAAGCCCTTGAAGGAGACGCCGATGCACGCTCGTTCCATGCCAGACTGGGGTCGATGGCCTCCACCGCAGCTGCTCCTGGCCTGGGCGCTCCGTCGTGGTTGCACACCCCGCCGACCTTGGAACAACTCGTTTTTGACTGCGCGTTTTCTGTTAATTCGTTGTTCCGCATTTTCGGGGACATCCGTTTCGCAGGCTCGGACCTCACTGCCGCCTCATATCCGCCTCTTCCACTGCGCCGAGCAATGTTAGCGTTGAGTGCGCTCGCGGCAGCGCCGGCCGATCATAAGGAAATGACCAAAGTGACACTCAGAGCTGCGATTCTTGCAGCCGAATCGGCTTTTGCGACGATCACAGGCGAGAGCATGTCCGTCGCTGGTATGGATGACGCTTTTGGCCCGGAAGGCAGGGCACACATGCAACGATTGGCGGATTGCTGGCATGGAGGTTTGCGCGACCGACTCGCACCGTTCGCATTTGAGGTAGATCGAGAGCCGCCGGGGTTTTTGCAGACCATGCCCCCCAGCTACGAAGCCGCATAGCGCGCGGCGGCACGGCCGAACCGCTATCAAAGAACCGGGGCTTCAACGTCATCGCGCGAGGAAACGCCGAACAATCCGCTCAACTTGACCGGGGCCGCATGACGTCGTACCGTGATACCAAGTCCTTGCAGCGGCCCCGGCAAGTTAGCTTTGGCGTTCGGCCTCAAGAAGTCAGTCCTCTTGCTTCTCCGTGTGGTGCATCATGACCCTTCCTGACGATTTGCACAAGCTCGAAGACTTGCACCGTTCCGGGGCGCTCTCCGACGAGGGATTTGCAAGAGCCAAGCAACGAATCTTGGCCAGCACACCGGCGCAGAATGCACCCGACGCGGTTACCGGTCGCACCCCATCCGTTCCTGTTTCTCCGAGTGCAGCAGTTCCGCCCGCGGTGAGAAGCACTGGAGAAGTTACTTGGTTTCCGAGTCCGGAAGTGAAGGACTTCAATGGCAACCCCTTACCCGGAGACCTGGACTTTTTCGTGAGCCCTCCGCCTGAAATCGGCACGCTTTACAGCGCCTTCTCGACGCTCAAACGCGGCCAACAGCCGATGGGGCCGGTCGCACGCTTTGGTTGTGCGGTTGGGGGAGCACTTCTGGGCGGAGTAGTCGGTTTTTTTATGATCCCTACCCCGATCATTTTGTGGTTTGACAGATTTTGGTTGCTATTGGCGTTGGGGGCGTTGGGGGTCATAGGTATTTTGGCTGGTGCGATCGAGGCTTGGAAATCAACTGCATTATTCACGCATAGCTGTTCATACGTCGGCATGAAAGGAATCGCGCGCTTTCGGTGCAAGGGCGCAAGGGAAAAGCTGACCGCAAGGGAGATCCTGCTTTTCCAGCCAGATTTGCAGTGCGAAGCCTCTGTAAGAGCGAACTACCCGAACAAGTCGTATGAATCGACGTCGTACACTTTCGCTTGGAAGGATCCGATCGGCAGGATCATCTACGCGGTTCAGGGATCTCACAACTCGGAAGAAAACACCCCGCCGATGGATAACGAGTTCTGGTACGGCTCTGCTGCCTACACAGCTTGGGGCGGGCACCCTCTGGGTGGCGGTGCCTGACAGCATCCATGCTGTAAAAGGGGTCGCGCAGGGAGGAAAAGAGGACGCAGCTCTTTTCCTCCCCCCTGAGAGTTCTGCCCACCATCGTCACATACGGAGGTTCGTTATGACACGACTTTTTTTGGCCTCGATCGCCGTCGTCAGCGCGCTCGCTGTGGTTCCCTATGCTGTGGAAGCGCAGAAGGCGACGCCGAAGAAGGGTGCCCTGCAAAAATCCAACCAAGTGTACGTCAAGATCATCTGGCCCACCGACCCGGCGACACGCGACAAGGACCGACCAGTCGTCGAGTCCTGGATCGCGGAGCAGCTCAAGAAGCGCGGGCAGGCCAAATTCACCGCCGCGACCGCGTGGGTGCCTCTTGGTGTTAAGGGGGAAGAATCCACGGTGTGGTATGGGACCCTGGACGATAAGCAGTGGGCATGTCCTGTGTGGGGACATATTGTTGAACGGGCGGATGGCCGCATCAAGGTACGCCTTGACGGATGGAGTCCCGCTGATGGCCGGGGGGTGACCGTTTCACTGACGGATGAACCGGGTAGCCGCGAGATTGCGGCAGTCGAACGAGCCAAGACGGAACAAGGGCTGCCCTATGTGGCCGTCCTCATCGGTCCACCGCCTGAAAAACCCGCCGCTCCGACCGACCACAAGAAATAGCGTTGCCGCAGAAAATGAAAGAACTACTGGCTTAGCTTGCCGGATATCTCAACTTGCTCGTTCACCCTCCGCCCGTTCACGAGGTTGCCATGCCTGGATTTCGTTCCCTCATCCTGCTCCTCCTTTCCGTCGGCCTCGTCTCCGGCACCGCCGTCTGGCAAGCCAAAAACGACGACGCCCCCGATCAACTCGTGCCGGCCCTGCGCCCCTCGGCCCCACGCTTCTGGAAAGGCAATCTGCACACCCATTCCCTCTGGAGCGACGGCGACGACTTCCCCGAGATGATCGCCGACTGGTACCAGCGGCACGGCTACCAGTTCCTCACCCTTTCCGACCACAACGTCCTTGCCGACGGCACCCGCTGGATCAATGTCAAGCCGGGGCTCGAGCCCATTCTGAAAAAATACCTGGCTCGCTTTGGCTCATCCTGGGTCGAACAGCGTGAGGAAAAGGGCATCGAGCAAGTCCGGCTCAAGCCGCTGCGTGAGTTCCGCAGCGTGCTCGAGGAGCCCGGCAAGTTCCTGCTCATCCCCGGCGAGGAGATCACCCACAAGTTCGCCAAGGCCCCGGTGCACATGAACGGCATCAACCTGCGCGACGTGATCAAGCCGGTCAACGGCGCCGGCGTAGCCGAGACCATTCGCGTCAATCAGCGGATCGTGGCCGAGCAGGCGACCAAAACCGGCTGGCCCAACGTGCTGGTGCTCAACCATCCCAACTTCGGCTGGGGCGTCCGGGCCGAGGACCTCGTCCTGGCCGAGGAGCTAACCTTCTTCGAAGTTTTCAACGGCCATCCCGCCGTCAACAACTATGGCTTCGAAAACAAGCCGAGCTGCGAACGCATCTGGGACATCGCCCTGGCCCTGCGTCTGGGCAAATCCCGGCTGCCGGCCCTCTACGCCCTGGCCACCGACGACGCCCATGGCTACCACAGCTTCGGCGTCGGCAGGGTGAATCCCGGCCGCGGCTGGATCATGGTCAGAGCCCCCTATCTCAGCGCCGAGGCCATCGTAAGGGCCATGGAAGCCGGCGACTTCTACGCCTCCACCGGCGTGCTGCTCGACGACGTTCGCCGCTCCGACAAGGAACTCGCCCTCAAGATTCACGCCGAGCCCGGCGTCAAGTACCGCACCCAGTTCATCGCCACGAAGAAAGACGCCGACCTGAAGGCCCAACCCAACGGCGAGGACAACAAGTTCTTGCCGCTCACCGGCATCTACAGCAAGGACATCGGCATGATCGTTGCCGAATCGGACAGCCTGGAACCAAGCTATCGCTTGACCGGCCAGGAACTGTACGTAAGGGCCACAGTCACTTCGAACAAACGGCATCCGAATCCCTTTCGCAAGGGCGACGTCGAGATGGCGTGGACGCAGCCGGCGGTGCCGTAGGATGGGAAGGCATGCCTCTGCCGTGCTTGTTGGCCGCCAAAGATTGGCTGATTCGTGACCGAAAGTTTTGCCGCTGCGGGAACCGACGGCATGAGCCGCCGCCGCTTGACTCAGACCGTCGCGCACAAAACCATCTTCGGCGTGCGCGACGGTCGGCTGGTCATAACCCAGCCTGGGGACAGAACTTCGGATACATGCGGGGACCGTCGCGCACGAAATAGCGAATGATACCCCGCCGTGCGCGACGCCCCCACGGATGAAAAATCAGCGCAGGGTTTGTCTAAAAGTCGCTTTTTGGCGTCATTGGTTCCGGAGGGACATTACGTGCAAGCGCACCGACTGGGTCCGACACAGCCGCCGGTGTCAGGGAGGGCCAGACTGTGGTCGGAGAGCCGACCGCCGCCACGGCTCGATTAAACAAACCAAAGGGGTCAGACCGGTCAGACCCCTTTGTTTCCCGGGCCAGCAACGTCACCGATTCGGGCTCGATTACGCTCGAGTGAGACGTGCCGTCTCCGGATCGTATCGAAAGCCCCCGATGGTCCCTTCCATGAGTTTTTGGATCGCCTCGTCGATCACCGCAAATGGAACGAGAAACCACTCTCTGGGCTCCACTTGCGATCCGAAGCGATCCTTCAATTCCAGATCCAATCGAGCCGCGCCGAAAAGCTTGTGCAGCAGTCCCTCGAGCGCCTTCCGGTTGACGTTCGCCAGCTTGTATGTCGCGACGATTTCCACGTCGGCCAGAAGATAGGTCGGCTCCTTCTTCGCGTTGGCGACTCGGCTTCTCACGTCGCCTCCCGTCAGCCCAATCTTGTGAATGAGAGACCTGTGCTCCGCGATGAAGGGATGTTCCGATTTGCTCCTGAGCACGTAAATGTAACCGGTCGCCAGGTCGCCCTCTTCTTCATCGTCCGAAAAAAGCGGCGTGCAGCCCGGCTCGGTGATCCGGCGACTGGCCTTGTCCTTGTACAAGGCGCGCTGGAGCGAACGGGCGAGAAGGTCGCTCTCGGTGCCGTTGTCGTACACGACTCTGAGCCTGCGGTCCGGGCGGCCATAGTCGCTGACAAACCGCTCGCCCAAATCGGCAACCAAAACCTTCTGCCCGTCGAGGATGAAAAGGTCGCCTCTCATGACCTCCGCATCCTTTTTGTACTTCAAAGTCTGCCGCTCACCGTTCTGCAGCTCGCGCTGTACCCTTTCGAAGATCGGTTTGAACGCTTCGAAATCCTTACAAGGACTCCGCTGCGCGATTTCCTCCGCAGCTTTGATTTCGTCCCGCGAACGGACGTGAACGAGCTGGGTGACGTCGTCCCTTGGAGATGCCAGGGCACCGAGGGAGGCCAGCAACTCTTCGTCGTTGAGTTCAACCTTGGTAATGTCTGAGCTGGCATGATCTCCAGCGCCGAGAAGCCCGCGTGGGTCCAGGCCCTTCAAGACTTCGCGGCACTCCGCAGATTCCCGTAATCGATCGAGTCTCACGGCGTAGAGCCGCTCAAAAATATCACGGTTCTCACCGTGCTCGGGCGCCCTTCCGTGTTCCTCCAAGAACCTCTCAATCTCCTCGAATCCGGCCATGATCCGCTGTTCCTTGGCGGTGCGCCCGCCGGCCGCGGCCGGGGCGGTGTCCACCCCCAATTCGTCCAGCAACTCCAGGTCTTCGTCCGTGGCTCGTTCAACCATTGCCGGCCTCCTTCACCTTTTGCTGCAGAAAGGCGATCCCTTCCGCCATTCGCTTCTCCCATGGGTCCACGGCGGTGAGCGATGGGAGTCGTCCCTTTTCTTCTTTGAACCGTTTGGCGCGCTTTGCCAGTTCGCGTGCTTCGTCCAGCGTCATACTGACCCGCCTGGCTGCAATCACTTCCGCGACTAGCTTCAGCCGCGCTTCGCTCATGGATTTGGCCAGGATCGCATAAGCTTCGCCAAAGGGATTGATACGGTCGATCAGATCGATGTCGAGGTCCCTTACCGACAAAGCGAACTTCCGCACGCCGTCGATGAGCGCGGTGTTATGCTCATCTTCACCGCCGCCTCCGACCAGTTCCTTCTTGGCTTGCTGAACGAAATTCAGGGCCGCGATGGCGTGCTGGCGGACCGCTTCCTGATCTTCCTCGCCCAGATTCGGGAACTTCTCTTTGACGATCTTACCCATCCGGACCTGCGTCAATTCCTCCGGCACCAGTTCTTCCCCGCCGAACAACCCGCGCTCGATTGTCTGCTTGTCCTGCACGAACGCGGTCACCAGTTCGTTCAAGTCCTCGCGGCAGATGCGCTCGGCCTCCTTGCTTTTTGGTTCTACCAGCCCCTTGATTTCCAGCTGAATAAGGCCCGTCTGCGGATTGACGCCGACGTTGCACTTGCCCGGATCGTAGCCACCGTCCCCGTAGTCCAGGCCGGGCGTTGCTTCGTTGTTCGGGTGCTTCGGCCTGAACTCGAAGCGCGGCGCCAGCACCTGCTCCATCAGCAGGCTCGCAGCAATGGCCTTGAGCGTGTCATTCACCGCCTCGGTGACGGCGGCCTCAGTGGCGTCCGGCTCGGCGATGAGGTTCGTGAACCGGGCCCGTGTCTTCCCCGGCGCATCGCGGGTGGCGCGGCCAATGATCTGGATGATTTGCGTGAGACTCGACCGATAGCCAACCGTCAGCGCATGTTCGCACCAGATCCAGTCAAAGCCCTCCTGCGCCATGCCCAGGGCGATGATGATGTCCACGTAATCGCGGTTGTTCTTCAGCGTCGATTCCCTCAGCGCGGCGGCAACCTTTTCCCGTTTCGCCGGATCGTCATCGACCAGGTCGGCGATCTTGAGGACCTTTCCATCAGCCGTTTTCACGAGTTGGAAACCCGTCTTCGGATCGGCGCCCTGCCATTCGCCCAGCTTCCCGATGATGTGCTCCACCTCGCGGATCTTGTCCTTCGTGCTCTCACGCGAATTTACGTTGGGAATATGCAGAATCGTCTTCTCTGCCGGGTTCAGCACTTTTAGAATCTCGTCCGTGTAGCTGCCGGCATAGAAGTAGTAGCCGATGTCGAGTTGCTTGAGATACTGATAGCCGTTGAGCTGCTCATAATACGTGTAGGTCACGGTATCAAACTTCGACTCATCGTCCGGATGCAGCACGGCCTCAGCGTCGCCGCGAAAATACGAGCCGGTCATCGCCACGAGGTGTGTCTTGTCACGGGCCATGAACTGGCGGACCTGATCGCCGAGCCGGCTGTCCGGGTTGGCGGAAACGTGATGGAACTCGTCCACCGCGATCAGGCGATCATCGAAGGCTTCCACCCCGAACTTGTCCACCGCGAAACGGAAAGTGGCGTGGGTGCAGACCAGCACTTTGTCGCCGCTTTCGAGGAACTTCCTCACCGCCTCCACCTTGCCGCCGTTGTCCGTTCCTGGTGCATCGCAGAGATTCCACTGCGGCTGCACCTTCCAGTCCGCCCAGAAACCGAACTGGCTAAGCGGCTCATCGTGGAAGCTGGCGCCAATAGCTTTCTCCGGCACGACAATGATGGCCTGCTTGAGCTTCTGGTTCGCCAGCTTGTCCAGCGCAATGAACATCAGGGCCCGACTCTTTCCGGAGGCCGGGGGCGATTTGATGAGCAAGTATTGCTCTCCGCGTTTCTGCCAGACGCGCTCCTGCATCGGCCGCATCCCCATGGCGTTCGATTTTGTCGAACTGCCGTCATGGGCGTAGGTGACCGACACTGAGGGGATCGACAGGATTTCGTGCGAGGGAGAGTCCGTCCGTGCCCCCTTCAAGGCTATCCGCTCGCGGTGGCGCCCGATCAGCGCAGGGAGTTCCTGGGCGACCTGCTCCCGGATTTTGTTGTACTTGGCGGCTTCCTCTGGGGTCAGCCGACGGTCGCGGATGATACGTTTCATGGCATGTTCCTTCTTGGGACGTCGTAAGCGGTGATGGGGTAAGCCGTGTCGGCATCGATTTCTTCGTAGACGACAATCAGATGCCGGCCCGTGCTGGTGTCTCCAAACGACACGGGGTTGCCCGATGAATGGCTGCTGTCCGTGTCCGTCGGGTTCTGCAACACTTCCTCGACTTCTTCCTTCGTAACGCCGTGCTGGGCACAGTGTTGCACGTTGCCGTCGGGATCGTCATCCATGTCCCAAATAATGGAGAGGAAGGCCATCAATCGGCCCTCGCTTCCAGGTAGATTATATGCCGCACGCAGGCAGGAATGAGGCCGTTAGCCCGACGCGCAAGCGAGGGGCACCCCTCGCTTGCGCGTCGGGCTAACACGTCGATCTGCCCCGCATGCTGAATAGCAACGATTGCTCGCTCGGGATCGTTCATGAGTCCGCCCCTTTCTTCTTGCGTCCGGTCGGCTTTTTCGGCGAAGCCTGCCGCGAGGTCATCTGGGTGTAGAGTTCGAAGAGCTTTTCCAGCCGCTCGGTATCGTTCTTGAAGCGGCGGCCGATGTAGATGCGCTCCAGCGTCTCGTCGTTGCGCTCATGCGCTTCCCGCAGGTTGGCCGGCATCGTGTCGGGATCGTAAAGATCGGCAATCGTCGCCGGGAAATGCGCCTCGCGGGCCAGCAGGATGTCCTCCGCGCAACGGGTCAGGTCGGCCTTGTTCTGCTCGGTGAGCATGGGAACGGGGAAGGTGTTCCAGCCGAGAGTATTGGAGTAGCGGTAATCAGTCTTAAACTTACCGCAGACCGTCGCGATCCAAACGAAGTGAATCCTTGATGCGATTAGCGCCAGGTTCCACACCGGCGAGTCGTAAATGGCGAAAGCAAGATCTGTCACGATCGAGCCGACCGGCAACAGACCGGCAGGAATGTATTCTCGTACTTCGGCCGTGAGCTTGGGAACGATGGCCACCAGTTCGGTCCCATCTTGTTTGACCTCCTCAAACCTATGAGGCCAAGCAGCCCCCTTCCGAGTCGCGGTCTTCGGGCTCTTTGATCGAGCGTTCGCTACTCCTTGCAAACGCTGCTCGACTTCAGGAATCCTTCGGACCTGTTCGAGCTCATCGTCCTTAATCCAGAGGCAATGGCGAACCTGTCCCTTCACATATTCATTCGCACCGTATATACGCTTTATAAAGGCGTTCGCCTCTTTGTGGCGAAAAACAAGGTCTTCTTTTTCGCCAGCGGTCAACAAAAGATATCCGCCTTCCACTGGCTTCCCACCGGCATCCATTGGGCCTCTCGCATCAGGAGACGATGTCGATTTAGACACGATCACATTCGGACCGCTGACCAAATATGCGTTGATGTTCTGCGCCTGCTTCACGACGACGGTTCCGTCGTCTCCAATTGAAAATAAAGGCCGTGAACCTGCTGCGTGGCTTGATATGCCCACGATCGCGACTGTCACGCCAGCATTGTGGCTCGCCAGATTCTTCCACTTGAAACTTGTGTGAGCGAACGCGATCTCATGTCCCGTCGCGAAAATGAGTGGCCACAGAATTGGTACCTGCTGGCCTTGGCAAATCGAGTTCGTTGAAACGAAAGCGGCGGCTGCATTTGTTTGCGTTCCATAATCGGCGGCTTTCATGAACCACCCGGAAACGTAATCGAGCGATGCCCAAGACTTGGTTCGGCCTTCAAAGATACGCTCCAACTCCTCTTTCTGCTCTTCGGACTGCCATGTCGAGCCAAGGTAAGGCGGATTTCCGCAGATATACGTCTCTCCCGCTTCATTCTCAAAATCGATCTCCGGCTGATCCAGCGGCGTTTGGAACAAATCATCGCCACGGATTTTCACCACCTTTCTGGTGGGGTCACAGATGCTCAGCCAGTCGAGGCGCAGGGCGTTGCCGCAGGTGATCCAGTTGCCGGCGTCGAGCGGCAGGAACTCGGCGAGGGCGAGCTTCTGGCCGCGATAGAGCACATCGCACTGATATTCAGCGATGATGAGGGCGAGGCGGGCAATTTCGGTAGAGAAGTGGCGAAGCTCGATGCCGCGGAAATTGGTGAGCGGAATCTCGGAGCGGCGGTTGGCCTCGCCGCGGCGGCGATTGATCTCCGCTTCGATCTCGCGCATTTCCTTGTAGGCGATGACGAGGAAGTTGCCGGAGCCGCAGGCGGGGTCGAAGACGCGGATGCGGGCGAGACGGTCGCGAAGGCGCTTGAGTTGCCCCTTGCTGGCTGGGGTGGAACCTTCGCCAGC
>Ga0182024_10009686_pt1 | contig 19853 bp, 17 predicted proteins | sample P32metaG_FD_120480 | JGI IMG/M metagenome (GOLD analysis project Ga0182024, IMG submission 120480) | Permafrost microbial communities from Stordalen Mire, Sweden - P3-2 metaG (Illumina Assembly) | ecosystem: Environmental > Terrestrial > Soil > Wetlands > Permafrost | place: Sweden: Stordalen... | reverse complement strand
AGAATACGGATCATGCCACGCCACTGCCTGACCCTCGACCTCAAGAACGATCCGGCGAAGATCGCCGAGTACAAGCGCCACCACGAGAAGATATGGCCGGAGATCCGCGACAGCATCTACGCCGCGGGCGTCACCGCCATGGAGATCTACCTGGACGGCACGCACATGTTCATGATCATGGACGTGACGGACGACTTCTCCTTCGAAAAGAAGGCCACGATGGATCGGGCCAACCCCAAAGTCGCCGAGTGGGAGGCGCTGATGGCCAACTTTCAGGCCGTCCCCGAGGGCGCCGACCCCGTGCGCCGCTGGGCGCCGATGGAGAAGGTCTTCGACCTCTCGAAACAGTAGACAATTTGGCGGCGGCGAAAGCACGGCTTTGGTAAGACAAATGCGGGGATTCTTCGCCAAACCACCCCAGCCAGCAGGCTGGCCGGGGACCCCGGTCGGCTCAGAATGACAACAAGGAAAACTCCTACGCCAACGCGTCACTTCGCCATGCCGTAGCTGCAGGTGTCGATGTCCTTCGGCCGCATGGTGATAATCAGCTTGCGATGCGCCAGCAACGACGATTCGATCTTGACCGGCACATTCGCGGGGCACAGCCCTTCCACCCGCGCCACGACGCGGTAGAGGCCCTTCTCCACCTTGTCGAAACGGAACTTGCCCTGGCGGTCGGTCAGCGCCGTGGCCACCAGCGCATGGCCGTCCTCAGTAAACAGCGATACCGGCGCCTTCGGCATCGCCTCGCCGCCGAGACCGCGCACGCTGCCCTGCAGGTCGCGTAGCTTCAGCGGCGCCGGGTCAGTGCCGTTCTCGTCCGCATAGGCCGCCCCATTCGCGGTCGCTGCCTGGGCACCGCGCGCCGCTGCGTGCGCGGGACCCGCAAGCACCACGCCCCATGTCACGATCAACCCAACCGCCAGCCACACAATTTTCTTCATCGCCCTCACCAGCAGAGAGTCTAGCGCACCTCAGCGCGCGGCCACAAAAAAAATACATTGCACGCATCCGGGTCACTCAACTTCTACACAAAATCGCCCATCCGTGACCCATCCATGCAATAGGATGGAGCTTCGCAGCTTTTGGAGGCTCCGTGGTTCTGACGTGGCTCGACTGGCTGGTGATCGCCGCCTACTTTGCGGTCAATCTCGCCATCGGCTTCTTCTACATGAAGCGCGCGTCCGGCAACATCGGGGAGTTCTTCCTCTCCGGACGCAGCGTCAGCTGGTGGCTGGCCGGCACCTCCATGGTGGCCACCACCTTTGGCGCCGACACCCCGCTGGTGGTCACCGGCCTGATCTACGCGCAGGGCATCGCCGGCAACTGGCTCTGGTGGTCGTTCCTGCTCTCGGGAATGCTGACCGTCTTCTTCTTCGCCCCGCTGTGGCGCCGCGCCCGCGTGCTGACGGACATGGAGTTCGCCGAATTCCGCTATTCGGGGCCGCCGGCCACCTTCCTGCGCGGATTCCGCGCCGTCTACCTTGCCATCCCGGTGAACACCATCATCATGGGCTGGGTGAATCTGGCCATGGCCAAGATCCTCGCCCTCAGCCTCGGGCTCACCACGACCCGCCAGCAGCTCACTGCCGTTTTCTGCTGCCTCGCGCTGACGCTTGCGTATAACGCCATCTCCGGCCTGTGGGCCGTGCTGTGGACCGACCTGCTGCAATTCATCCTCAAGATGTCGATGGTGATCCTGCTGGCGTACTTCGCGGTGCATGCCATCGGCGGGATGCACTCGCTGGGCGACCAGGTGCGCGCGTTCGATGCGGCGCACCCCGTCGACGGCAAGGCGCGCGATACGCTCGCCTTCATCCCCTCGACCGCGTCGCCGTTCTTCCTCAGCTTCCTCGTTCTGCTCAGCCTGAACTGGTGGGCCAGCTGGTATCCCGGCGCGGAGCCGGGCGGCGGCGGCTACATCGCCCAGCGCATCTTTTCAGCGAAGAACGAGAAGCACTCGCTGGGCGCGACCCTGTGGTTCAACATCGCGCACTATGCGCTGCGTCCCTGGCCCTGGATCCTCACCGCGCTGGTCGCCCTGGTGCTGCTGCCAAACCCCACCGCCGCGCAGGGCGGCATGGAGGGCGCCTACGTCTGGGTGATGGTCCACTACCTGCCGCCCAGCCTGCGCGGACTGATGCTGGCCGGCTTCGCCGCGGCGTATATGTCCACCATCGGAACGCATCTGAATCTTGGCGCGTCGTACATGATCAACGACCTCTACGGCCGCTTCATCGCACCCGGCCGCAGCCAGCACCACTACGTCGCCGCCTCGCGCGTGGCAACGATCCTGGTCGCGATTCTCTCGGCGTCGGCCACCGGCTACATGCTCACCCACGGCGACTCCATCGCCACCGCCTGGAAGTTCCTGCTCGCGCTCGGCGCGGGCGCGGGCCTGGTCTTCATCCTGCGCTGGTACTGGTGGCGCATCAATGCGTGGTCTGAGATCGCCGCCATGACCGCCGCGGCCACCATCTCGCTCACGCTGGAAAGCCCGCTCGGCATGCCTATCGTCCGCGCGCTGCATCGGCTCGATCCCGCGCTGGCGCTGGCGCCGCTGAATCAGGACGACCCGCACGCCTTCGCCTGGCTGATGCTCACTACCACCACACTGACGACGGCCATCTGGCTCGCGGTCACGCTGATGACGCGTCCCGAGGCCGACTTGACGCTGCAGGCCTTCTTCGACCGCGTCCGCCCCGCACCGCTGGGCTGGCGTAAATTTGCCGACGCCGCCTACACCCAGAGCCTCGCCAACTCCGCCGCCGGCGAGTCCAGCCTTGGCCCTGAGCACAACCAGGGGCCCGCGTTTCTGGGCCACCTCGCCAACCCCACCGACGACCACACCCTGCGCTGGAACTTCTTCCACTGGGTGCTGGGCTTCACGCTCATCTACGCGCTGCTGTTCGGCATGGGCGACCTGCTCTTCGGCCGCATGGCCACCGGCCTCGGCCTCGTCGCGCTCTCCGCCGCATGCCTCGGCACCCTCTTCTGGAGCCTCAACCGCCGCGGCTGGAGCGTGTGGAGATGAGCGCCACAAACTCGCCCGCCCCAAACTCGTCCGCGGCCGGCCCGGCATATTCACCGCAAATCCTTCGCCGCCATCAGGCGGTCACCCTCTCGCTGCTCTTCATCGCCGGCATCGTCAACTTCCTCGACCGCTCCTCGCTCTCTATCGCCAACACCACCGTACGCGCAGAGATGCACCTCACCGCCTTGCAGATGGGCTGGCTGCTCTCCGCCTTCTCGCTCGCCTACGGCCTCGCCCAGCTCCCGCTCGTCGGCCTGTTGGACCGCGCCGGCACGCGCTTCACCCTCGGCGGCGGCCTCGTCCTCTGGTCGCTGGCCCAGATGCTGACCGGCCTGGTGCGCGGACTGCCCTCCTTCCTGGTACTGCGCACACTGCTCGGCGCGGGCGAGTCGCCCTTCTACCCCGCCGGCGTGCGCAGCGTCCGCGAGTGGTTCCCGCCCGCCACCCGCGCACGCGCCACCTCTATCATGAGCTCCTCCAATCCGCTCGGCCTCGCGATCGCGCCGCCCATCCTCACCTGGATCATGCTGCGCTTCGGCTGGCGCGCCATGTTTGTCGTCCTGGGCGCGGCGGGCCTCGTCGTTGCCGCCGCGTGGATCGCCCTATACCGCACACCGCCGCCTGAACCTGAAGATGGGGCCCTGCCTGCCTCCATTCCCGCGCCCATCACATCCGCGTGGAGCGCCCTGCTGCGGCAGCGCACCGTCTGGGGCATGATGCTCGGCTGGGGAGGCATCAACTACACCGTCTGGCTCTACCTCGCCTGGCTGCCCGGATACCTTGAAGGCCAGCGCCACCTCTCCATCGCGCACAGCGGCTCCCTCGCCGCCATCCCCTTCCTCGCCGGCGCACTGGGCATGTACGCCAGCGGGATCCTGTCCGATGCGCTGGCCCAGCGCGGCGTGGCGCTGGTCATTCTCCACCGTCGCAATATCGTTGCGGGAATGATCGCCTCAGCGGCGGCAACGCTCTTTGTAGCGCACAGCACCACTACACCCCAGGCCGTTGCCGGGCTTAGCCTCGCGCTCTTCTTCATCCACTTTGCGGGAACTTCAGGCTGGGGTTACGTGCAGGCAGTAAGCCCGCTGGGCCTCGTGGCCTCACTCAGCGCGCTGCAGAACTTCGCCGGCTTCATGATCGCCTCCGCCGCCCCCATCGTCACCGGCTGGCTGCTGGACCGGACGCATTCATTTTCCATTGCGCTCGGCGTGTGCAGCGCCGTCACGCTCCTTGGCGCGCTGAGCTACGCAACCCTCGCCGCCCCGGACGGCATGCAGAACCACGGACGATTGTTAAGCTGAGGGTAGCAGCGGCAGGCACAGCCGGCTTCGACAGGAGAAACGCGTGGCGCTAGTCATTCTTTCTCACGACCCAGGTCGTCATTGCGCGCAGCTCCGGCATCACCGTGGTCTTGATCGTGTCCGCCAGTTTGCCGCCCAGCCGTTCCGTGTGTGCGCGGAGAAAGGCCTCATCCACCAGATAGCGCACCGAGCCGTCCGGCGATTTGTATCGCCGCCCCTCGATGCGCTCGATCCGGCCCTCCATGCCGATCGACGATCCCAGCCGGCAAAACAGCAGCCCGCCCGGCTTCAGCACCCGCCACAACCCGTCCAGCATCGCCTTGAAGTGCGCATCGTCGCGCGCGAAATGCAGGACCGTGTTGCATACCACCACATCCGCGCAGGCCTCGTCGAAGGTCATCTGCTCCACCGCTTCCACGCGAAAGTTCGAGTCCGGCAGGGATGGAGCGAACTCCCGCGCCATCCGCCGCACGGCATCCACCTCGCTCGCGTCCAGGTCCGCGGCAAAGACCTCATACTGCTCCCGCAGCAGATAGACCAGATTGCGCCCCGAGCCGCACCCGGCGTCGAGCACGCGCATTCCGGGCTGGATGCGGCCCTTCAACAGTTGGTCGAAGAAGTAGATGTCGATCTGGCCGAACTGCTCCTGCAGGGTGGGCGTGGGCATTGCTACAGGTATACAGCACGGCAATTGCTGGCTCCGCCCTGTTGCCCTCCTACGGCGCCGCTCTTTTCTGAAGCCTCAACGCGTGCAGCATTTTGAGGTGCAGCAGACTCCGTCAGATCGTCGGGTGGAAGGAGACCAGGATGGAGACGAAGAGCACACCAAACAGGATCACCAGCAACGGCCACCACCGGTCCAGCCAGAACTCCTTGTGCGTTGCGCTCATTCGTAACTCTCCTTCTCTCTTCCGGTTGATTTCTTGCGGCCTGCAATCTCGCCGGCAATCTACGTGATCTTCCCTTCGATCTTAACCGACATCCCGCCCCGCTCCAAGCCGCGGCGCGCTATATCTTTAACCACGGATTTTCACGGATCGACACGGGTTAAGGACTTGGACAAAGACCGCAGACACCGGCCCTTGGCACGAAATCCATTCTCCGCATGTGATCCGTGCTCCTATCCGTTTCGATCCGTGCTAAGCCTTTCGCCAGCCTGCCGCTACGCCAGCCCCACTACCGCCGTCTCCGGGCTCGGCGCGAGTGGATGCTCGGTGACGCCGCTGAAGCCCGCCGCCTCGTACATCGCCTTCAACTCGCGAAACGTGTAGGCGTCGCCCGAGCCTGTGGTCGCCAGCATGGTGATGCTGAAGCCCGCGGCCATGGGCGGCGAGATGCGATCGTCGTTGGGCACGAACTCCAGCGTCACCGCGCGCCCGCCCTTCTTCAGCGCCGCACGCACCTTCTTGAGCAGCCCGATGCAGGTCGGCGGATCGAAGTGGTGCAGAAAATTCGTCAGCAGCGCCGCATCGTAAGGCCCTCCGTACTCGACATCGAACGCGCTCCCCGCCAGCTTGGTGAAGCGGTCCGCGACGCCCGCCTTTTGCGCGTTCTTCTCGGCGACGTTCAGCACCGCGGCCCAGTCGACGGCCGTGATCTGCGCCTGAGGGTTCTGCCTGGCGCAGGCGATGCCGAAGACGCCGTGCCCGGCGGCGATGTCCAGCACGCGCACCGGCCCGGTCTTTCCCTCCAGCGCCAGCTCGGCCAGCGGCCCCGCCACCGGCGCCATCATGGGCGCCATCGACTCAGCAAACACCACCCACATCGGGTTCTCCGGCTCCACGCTGCCACTGCCCGGCAGGCTGGTGTGCCCGTTGCGCACGATCTCCGCCAGATGCTCGAAGGGCTCGCCGATCTGCGGGGCGCCGAGGAATTGCGCGGTCGAAGCGATCGACGCGGGCGAGCGCGGATCGAGGAACACGGCGCTGGTGGGCGTGTGCCGGTAGCTCGCGCCCTCCTTGGCCAGGATGCCGTTGATGCACAGGTAGTCGCACAGAATGCGGATGCCGCGCTCCGACGCCGAGCACTGCCGCGCGATGGACTTGACGTCGCCCGGCCCCTCGCCCACGGCGCGAAAGACGTCGAGATCGATCGCAGCCTTCAGCGCCGCCGTGCGCTGGTGCGCAAACAGCATGTCGAAGACGATTCCCGGATTCGGCGGAGCGCCGGTCGGCGTGGCAGTTTGCATACATCCTCCATATTCCTGGTTGGTAGGGAAAGATCGCAGGTCCGTCAGTTTCCGAAGGCTACCACGACGGTGTGAATCCGGTGTAGTGGACGCTTCGCCCGAGTGGAGGACAGCTTCGAGAGAATTCTATTCTGTCGTGACCGCTTTGGTCAGGTTGCGCGGGCGGTCCACGTCGATGCCATGTTCCACCGCCATCAAGTACGCGAAGAGCTGCAGAGGGACCACCTCGGCGATAGGCAGCAGCGCCTCGGAGATCGGCTCGATGGGGATGGTGTCGGTCGCGAGCGAAGCGACGGTCGCGTCGCCGGAGTTGGCCAGCGCCAGCACGCGCGCGCCCTGCTCGCGCATGTCATAGAGCAGCGAGACGGTCTTCTCGTAGCGCAGCAGCGACTCGGGGTCGTCAGGATCAACCGTGGCGAGCACGACCAGCGGGACCTCGCGGGAGACCAGCGCGTTGGGCCCGTGCTTCAGCTCGCCGGACGGATAGCCCTCCGCGTGCAGATAGGAGGACTCCTTCAGCTTCAGCGCGCCCTCACGCGCGATGGCGTAGTGCACACCGCGGCCGAGGTAGAGAAATGTCTTGGCATCCGAATACCTTTGCGCGTACTCGGCGACGGAACGCTCCCACGCCGGAAGCCGTGCGGCGATCATCTCTGGAATTTGCGCCAGCGCGGCCAGGCGCTCGGCAATCTCGTCGGCCGGAAGCGCGCGCCGCTCGCGCGCAGCCAGCAGAGCCAGGATCTCGACGACTGTAAGCTGAGCGGTAAAGCTCTTCGTCGCGGGAATGGCGAGCTCGACGCCAGCCAGCGTGGCGAGGTCTACCGTCGCCTCGCGCGCCATGGTGGAGCCGTGCACGTTAGTGACGGCAATGGTGGGGTGTCCGCGGTGGGCGGCCTCGCGCAGTGCGGCCAGCGTATCCGCCGTCTCGCCCGACTGCGACAGCACCAGCACCGGGCTGGGGCTCTCCGGATGCCTCCGCACATGCGTCGAGCGGCAGGCATATTCACTGGCGTACTCGACATCGACCACCAGTCCGGCGATGTCCTCAAGCAGAATCTCCGCGGCGAGGCCAGCGTGGCGGCTGGACCCGCTGGCCGCGATGATGAGGTCGGGATGCACGCGCAGCAGCGCAGCGACGGCGGCGAGCGGAGCTTCGCGAAATGCGGTTGCGGGGCCGGAGAGATCGAGGTAGTAGTCCAGCGTGCGCGCGATGGCCGCGGGCTGCTCGTAGATCTCGCGCAGCATGGCATGGCGAAAGCTGCGCGGCGAAGAGGCGGACGACATAGAACGATGGCTCCCTAGGAATGATTGCACACGCGCAGGGCAAGGCGGCCACACGGCGAGGTTCGTGCGTGTGCACTAGACTGGAGCGATGCGGCTGACCCCGGTATTCCTGCTCTCGGCGACGGACGTTGCGCACTTCCCTTCCGAAGCGAAGACCTTTGGCGCGCCGGAGATCGCCTTCCTCGGCCGATCCAATGTGGGCAAATCGTCGCTCATCAACGCCCTGCTGGGCGAGAAGGTCGCGCACACCTCGTCCACCCCAGGCCGCACGCGCGCAATCAACTTCTTCGCGCTGCACGAGGGTGCGGGCGAGAAGAAGAAGGCTCGCCCGGCGCTGATCTTCGCCGACCTGCCGGGCTACGGCTACGCAAAGATTTCGAAGTCGATCTCCGCCGAGTGGCCGAAGTTCATCGAGCCGTATCTGGCCGAGCGCGAGACGCTGGCGCTGGCCGTCTGCCTGGTAGACACCAACATTCCGCCGCAGGCCAGCGACACGCAGCTGATCGATTACTTCAAGCAGACGCAGCGGTCGTATCTGGTGGTGGGCACCAAGCCCGACCGGCTCTCCAGCAGCGCGCTGGCCAAATCGATTGCCGCGCTGAAGCGCGAGCATGAAGTGGATGAGGTGCTGCCCGTATCCGCGAAGGCCAGCGCGGGGACGAAGCCGCTGTGGGCGCGACTTATGAGCGTGGCGACGGAATAAGTGCGTTGGTTGCTACTTGCTGCTGGTGAGCTGGCGGTACTCGTGCTCCTTGAGCCATAAGACGCGATGCCGGTCGCGTGGAAAGAGGCGTCCAGCGGATAAGAGCCAGTTACGGCGGTCCGGTTGCCAGGGAAGCTCGGCCAGGGCGATGACGTCGAACGCGTGGAGCTCGGCGGCGGTGGAGAAGCGGAAGGTGTGCATCTGTAGGTGATTTTCGCTGCGAGCGGGCGAAGTGGGAAGGGATTCTGCGGGAATGGTTTTGACCGAGAAGAAGCCGACAAACTGGGTACCGAGGGGCCGGAGAGTGTTAACGGCTCGATCACGAATGGCAGGATCGAGGGCATTTGGCTCCGAGGCTAAGGTGGTGAAGAGTTGCGGTACGACGCCACGATCGAGAAGTTCGGTGAGCGCCAGGTTCGGAGATAGTTCCAAGGCAACGCCGAGGGGTCTGCGCTGACGGATTTCGTTCTTGAGAGCCCGGAGAGCTTCGTCGACGGAGTTGACGGCGAAGTCGCAGGCGCCGGAGCGCATAGCGGCACGGCAGATGTCGGGACGCTCATCAATGGCGAGAATGGCGGCTCCGGCGATGTGCGCCGCCAGCGCTACGGCCGAACCCTGCGGGCCGAGGCCGCAGGAAAGGATCAGGGAGCCAGGCCAGTCTGGTCGCAGAGCAGAAAGAATTGTGTAGGCGAAGAGAACCTCTGCTTGGAAGTCCTCCGCGTGGTCGGGCATCGTGTCAGTCGCCGTAGTAGTCGAGGCCGAGGTGAGTGATCAGATCTTCGCCCATGATGTGGCGCAGCGTGTTCTTCAGCTTCATCGACTGGATGAAGAGGTCATGCTCCGGGTAGACGCCTTTGGCTGAGTCCGGCGCCTTGAAGTAGAAGCTGAGCCACTCCTGAATGCCCAGGCCGCGCAGGCTGGGCGTGCGCGCGGCGAGGTCCATGAAGAGGCAGAGATCGAGCGCCAGCGGCGCGGCCAGGATCGAATCGCGGCAGAGGAAATCGACCTTGAGCTGCATGGGATAGCCCAGCCAGCCGAAGATGTCAATGTTGTCCCAACCCTCTTTGTTATCACCACGTGGCGGGTAATAATTGATGCGAACCTTGTGGTAAATATCCTTGTAAAGATCGGGGTAAAGCTCGGGCTGCAGAATGATGTCCAGCAGGCCGAGCTTCGACTCCTCCTTGGTCTTGAAGGACTCCGGATCGTCCAGCACCTCGCCATCGCGGTTGCCCAGAATGTTGGTGGAATACCAGCCGGCGACGCCCAACATACGGGTCTTGAAAGCAGGCGCGAGCACGCTCTTGATCAGCGTCTGCCCGGTCTTGAAATCCTTGCCGCAGATGGGCGCGTTCATCTTGCGCGAGAGCTCGTTGAGCGCGGGAATGTCGACAGTGAGGTTGGGCGCTCCGTTGATGAACGGGATGCCCTCCTTCAGCGCGGCCCACGCATACATCTGCGAGGGCGCAATGCCGGGGTCGTTGTCGGTGAGGCCCTTCTCGAAGGCTGCGAGCGACTGGTGCACCGCCGACTCCTCCAAAAATATCTCTGTCGAGCCGGTCCAGATCAGCACCTGGCGGTCGGTCTTCGATTTGAACTCGGCGATGTCGTTGCGAATCTGGCTGGCGAGATCGCACTTGTTCTTGCCGGTCTTCGACTTCTTCGCGGTCAGGCGCTTGACGTAATGCTGATCGAAGACCGCGGGCATCGGCTCGATCGACTCAAGGAACGGGCGAATCTGCTCGAGCTGATCGCGGTCCAGCACCTGCGCGGTCTTGGCAGCGTCATACAGATTACCGCCGAAGATGTCCCAGCCGGTGAAGACGAGGTCGTCGAGCGTGGCCAGCGGGACGAAGTCGCGGATGAGTGGAGTATTGTTTTCCGTGCGCTTGCCCAGGCGGATGGTGCCCATCTGGGTGAGCGAGCCGATGGGCTTGGCCAGCCCATGACGAATCGCTTCGACGCCGGCGATGAGCGTGGTGCAGACCGCTCCCATGCCGGCGGTCATGATTCCGAGTTTCCCTGTGGCTGGTTTGATACTGGCCGCATTCTGCGCTGCGGCTGGAGTGTTCGACATGCCTGGCACTACCCTTCTATGCGTTGGTTATGGTTGTGCTGCTTGTGATAGAGGCCGAAAGACCAGTATATTCCCCGCCGGCTAGTCTGCGCTGTGCAGCAGCCAGTCGTCAAAGCCGTCGCAGATGGCCATCAGCGCGGCCTGGTTGAGATCGCTGGAGACGCCGGCGGTAATCCATGGCTTGCGGCCCTCGGCGTGGAAGCTGACGGTGACGCGGACGTGCGCGGCGGTATCGTGCGCGGAGACGTCGAGCGCGGTGACGCTGAAGGTGTCCAACCGCATCTCGGCGATGGCGGGGTACCACTTCTCGAGTTCCTGGCGCATGGCGCGCGTGAGCGCATCGACCGGCCCTTCGCCCTCGGCGCGGCTGGTGACAACGGTCGAGTCGCCGATGGACAGAGACATGGCCGCCTGCACAAACCGGCTGCCCGCAAGGTCGGACTCGTCGACGATACGCCAGGTCTTGACGCCGAAGCGATTGGGCAGCGTGCCCAGCACCTTCATGCAGGCCAGGCGGAAGGAGACCTCGCTGGCGGTAAAGCCGCCTCCGTCGATCATGGCCTGGTTGGCGTCCATCAGCGCCTGCGCCTGCGCGGCATTCAGCGGAACACCGAGCGACTGCGAGAGCAGGATGATGTTGGCGCGGCCGGATTGCGCATTGACTCCGATGACGGAGTTGGCGCCGACGCGCGCAGGGTCGGCCCATAGGTAGGCGCCGGGGTTCTTGCGCTCGCTCGAGCCGTGCATGCCGGCCCAGGTGCCAAAGGCGCCGGCGCCCATGATCGGCGCGCCGTGCGGCGGCTGCAGGCCGAAGGCCGCGTAGGTGGACTGCGCCAGGCTGGTAAGGCCGGTGAGCGCGGCTGCGGGAACGAACTCCGCCTCGCCGCGCAGCTGCATCGAACCGATCACCGTGGTCAGGTTGACGTTGCCGCAGCGCTCGCCTGTGCCCACCAGCGTACCCTGCACCTGTACCGCTCCGGCCAGGATGGCGGCGCGTGAGTTCGCCACGCCGAGGCCGCGGTCGGTGTGGCCGTGGAAGCCGAACTTCGCCGAGGGATGCGCGGCGGCCAGCTCGCCAAAGACGGCCGTGACTTCTTCCGGCGACGCGCCGCCGTTGGTGTCGCAGATGACGAGACGGCTGGCCTTTTGCTCGACACATTGGGCGATGAGCTGGTGCAGATATTCGCGGCTCCGCCCGGCGCCATCCGCGTCGCTGGCCTCGCCGTTCTCGCGGCGGCCGCAGGCGGCGTCCATCGCGTGCTCGAAGTCGACGAAGATCTCGAGGCCGTTCTGCTGCAGGAAGTCGATGGTCTCGCGCGCCATGTCCAGGTTCTCTTCGGGTGTTGTACCCAGCGACTTGACGACATCGAGCAGGCGCGACTTGACCACGACTACGGCAACGGGAATGCGCTCCTTGTGGCGAAGCATGAACTGCACATCGGGCCAGTCGGCAACTTTGACGCCCCGCCCGCGGGTACGTCCGAAGAGCGCGAGCCTTGTCGCGCCGGTGTCGACCGTTCTGAGCGCGGCGGTCAGGTCGGCGACAAACTGGTTCGCGCCGGCGAAGCCGATCTCGGCGTAGTGCACGCCGAACTCGCCCATGCGTTCCAGCAGGGCGACGGCGTTGGGCACGGAGATGTCCAGATTGGGTTGCTGCAGACCGTCGCGAAGACTGGTGTCAAACAGCTCAACCTGCAGAGCACTGGCTTGCTTCATCGTCCTCTTAATTGTAAGTGGGCGGGCGATCTTCGCGCACACCGGCTCAGGCGCGGCGCGTGGCTGCGCCGCCGGAGGCACGAGGACGAGGCTATCAATAGGCTCCCGAAAGGCCTGCGCCTCCGCGCTACTTCTTGGAGCCGGGCGGCTTGTACTTGATCGACGCCGCCTTCTTCAGCGCCGCCAGCCCCTCTTCAATATTCAGCAGTGGCGTGGTCTTGAATGCCTTGAACGCGCCGCTTGCGGACACCGCCAGCGAGCAGGCGGCCGCGCCTACATCGTCCGACCCGGTAATAATCACGATGGCGTCATAGTCGCCGAAGGAGAACCACGAGCCCACCAGCGTGCCGCCCACCTGCGCGACCAGCTTGGTGATCGCGCCGGTGCGGTCGGCGGGATGTTTCAACATGGCGGCTAGGGTCTCAGGAGTGTAAGAGAGCTGAATCAGATAGCTGGGCATCGTAATGCACCTTTCAGGATGGAGTTTCAGGGTCCCAGGGAGATTGGGAGACAGCATACACTGCCGCGGCCATGAGCGGGGCTGCGCTTTACGCGGGCTCAGTGCGGATGCGGTTCTTCCAGTGCGAGACGACGAACCACACGATCCCCACCAGCAGCACCGCCTCGACCCCCAGATGGAATCGGTGAAAGACCGCCTGGAAGCGCGGATCGCTGTTCCACGAGGCGCCCAGCCGCATACCGATGTACGCCAGCACGTAGCACCAGGGCCACGATCCGACAAAGGTGTAGATATGGAAGCGCACCTGGTTCATCCGGGCTACGCCTGCGGGGAAGGCGATGAAGGTGCGAATAATCGGCAGCATCCGGCCGACCAGCACGGTAATCGATCCATAGCGCGCAAAGAAGTGGTCCACACGGTCCAGATCGCGGCGGCTGAGCAGCAACCAGCTCCCATAGCGCTCCACCATTGACCGGCCGCCTTTGGCGCCCACCCAGTATGCCGGGATGGAGCCGAGGTTCGAGGCCAGCGAGGCGACCGTCGCCAGCAGAACGAGCTGCATCTGCGAATGGGCCAGCGCGTAGCCGGCGAGCGGCATCACGACTTCCGATGGAATGGGGATACAGGCCGACTGGATCGCCATCAGCAGCACAACGCTGGCGTATCCGCCGCTCGAAATGAGGCTGACCAGAAGGGCGATGATCTTTTCAGACATGCAAGTCGAGTATAGCCGGGCCGGCGCGCAACCCTGGTCTGCGGGACCGGAGCCTCGCGGCGATGCGATCTGAAGAATCCAAAGGAACGGGTGCTATCGCATCTCCTGCGGTTCGCCGCCGGGATCTGGCCCGCGAACCGTCTCGCTGCTGACCGGAACCGCGCGCCTTCCGCCGCCTGGGCCGGCCTGCGCGGCCTGATTGCTCTCAACCCAGCTCGTGCGAGTCTCGATCGCTGCGATCTCCGCCGCTGTCTTCGCCAGACGCATTGCCGCGCCAAGTTCGCCGATCGCGCCGGCGAACTGCTTCCGCTGGGCGAGCAGCTCGGCGCAGTCCACGCGATAGCTGAGGCTGTCCGGCTGGAGCTCAATGGCACGCAGGCTTAGGGCGTATGCGTCGTCGAGGCTGCGATGGCGCGAGGAATAGAACATGGCCAGCGCATCGTACGCAGGCGCAAACTGCGGGTTCAAACCGATGGACGTTCGCAGGCTGGATTCGATCACCTCATCCTCGCCGCGGCTGCCGGCCCGCAGGCTCATCTCTGCGAAGTCATACTGCGCGGTGTAGCTGAGCGGGTCCAGGCGCATGGCCTCGCCATACCATTTGCAGGCGCCGGGCAGATCGCCTTCGCGATAGCGCAGCAGACCCATGGTCTCGTGCGCCGGCGCATAGCCCGGATCTTCGCGCAGCGCCGCATCCAGTAGCGCGCGCGCCTCCTCCATGCGCCCGGTGCAGATCGCGGCCCGGGCCTGCGCGGCATCCGCCTCCGCGATCGAAACCGCCCGCACTCGCAGGATTGCATCCTGCGACGGAATTGCAGCCGGCAGGGTGAAGTAGGGCAGGCTGCGCTGGGCAATATAGGCGCTCAGTGCCGACTGCAGGGCGTCGAGGTCCCCAAAGGCGTGCCGGGCGGCGGTGACCGGATCTTCGCTCTGCGACAGGCGCTCGGTGTAGTCATGCACGCGATGCGTTCCGCTGGCGCGGTCGACGGCCAGCAGATAGTGGGCAAGCGCCCAGGATTCGGCGTAGAAGATTGAGGCCTTCTGCTCGTCGTGGTAATACGGCGACTGGGTGCCGACCGTAAACAGCGTGGCGACAGGCAGCAGAGGGTTCAGCTTCAGGTAGCGCAACTGCTCGGCATTGGCCTCTCCCAGCAGTACCTGCTTCTCGCCGATCTCGGTGTTCTCATAAAACTGCGCGAGCCCCTCGTTAAGCCACAGAGGCATCCACGCATCCGCCCGGCGCAGCATGTAGTGGGTGTACTCGTGGTAGACGGTAGAGAAGGCGTGCTCCTCCGGCGCGTCCAGCCGGACCAGGATGGTGTTCTCCTCCGCAGAGCGCAGAAACATCCCGGAGAGATCGGTGTGGCCCTTCTCCGCGTAGGCCGCCGGCTCCAGCGCCTGCATCTCCCTGCGGTCCCTCACGGCGATCACCGTGATCGGAGCGCCCACATCGCTTGCATCTTCGGATTCGGAGGCCGCCTGAAAGATGGTTTGAAAGACAAGACGCATGCGCTCAAACTGCATCGCTAGACGGCGTGCGTCCTTCTCGCCGGCATCGCAAAGGACGACGAAATGCGCGCTGCGTGCCTCAACCCAGGGCGTGGGCGTAGAACACACGGCGACCCTGGGAATCAGGGCGAGAAGGGTGCCGACAACCAGTCTGCGCATGAGTGACCGACGCTAAACCAACGAATGCCGGGAGTAAACAAGAATGCACTGCAGGTGACTAAAGTTTTCCCGCCGTTACTCTGTCGTACCGGGCTATAGAACGGGGCAGGGCCATTCGGAGGCGCCATTGCAGCCGAAAGCACAGTTGCCGCATCTAAAAACGTGTGACTGTTTAGCGCTTCAAAACTCCCCCGTTGGGGTTCCCTTGTAAGAGAAAGAAGGGCGACGACCCATGGAAACACTCGTACTTTATCTCTGCGGAATCTGGTTCTGGCTGACGCGCAAGTTTCGAGTCGATTCTTATAACGAAGCAGCTGAAGCTCTGCGCGCGGCGCGCCGGTATCTGGCGCGCGACTTCGCCGGCCGCGCCTCCACGCGCGATCGCGGCCAGCTGCTTCCCGAGCAGCTTGAGGCCATCGCGATCCTTGACCGGCACAGCGCCATCGCGTCGCGCACGTCGCGCCGCTTCGAGTCGCTCGGCGAATGCTGTCGCTTTGTGATTGAGGAGCTGACAGGCGCGCCGCCGCGTCCCGCACCCGTGGTTATCTCCGCGCGGAACGCATTTACTCAGGCCTCCGTGCGGACGGCGATGGCTTCCCTGCTGCCGGACACTCGCACCGGTGCGCTCTATATTGCGCCCGCGCAACTCGCTGCTGCCGCGTCTGAACCGGCCAATCTGCCCGAAGCGGCATAGTCCGGCGTAGTCTCCCCGGACCAGGTGGCGCGAGGCGAGGCCGTTCGAAACCCGGCCGCCGCATTGCGAAGCGACGGGCGGCTGTCAGTTGCTCTTGATGGTCTGGGCTGTACCGGTATAGGTGATTGTCGCGTCGGCCTGCGTCTCCGCACCGCCCGCGCCGTGCCCCGCGCCCACCCACACAATGTGAAAGGACATCGACTGCGGCATACCCGCGTAGCTTCCCGTGCGCGCGCCGATGGTCAGCGTCCTTTGAGCCTCCGACCACGCGATGGGAATCACCGCGTGCTGCCCCTTCTCGTAGTCATAGTTGTCGCCCTCGTCCTGATATAGCTCGAAGCTGCCATCCGCGCCCCGATAGACGCGCAGCTCGATAGGGCCGTTGGGCTTCTCATCGGCATATTGCTCGTCGGGACCGAGCGGCAGGATCGATCCCGCGCGCACGTAAAGCGGGATGCGGTCGAGCGGGGCCGAGGCCTCGATATACTTGCCGCCCTCGGTCGTCTGTCCGGTCCAGAAGTCGTACCAGAGCGTCATGGGCAGATAGACGCGGCGCTCGGTCACCTTCGCCTCCGTCACCGGGCTGACCATCAGCGCCGGGCCGAAGAGAAACTGGTCGCCGATGTTCCAGGTCTCGGGATCGCTGCGGAAGTCCATCACCAGCGGGCGCTGGATGGTCGAGTCCGCGCTGGAGACCTTCCACGCCAGCGAGTAGATGTAGGGCATCATGCGATAGCGCAGCTTGTCGTAAGAGATGAGCGCGGGTTCGACCGACGGGTACGCCCATAGTTCGTTGTCCGGCCGGTGGCCGTGGGTGCGGAAGATGGGGCAGAAGACACCGAACTCAAACCAGCGCAGGTAGAGCTCCTGGTACGCGGGGTCCTGGAACTCGCCGTCGTAGGCCAGGTGGTAGCCGCCGATGTCGGTGGTCCAGTAAGGCAGGCCGGAGAGCGCGAAGTTGAGTCCCGCCGCAACCTGGCGGTGCAGCGCCCAGAAGCTGGAGTAGATATCGCCCGACCAGACCGTGGCGCCCACGCGCTGCTGGCCGAGAAAGGCCGAGCGCGTAAGCAGGAAGACGCGCTTGGATTCGCTGGCCGCGCGCCAGTGCTGCTGCACGCCCTGGTTGTGCAGCAGCGGGAAGACATTGGTGTACATGGTGCCCGGGCCGATGGCGAGCTGCTTGTCACGCAGGATGGCGTCACCGACGTGCGGATAGGCCTCCTCGGGTTCGGCCGAGTCGAGCCAGAAGGAATCCCATCCCTCGGCGAAGAGCGGCGCGATCAGGCTCTGCCAGTAGATGTCGCGCGCCTGCGGGTTCGACGCATCGTAGACGTGCGCGTTGCCGATGAGGCCATGGATGGCATCGAGCTTTGCGTAGGTCTGCGCCGCGGGATTCATCAGCCCCCAGGTGGAAATCATGGTGTGAACGTGATCCTCATGCAGCTTCTCGACACCGGCGGCAACGTCGTGGTAGTTCGAGTTGAAGATCGGGTCGCCCTCGGTCTTCCACCAGAACCAATCCTGCACGATGGCGTCGATGGGGATCTGCTCCTTGCGATAGCGGTCCGCGATGGTCTGCATCTCCTCCATCGACTTGTAGCGGTCCTTCGACTGAATAAATCCATACGACCAGCGCGGCAGCATGGGCGCGTGGCCGGTGAGGTTGCGGTACTCGTGAATCACCTGGTCAAGTTCGGGGCCGTAGACGACGAAGTAGTCCACGCCGTCGCCGTCCATGGAGTCGAAGTTCAGTTCCAGCGGGAAGCGGTTGTCGACATAGGTGAACGCAGCAGTATTCCAGATGACGCCGTAGCCTTTGCTGGAGACGAGAAACGGCACGGCGACATCGGTATTGTTCTGGCCCAGCTCGACGGTCGAGCCACGATAGTTGAACATGCCGCTCTGGTGCTGGCCCAGGCCGTAGAAGGCCTCGGTGGAGTCGGGCGAGAAGCGGTCGACGATGTGCAGCGTCTTCTGGTCGCCGATGGTGGTGGGAACATAGGTGCGCGGGGCGGCGTCGCGCTCGCGCAGCAGCGACTTGCCGTCGGCGGCAGAGAAGCTGAGGTTGCCACGGTCGAGCGCGATCGTCACGGTGAGCTTCGCGGTCTTCAACGTCGCGCGCCTGGCGTCCTGCGCGAACTGCGAGGCCGCGCCGGGGCAGGACTGGTCAGCAGGCAGGAGCCAGGGCTGCGGGTGAGTGACGCTGCCGCCGTCGGGGCGCGTGACGATGTGGATTACCGCGTCCGAGCAGACGATGACCTGCATGGTCTCGTGGCCAATGGTCGCGTCCATGCCGCGCGCGGATTGCGTGACAACAACGGAAGGCGGCGGGTTGGACTGGCCGGGAATCTGGGCCAACGCCGCAGCTGAGGAACAAGCACCCAGGCCCACGACGATCGCCCACTTCGTCACCTGCATCATCTGGAGTTTTCCTCGTAGGAAACGATACATCAAGCGAAATCACGACGCATCTAACGCGGAAGCAACGTTGTAAGACGATCTGCCTCTTCACCCCTGCGAATGCGCCTCGCCTGCCGTAGCAAGTGCGCGGTCGGGTCTTTCGGCCCGGCCTCGTCGTCGTCTTCCGCAGGCTCTTCCAGCATCTCCTCGATCACATGCTGCGCCCGCGGCTGCGTAATCGCCTGTAGTACCTGCAACGCATTCCCTATCGAAGCGCCCGTGGGGTAGAAGCCGAGTCGGCTCTTCCGCGCCTTCTTTCTCCGACGCCATAGTGCGCGCTGCACACAGACGATGCCGCCCCAGAAAACAAGAAGCAGTCCCAAATACGGTAAGAACATAAAATACTCCATCGGGCATCTCCGAAAATCGCTCAACTAGATCGCTAGAAGACAAGGCGGTGCCAGCGCGAATCGCGTCATCGCAACGCACCGCAGTCGGGGATTTAGTTGAACGATGGAGGAGGGCGTTGAAACAACGCGCTCAGGGTGGGCGCCGGGTGCGAGATCATGTCGGTGGAATGCGCCACCACCCGCAGACCCTGTAGAGGGTCCAGCAGCCCAAAGAGAAAGACCGGGAAGAATAAGACACAGGCGAGCAAAGTTCCAGAGCTCGCGGCATGAGGGACCAACAAAGCCACGAAGCAGATCAACATCACAACTGCTGTGACGATCTGCCATCGGCGCATCTGCGAACGACCGCTCATGACTGGCGATTATACAAGCCGCCAGCTCCCGACTGTGTGCAAACTTGATCTTATACGCTGGCCCCTATGGATTGGCCGCGAACTCCTCGTTCATCCAAACGCGGAAAGCGTCGTAGCTCTGTGGCCGGCCCAGGAAATTCTTCACCAGGTCGTTCGCCGACATGGAGCCGCCGGGCTCCATCACCGTCTTGCGATAGCGCATCGCCGCTGGCCCGTCCAGCAGGTTCGACTTATCAAACTGGTTGAAGAAGTCGAGCGCAATCACCTTGCTCAGCGAGTAGGTGTAGTAGTTCGACGAGTAGCCGGTGAGATGGGTGAAAGTGGTGTAGCCGTGATTGCCCTCGACCCAGGTCCACGGGCTGCCGCTGACGGTCGCCTGCTTCCACATGGCATCGATGTCGACCTTGTCGGGCGAGCGATCGTGCAGTTCGAGCGAATAGGTCGCCAGCGCGATCTGCCGCTCGTAGCCGATTCCCCGCCCAAAGGCGTCGGCACGCAGCATCTTTCCGAAGAGATCGTCGGGCAGCACCTCGCCGGTCTTGTAGTTCCTGGCAAAGCCGTCGACGATGCGCTTGTCGTGGAAGAACTCCTCCAGCATCTGCGAGGGCGCCTCGACGAAGTCCCACTCTATGTTGAACGACGAAGTTCCCGCCCACTGCTGGTGAGAGCCCAGCACCGCGTGCATCATGTGGCCGAACTCGTGGAAGAAGGTCACTACGTCGGCGTACTGCATCAGGCCGGGATCGGATGGGTCCGACCCGCCGGCGAAGTTGCCGTTCAGCCGCGCCTCGGGCAGCTGGCGGTCGCCGACGCCGGTAACCATGGTGCCTGCGTTGAACCACTTGTTCTT
>Ga0182024_10009685_pt1 | contig 19854 bp, 17 predicted proteins | sample P32metaG_FD_120480 | JGI IMG/M metagenome (GOLD analysis project Ga0182024, IMG submission 120480) | Permafrost microbial communities from Stordalen Mire, Sweden - P3-2 metaG (Illumina Assembly) | ecosystem: Environmental > Terrestrial > Soil > Wetlands > Permafrost | place: Sweden: Stordalen... | reverse complement strand
TCCTCGGGCAGCCCCGCTTTGACCAGCGCCGCGACGAGGAACAGCGAGGTCAGCGGCGTCGTGCTCGCCGGCTTGAGAACCACTGCGTTACCGGCCGCGAGCGCCGGCCCGATCTTGTGGCAAACCAGGATCGCCGGATAGTTGAACGGCGCGATCGCGGCGACCACGCCCACCGGCTCGGGCCTCACGAAGCCAAGACGCCCGACGCTCTGCGGCGCCGCGTCCATCGGCAGCAGCTCACCGGAGAGACGCAGCGCTTCCTCCGCGCATAGCCGCAGGATCCCCGCGATCCGCGACGCCTCCGCGTGCGCGTCAACCTGGTGCTTGCCCTGCTCGCCGGTGATCGTCGCCGCGAGCCGCTGCTCGTCCGCCTGCACCGCATCGGCGGCACGGTGCAGAATCGCCGCACGCTCATGCGCCGGCAGGGCTGCCATGCGCTCCGCCCCCCGCTCGGCATCGTCAAGGGCCCGCTCAACTTCGGCGTGCCCGGCGCGCGGCACGATGCCGACGATCTCGCCCGAGTACGGGGAGCGAACCTCCAGCAGGTTTCGTCCGTCTTGCGCGGCCTCGGCGATCACGACGCCTGCCCCCTCTCGCCCGCTCGGCTTCCGGCGGGCACCAGTTGGGCGATGTCAAGCACGTCGCGGTTGACCAGACCATCGGGGATGCGGCCCGCGAGCACGTCGAGCACAGCCCCGGTTGCCTGGTGGACCATCTCCCCCACCGACAGCTCGCTGATCCCGCCGACGTGCGGGCTCAGAACGACGTTGCGGAGCTCAAGCAGGCGCCGGCTGCTCGGCGGCTCGGGCTCGAACACGTCGAGCGCCGCGCCCCGGATTCGTCCGGATTCGAGCGCGTCCAGCATCGCTTGCTCGTCGACCACTCCGCCGCGCGCGGTGTTCACGAAGATCGCGTCGCGGCGCATCAGTCCGAACTCGCGCCCGCCGATCAGGCCCCGCGTTCCCGCCAGCAGCGGCGTATGGATCGAAACCAGGTCGGCGGTGCCGAGCAGTTCGTCGAGCTCAACGCGCTCCGCCCGGCCATTCGCCAGCACGTTCGGGTCGGTGAAGATGATCCGCACGTCGAAGCCCTCAAGGCGCCGGGCGACGAGCTTGCCGATCCGCCCGTAACCGATCAGCCCGATCGTGGTGCCCGCCAGGTCCCACGGCACGTGCGGTCCACTTCGCGGCCACTCACCACGCCGTATAGCCGCGTCGTGCTCAGCGACGCGGCGGGTCGCGGCGAGCATCAGCGCGACCGTGTGATCGGCGGTGGTCGACTCGTTGACGCCGGGCGTGGTGGTGACCGCTACACCCGAGGCCGAGGCAGCAGCCAAGTCGATCGAGTCGACGCCGACCCCAACACGGGCGACGACGCGTAAGGTCGGGCAGCCAGCGAACACGGAGGCGTCGAACGGGTCTGTGCTGACGATCGCCGCGACGACGTCAGCGGCGAGGTCGCAGATCTCTTCGGGCGTGCGGTCGCCGAGCTTTGGTGCGCGACGCAGCAGCAGCCCCGCGGAGATCAGCTGCGCGCCGACGTTGGAGCTCTCGTCTGGGAAGTCAGGCCAGGTGATCAGCACGGAGCGCCCGTTGAGGTTGCAGGTGGAGTTCTTCATAGGACGAGTGAGAAATCTAATCACTCAATGACTCCTACCGTCAAGCCCCCGCCCGTCAACAACCCCAAATGGGTTCTTCTGTCGCCCCTGGCAGGCGAGCGATCGGCGCCCGGCCAATCCCGTCTTCTCCAGCAGGGGGCTAGCGGACGGCGCCGTTTGCGGCACTGACCGAGGCCGCGTGCTCACGCAGGTACCCCTCGATCGTCTTCAGGTGCTTCGTCATCGCCTTCTTGGCCGCTTCGGCATCGCCGGCCGCGACCGCGGCGTAGATATCGCGATGCTCGGGCAGCGCTCGCTTCGTGCGGTACTGGGGGCGCGCGAGCGGCCAGCGCGCAGCCAGAAGCGCAGCGTGGATGTACTCGGCGAGCCCACCGAGCGGCCGGTTGCGAGTCGCTGCGAACAACGCCTGGTGAAACGCGACGTCGGCCTCGTGGAAGAGGTCCTCGGCGGCGGAGCTGTTCGGCCGGCGCACGCTCTCCTCCATGCGCGCCAGCGCGTCGGCCATCTTCTCCAGGTCCTCCTTGCGCGCCCGCTTCGCGGCCAGGCCAGCAGCCTCGACCTCGATGATCCGCCGCGCCTCGATGTAGCTCTGCAGGATCTCGACGCTGCGCGGACTGTCGAGCATCCCTCCGACCACGTCGGGGTCGAACATGTTCCACAGATCTGAGCCGTTGACAGTCGCGCCCTTGCCGTGCTTGACCGAGATCAGCCCGCGCTCCTCCATCGCACGAATGCACTCCCGCGCAACCCCGCGCGAGACCCCGAACTTCTCGGCCAGGTCCGCTTCGCGCGGCAACTTCTCCCCGGCGGGGATCTCGTCGGTGACTATGTCGGCGATCAGCACGCGCATCATTTCTCGGTGCAGCCGGGGCACGTTGAGAAGCATAAACAGAGGTTCAATCATCCGACAAGTACCGATTGAACGCATGCAACGCAGCAGTTTGCCGCCGGCGCTGCGATTGCCGGCGGCGGCGCACCACTGCGAAGCTGGCGGAACCTAGCTACCGAGCGCTACCGATCGGTCGTGGCGCCAGAGGTCGTAACGGATCTCGTAGGCCCAGCAGCCGGCGCCGGTCGCTGCAATCCGGTACTCCCAGCCTGGAGCGGGCTTTCGCAAGCGCCGCACGTGGTGGCGCCGCAAGCCCGCGCGATCGGCCTTTCGGATGTTTGTCGCGGCGCGGTCCAGCGGCAGCGCCCACGCGCGTCCTCCGTTGGCAAGCTCGAGCTGGTGTGCCTCGACTGCGGGTTCGCACAGGACTACCGGGATGACGTCCGCTCGCATCCCTCGGCCGTTGCGCGCAAGGTGTCGGGCGGCGCTGGTGGCGTCTGTCGCCGCACGGTGGGGGTCGATGCCAGCGGCCTCACACACGTAGATCCCGGTCGGGCCGACGAGGAGCACGCCGATCGGCCAGCGGAGCCCCGGCAGGCGGACCCCGTGTGCGATCACCCAGCGTTTCGGCTCGAGCTCGCCGGCGAGGAGAGTGAGCGCCGCGGCGCGCTGGTGCTCGCGGACGCGGGCGCCATGGAGCGCTCGGGACAGACGCGGCGTTAGATCCGGGTCATAGGCACCCAACTCGCCAAGATCCCGGTCGACAATCTCGGCCAGTCGTTCTGTGGGGGTGACGGCGATCGGACGTCCCGATGCGGCGATTGCCCAGCCGGGTTTGATCTGGTCGTCGGCGACCGACACGACCGCCACGACGTCCAGCTCTTCCTCGTCGGCGAGCGCGAGCAGCGAGGAGGCGCCCAGGTCCGCATCCTCGACGCGCCCGTTCCAGGCATAGCGGGTGTGGATCAAAACGATGCGACCGCCGGCCGCGACCACGTGGGGGCTGTCCCCGGTGCCGGCGAGGCGGACGCCAGGCGCCAGCCACCACTTCCCAGCGGCGACCGCCGGGATCCGCTCGAGCGTTTCGATCGCCCGCGCGGCGATCATCTCGCGCTGGGCGCCGAGGATGATGTCGAGGCCGAGCCGCGCCACCGGGTCGCGCTCCCTCAGCCGCATCCGAGCTCGCCGAAAGTGGCTCGCCAGCGCGTCGGTCGCGCGCTCGGCGAGCAGGTCGATCGCGACGGTGATCGGGTCTTGGGGCCCGGGATCTCTGAGCATCACTGATGCCGCTCCCGATCGCTGTTGGCTGTCCTGGGAGGTCGACGGGCGCGGCGCGGCGTCGCAGCGCGCGGGGAGAACCAATGTGGCGGCGTGGGGTAGCCGGGCGGCGGGCCTTGATCCGTGATGACCCTCTCCGCCGGCGAGCTGGGGGCGAAGCCCCACCACGTCACCGCCGTGGCCGTCGAGGCACGCTGGCACGTGTCGCTCACGCCCGCGGTCGTCGCGGATGCCGGCGGTTCCGGGCGAAGGACTTGGTCGTAGGCCGCTCTTCGGTCGGGGTCGCCCAGCACCTCGTAGGCGGCCGAGATGTGCTGCATCCGCTCGGTCGCCTCATGCGTCGAATTGAGGTCCGGATGCCAGCGCTTGGCGAGGCGTCGGAACGCGAGCGCGATCTCCCTCGAGTCGGCACTCTCGTCCACCTCGAGGATTTCGTAAAGGTTCTCGTCGACAACGCTCATGGATGAGCGTCGCCTTCGCCCGGCGCTCCGCGCACGTCGTCGCGCCGTCGCGGCGAGCAGGACCTACGTCGGGCGGTGAGCGCCGGGATGCGCCGCGGCATGGATGGGTAGTTGGCGGCCAATGCCGGTCTGCCTGCCGTCCGCTCCAGCCGCAAATCGCCGTCGCGCGCGCGACGCGAGTCCGCGGTCTAGCACGCCCATGCGGCCCTCGAGAAGCGCCAAGTGCACCGGCTGAAGCGCCCGACGGCCAGGCCTGGCCCCTGTCGTCACACGGTCGGGCTTGAGCGCCGAACGCCGGAGCGCTAGCTCAGAACGCGGCGGTGAGGGATTTAGGGGAGGCGGCAGGCACGCGCCCGCTGCGCTAGAACACTATAAACGGGTGCGTTGACCGCGCCCTGCACGATCGCCATCGGATTGCGAGGACACGATGTCTACGCACGAACATCGGGGCAGCAGCTCATCGGCCCGCGCCAGCGCCGCGCTTGCGCTGGCGGCGCTCGCCGCCTGGGGCGTGATCGGGCTGCTCGGCGCCGGGAACGCGGTGGCTGGGACCTACACGATCGGCGACTGCCCCGACGCCTTCGACCATGCGACGACCGCAGGTCCCTGGCAGTTCTTCGGCCCGTCGTCAGGCGCGACCATCAACACGCAGTGTGCCGGCGCCAACGGCACGATTTGGACCGATATCGTCGATCTGCCGACCGAAGTGATGGGGTTCCGTGCCAGCACCGAAGGAACTCACGACGCGATCGTCAACGCTCGCCTATGGTGGCACGCGTTCGGCAGCCCCAGCGGCGAGGTGGAAGCAGAACTGGACGCAGCCAACGCCGCCGGCGAATACCTGGCGATCAGCTCGTGGGATGGCAGCGGAGCGTTGGTGGAACAGATATCCACCCCCGAAGAACGCTCATTCGCCGCCTCCGAAGACGCGACGAGCATTTGGGTGGGTGTGCACTGCCTAGCCGCGGGCCAGTGCCAGATGACCGAATCCTTCGGCGTCGGGGTCCAAATCTACGGCGCCGAGCTCACGCTCTCTGACGAAGTGCCTCCGACCGCGGCCATCACCGGTGTGCAAGACGAAGGCGGCGCCAGCGTCAGCGGTCCGGTGCAGACAACCTTCACCGCGACCGACCCAGACGCCGGCGTCAAGAAGGCCGAACTGCTGCTCGACGGCGCGCCCGTCGCGACGCACGACTACAGCTCCTCCTGCACCTACACCCAGCTGCAGGCGTGCCCCGGGACCATCTCTGACCGGCTGGAATTCACCGGCGCCTCGGTGCCAGAAGGCGCCCACCAACTCGCGGTGCGCGTCACCGACGCCGCCGGAAACACGACGGTCACGCCAAGCCGAGCGCTGACCACGGCTCACCACATCCCCAATGGGGTTCCGTGCCCGTCTCCAACGATCACCGTGACCGCCGACCGGCGAGCCAGCAAGGTGACGATCCCGTTCGGCCACCGGGCAATGGTCGAAGGACGCTTGGGGTGCGGAACGACCCCGGTGCCAGGAGCGAGCATCACGCTCGGCATCTCCACGATCGCCGGCGCGCCCGCGGCAAGCTCGGTCCCTATTCCCACCGCGCCAGACGGTACGTTCCGCTACGAAGTGGCGCCGGGGCCGAGTCGCCGGCTCACCTTCAGCTACCGCGCTTACTCCAACGAACCGGCGCCGGCCACCCAGACCACGCTGCAGGTCGACGTGACGCCGAAGATCACACTCCACATCAGCCCACGGCGCACCCGCAACAACGGCACGATCACCTGGCGCGGGCGGATCGAAGGCGGACCCTACCCGGCCGGCGGGATGCCGCTGCTCGCCCAGGTGAAGGAGGGCAAGCGCTGGCAAACCTTCGACCAGATCGTCGTCCACGACGGTAAGATCGGTTATCGCTACACGTTCCGTCGCACCAGCAAGCCCACCACCTACAGCTTTCGCGTGGCGCTCCCGAGCGGAGGCGCGGTCGGGTACGAATATTCCGCTCCAGCCTCCAGCCGCCAAGTCGAGGTGCACGTCCGGTAGCGGCGACAGCCGCGACGGTTGATCTGGGGCCCAGCGTGGGGCCCGAACCGGGCCAAGGCGCGGGCCGGTCCCCCGATTAGCGGGACACTTGCGTCCCGGCTGGCGATCTCACCCGCAAGCCTAGGAGTTGGCGGCAGGCACAGAACGACGAGCTCCCAATGAACCAGGCATGCACCCAGCCCTTCGCTGCCGATGACAACGACCGCCACATTCAGGGACCGGCGCGTCTTGACCCTCGATCGACTCAGCCTCAAGGACGCCCAGCTCGTCATCAGCCAGGAGGCCCTGCGTCGCGGCGCGCTCACATCCAGCGAACTGGCCGCGCGCTCCGGCCCCGTTGAGGCCGTGCGCGTCAGCGTCCGCTCACCCCTGTGGGCGACAACAGTCGCGACCGTCTACTTCCCGACCGAGAGCGAAGCCAGCGAATGGGCGCACGATCTGCTCTCCCGGCTGCCTCGAATCGAGCACCCCAAGCCAGGCGCAAGGGCCCAGGTATGGCACCTGCAACTCAGCGCGGCGAGGATCCTCGGCACGCACGTGGTCGGCGGCGCCGTCCTCGGTGTGCTCGAGCCCGCCTACGGCCGGCAACTGCGCGCATCGCTCGCCAACGGCGCACACGCAGCCAGCCCGCCAGCGCCCAGCTCCAGCCACGACACCGCGCCGGGCGAGGCCCTCGCAGACCTCGCGAAAGCGATCACCAAGGCACTAAAGCCCGTCGAGCCGCGGTGGATCACAGCGACCATCACGCGCGTCAGCAAAGCGCGCAGCGGCAACGTGTTCCTGGCGCTTGAAGGCAGAGAGGCGACATTCGACGCCGTGGTGTTCGCGGCGGCGGTCGCAAAGCTCGGGCCGATGCCCCAGCAGGGCGAGAGCATCTCGGCCCATGTCGCACGCGTGTCTCTCTACCAGCCCCGTGGGCAGCTGAGCCTCGTGATCGATGGGTTCGATACCGAGCTCGACCGTCCGTCGTGAGCGGCCACCCGACCGCGGGCACGGCCATCGATCGCCAAGGGCCGCTGACGCTGCTCCCCCCGACCCCCGCGATCGAGCTCACCGCCGTTCACCGACGGGCGGTCTGCTACGGCGCGCACGATACGGGCGCGCTGCGCGAGACCGAGAGCCAGGCGACCCCGACCAAGCTTCTGAGCCTTGTCATCCTGCGTCTCCCTGATGGCTCGCTGGCCACTTTTGTGGTCCAGATCTTAGGAGGCGGGCACCGCTACGAGCGACTGGATGGTGTCGTCTCACAGCTGAAGCTGCAGGCAGCAGGCGCGATCCGGCTCTGTCAGCGGGCCCTCGAGGTGCAAGGGCGAAACGTCGGCTATGACCGGGCGGAGTGGAGCATGAGCAGCCTCGAGACGCCCTCGGCGCTGCTGTACATCTCGCACCGGGAAGCGTCAGGAGGTGAGCCGTGCTTGACGCCCGTCGGCGAGCTCCGAGAAGCTACGCGCGCGATCTGCCAGGCGATCGCGGCGGTCGAGACCGACCGGATGGCGGTCCCTGGACATCTGAGCGAAGCGATCGGCCGGCTGCTGTTGCTGTTCATGCTCGCGAGCGAGCTCGGCGCACAAAACCGCGGCGACGGCTAGCGCACCCGCGGCGTGGCGCTCCGGCAGGCCTGTCGGTCAACCCGTTAAGCGTGTGCTGGGCGCCCTTGCTGATCGTAGGCATCCACGAGACCAGGTGGTACACGATCGCCATGGGATGCGCTCAAGGCGAGCACCGGATCGGCGACCTCCCACGGTCTCTACGCGTACGGGAGGTACGCGCGGGCCGGCTCCCAATACTGGCGCACGCGATCAGGCGAGCGCCTGCGCAACACAAAGCATGCACCGAGAAGGAGAGGGTTTCGAATGACCAGACACTGCGCCACGGGATTGCATCGGGCACTTGCCGTCGCATCCCTCGTCGTGTGCTGGGCCGCACTCTCGTGCGCAGTCGCCTCAGCAAACGAGTATCACGCCTTCAGCTGCGAAGACCCCTATAACAGCCAGGGGGCACCGGTTGACGACTGGCAGTACGACCTGGGCACCAACGGTTATGGCGACGGTGCCGGCTCGAGTTGCTCCGGAGGCGGCGGGGCGATCAGCGCGTGGCTGGACGGCGCGGTCACGCACGGCTTCGGGGAGGGAGGCGATGCCACGTTCACCGCCCCGGCCGGCGAAACGATCTCGGCGTTCACGCTCTGGCGCTACGAGGCCGTCGGACCGTCGGTCCCCTACGCCGCACCGCTTGCAACCATCGCCTACGCCCCAGGGGGCGTCGTCGTTGATGACTGTGCCCAGTCGAACGGCTGCTCATCGAGAGGGAATCCTCAGGACCGCTTGTCCTCCGCAAACGTTGTTGGCGCCAGCGGCCTGACGGGCGTGACACAGATTCAGGCGAGCGCTATCTGCGGCGGCGGTCCCGGCTCAGGAAACGTGTGCCAAACCGCGAACGTCGAGAACGGCAATAGCGGAGAAGTAGACATTTACGCCGCCGACATCGTCCTGAACGACCCGACCATCCCGGCGGTCACCAACGTCAGCGGACCGCTGGTCTCCGGCGGAACGCTGTCGGGCAGCCCAACGGTGTCCTTCGACGCTTCGGACTCCGGGCCCGGCGTCTACAGCGGGACGATCTGGGTTGACGGCAATCCAGCCTCCAAGCAGGCCCTGGACAGCAACGGCGGTGCGTGCCAGTCGCTCAACGTCACCAACGACGGGTTGCGGTCGTTCAATCACCCCCAGCCATGCAAGAGCCAGGTGAGCGCCACCATGGCGCTCAACACGAGCAGCCTCTCCCCCGGCACTCACAGCGTCCTGATCACCGTCGACGACGCCTCGGGCAACTCGACGATCGCCTGGGACGGGACGATCACGACCACCGACCCGAACCTTCCGAACGGGTCTCCTCCGTGTCGCCCGGCGGTGCTGTCGCTCGCCATCAACCGCAAGGGCAGTCGTGCGGTGATCCACTACGGGCACCGGGCGACGATCCAGGGCACGCTTCTCTGTGGCACAGCCCCGGTCGCCGATGCCGCGATCGCGTTCAGCGGCGGCGGGCTGGATGGCACGGTCGTGACCGACCAGGGCGGAGGATTCACCTACACGGTGCCCACGGGCCCGAGCCGGAGGATCACCTTCAGCTACCGCGCCTACTCCGAGGACCCGACGCTCGCGGCCCGCGCGAGCGCGCAGATCTCGGTGCTTCCCCGCATCCGGCTTACGATCAGCCCGCGCCGCACTTATAACGGCGGAACGATCAGCTGGCGCGGACGGATCACAGGTGGCCCGTACCCTTCCGATGGCGTCACGCTGCTGGTAGAGGTAAAAGACGGACGTCGCTGGCAACCGTTTGACGAGGTCGTCGCGCATAAGGGTCGGTTCCGCTACCGCTACACCTTCTTGCGCACGAGCAGCCCGACCACCTACACGTTTAGGGTGGCGCTTCCCGCGAGCGGGTCGGCCGGATACGACTACGACCACTCGGCCGCCAGCAACGAAATCAGCGTTTACGTGCGGTGATCGGCGACGCGGCTAGGGCGTGTCCGACGAGTTGATCTCCTTGGGCGCGCCGGTCCGCGGGTCGGGTCGTGACGGCCGCCCGCGCCTCTGCGGGAACCTCCTGGCGGGTGATCGGCTTCTGGATGGTGTGCCCCCGGACGTCGCTTCGAAAAAGCTCGCAGACGTGGGTTTGGAATGTCAATCGAGGGGATGCGCGAGGCGGCCGTGCGACCCCGCGAACCTCGATCTGCCAGGGACAACACAGCGCGTTGCGGGGCCGTTGCAGCGGCGAGCAGGACAATCCCGGGCGCGGGCAGGCAAACGACGACCTCGCTCCAAAACACAGGTGATGTCCGCAACGTCCGAGGTTTTCGACCTCCTCCTAAGCCGACCCAGCAAGGTCGCGCGGCCGACGCTTCCCGTCACACCGAGAGACGCTCGTCGCAGGCTCGCATCTCAACACAGCGCGCAGGCAGGGTGGAAGCCTTGCTCCAGCTCACAACTAGCCGCTGAAGTGGGCACTGAGCCGTGAGCGAGCTGCACCTCGACGCCGAGACAATAGAGGCGCTCGCCGAGCAGGTCGCGACGCGGATCGCCGACCGCCGAAAGGCCTCGGCTCCTGAGCCAAGAGACCATCTCTTGCTCGCCCTCCCTGTCGTCGCCGAGCGACTGGGATGCTCGACCGCGGTCGTTCGCGCGTACGTGCGCCGAGGCGAGCTCGTCGCCTACAACGTCGCCGGGCGCTGGCAGGTCCGCGAATCTGACGTCGAAGCTTTCCTGGAGCGTCACCGCGTTCCCAGCGATCGCTCGACCCCTGCTCCGACCCACGCGCGACGCGGGCCGCGACGCGGGCGTCTGGCTGCGCTCCAGAGCGAGGGATGAGGCGTAAGCTGGCCGTGATCAGGAATAGGTCCCATCCCGTGAGGACAAGAGGGGGCCAGGAACAGCCGGAGAGGACTCGATGAGCGTCCAGAAGACCAAGCAGGGCGGCTGGAAGGCGCGGTGGCTCGACGAGACGGGCACCCATCGCTCAAGGACGTTTCCGAAGGGGCAGAAGGAACTTGCCGACGTGTTCGACGGCAAGATGAAAGAGCGCAAGCTGCTTGGCGATCTGGCGTTCCTCGAGCTCGGCAAGCAGACACTCGGCGAGTACGTCACCGAGACCTGGGCACCAGCGCACCACGCTACCAAGGCGCCGAACACCCGCAAGCTCTACACCTACTTGTACGACACGCACGTCGACCCGGTGCTCGGCAACATCCCACTGCGCGGGCTGAACCCGGAGGTGATCGCGCGCTGGCAAGCCGATCTGGTTGACGCTGGCGCCGGCCCCGAAGCGGTTCGGAAGGCCCACACGCTGCTCGGCGGGATCCTGCAACGTGCCGCGGAGAGCCGGCGGATCTCCTACAACCCCGCGCGACTCGTGACGCCGCTCGCATCGCCCGAGCGCGAGGAGGTGCGACCGCTCGCGCCCGAGACCGTCGAGCTGCTCCGCCGTCACATCAGATACGACGAAAAAGGCTCTGAGCGACAGTGGGGCCACCGCAACGCGGCGCTGATCTCCCTGCTCGCATACAGCGGCGTACGCCCGCAGGAGGCGCGAGGGCTGCGCTGGGAAAATGTTCGCGACGCGACGCTGTTGGTCTACTCGCCCAAGACCCGCCGCCGCGGCCGGCGGTCGCGGACCGTCCGCCTGCTCTCGCCGTTGAAGTCCGACCTCGCGCAGTGGCGGCTTGCGTCCGGCCGGCCAGGCGATCGGGCGTGGGTGTTTCCCGGTGAGGGTGGTGAGCAATGGACCGAAAATGGCTACGAGCAGTGGCGCGGACGGACCTGGAAACGGGTGCTCAAGCGCGCCAAGCTCGCCTACCAGCGCCCGTATGACCTGCGCCACAGCTTCGCGTCCTTGCTGCTGCACGAAGGCCGCTCTGTGATCTATGTCGCACGCCAGCTCGGACATGGCGCGCAGCTCACCGCCAACACCTATGGGCACGTGATCGACGAGCTCGAGGACCAGCCCCGGGTCTCCGCCGAGGAGGCAATCCGGGCCGCTCGGTTGCCCTCAGATTGCCTCCAGGCCAAAAAGCCCAGACGCGCAGACTAATAAAAACCCTGCAAATCAGGGTATGGAGCCAGCCGGGATCGAACCGGCGACCTCCTGCTTGCAAAGCAGGCGCTCTCCCAACTGAGCTATGGCCCCTCGGAAGGGAGTTTAACCGCGGGCCTCGGGCCGACGGGATGGACCTCAGCCGTCAGGAAGCGCGCGCTCGAGCGCGGCACGGTCTGTCGGTGCTCCGTGCGCCGGGAGCACGGACTCGACCGAGAGGAGCCTCCATGGCTACCGACCCCCCCAGCACTGACCGCGTTACTCACATCCTCGCGCTCATGAAGCAAGGCGACGACGCCTTCAACCGGCGTGACAGGGCCGCGATGGATGCCGCCCACCACCCCGAGATGGTCGCGCACATCACGGGTAACGCCGAGCCGATCCACGGCCGGAGCGCGCACGCCGCCGCCATGGACGCGATGTTCCGAGCGTTCCCCGACGTCCACGTCGACAACGATCCCTACCCGCTGCAGTTCGGTCAGGGCGACTGGATGACCGTGGTCACCAAGGCCACGGGAACCTTCAGCGGCGAAATGGCCCTGCCCGACGGGACAGTGATCCCCGGCACAGGCAAGTCCTTTGAGCTCAACTTCTCCTCCACAGCGAGATGGGAGGACGACCAGCTCGTCGAGCAGTACGTGTTCTGGGACTCAGCGCTCATGGCCCAGCAGATCGGGCTCGCCTAGCACCCAGAACGCCATAGGTGGATCTACGGTTGGGTGGCCCCTAGCGCACGCCGCACCCGCCACCCCTCCGTGACCACCTTCGCCCACGAGCGACTGGTCCTGCCCCGGTTTGCGTGACACCGGGTTTGTCTGTTGATTGTTGTTGTTCCAGCGATTGATCTCAACCACCGAGCGGCGAGAGTCGTAGTTGTTCGTAGGCGACTGCGGAGAGCATCCCGAGGGTCGAGTGGCGGCGTTGGCGGTTGTAGAACGCCTCGATGTACTCGAACACTGCGGACTGCAGCTCGAGCCGCGACGGCCAGGTGCGACGGTTGACGAGCTCCTTCTTGAGCGTCGCGAAGAACGTCTCGGCGACGGCGTTGTCGTACGCGTCGCCGCGGGAGCCCATCGAATCGATCAGACCAAGACCGCAGGATCGCGGATAGCGCGAGCTCGCCCGTCTCCGAGCCAAGGCAGCCCATCACCGCGACCGAGTCCGCTGGATGCACGCACGGAACGAGCATGATCAGCGCCGATTCAATCGCTTGCACGGCAGGGTCAAGGAACGAAGGCCGGTACTGCCTCTCGCACCGCGAGCAGCATTCAGCCGATTGGCGGGTCGAGCAGACGCGGCTCGTCTATCCGTTGGCGGGCGAGGGTGGCCTCTACATGGCGGCCACCCTCACCCCGACGCTAATCGGAGGTTGCCGCCAACTGCGCGGCTGCGGCCGGCGCGGTGTCGGCTTTGGCTTCGCCGCTGAGGAACTCGAGCATCGCGGCGTTGGTCGCCTCGGGATGGGTCCAGCCGATGTTGTGCGGCCCAGCCGCGACCTCGACCACGGTCAGGTCGGCGATCAGGCCCTCCTCGCGCAGTCTTCCCGTCGTGGCCGCGAACGGCAGGACACGGTCGGCGCCGCCGTGGACGGCCAGGACGGGGATGCCGATCTTGGGCAGGTCGCCGCGGAAGTCGGTCAGCCACGTATCGATGCAGGCGTAGGTTGCGTAGGGCGATGAGCCGGCCGCCACCTCGAAGCTTGCTCGCAGCGCGGCGTCACCGATCCGCTCCGGGGCGAGGACGTCCGTGTTGTAGAAGTTGGCGAAGAAGGCATCGAAGTACGCGTAGCGGTCCGCCACGATCGCGTCCTTGATGCCTTCGAACACCTCCCTTGGGACGCCCTCGGGGTTGTCGTCGGTCTGCAGCAGGAATGGCGGGATCGATCCGATCAGGACTGCCTTGCTGATACCGGCCGATCCGTAGGTTCCGAGGTAGCGCACGACCTCGCCGCTGCCCATCGAGAACCCGGCGAGCACGACCTCCTGATCGAGCTCGAGGTGGTCCAGCAGCGACTTGAGGTCAGCGGCGAACGTGTCGTAGTCGAATCCCGTCGTCGGCTGGCTCGATTTGCCGAACCCCCGGCGGTCGTAGGTGATGCAGCGGTATCCGTTCGCGAGCAGCACCCGCTCCTGGCGCTCCCACGAGTTGCCGTCGAGCGGGTAGCCGTGGATCAGGACGATCGGCTTACCGGCGCCGTGGTCGTTGTAGTGGATCCTGATATCGGCGGTGTTCTCCGTTCCGACTTTGACGAATGGCATGGTGCCTTCCTTACTTGTGGTCGTTATGGGTGGGCTGCTCGCGGGCTACTGCGCTTGAGCAATCGCATGGGTTGCGGGCGGGCGGTCAATGGCCAGCGCTCTGTCCGCCGTCGATGTGCAGGATCTCGCCGGTGACGAAGGAGGCGCGCTCGAGATACAGGATCCCGTCGACAACGTCGCCGATCTCGCCGACGCGGCCGAGTGGGTGGAGGGTCCCCATGCCCTTGTAGGACGCCGGGTCGTGCATCGGGGTCCTGATCACCCCGAGCGAGACCGCGTTGACTCGGACGCCCCGAGCGGCGTATTCGACCGCCAACGATCGGGTCACTGCGACCAGGCCGCCCTTGGTTAGCGAGGCCAGCGCGGAAGGTCTCGTGCTGTCGGCGTGGTCGACGAGGCTGGTGCTGACGTTGACGATGTGGCCCGCTCCCTGGGTGACCATCGGCCCGATTGCCTGCTGCGTGATGCGGAAGAACCCGGCAAGGTTCACCGCGGTGATCTCGGCAAAGTCATCGCTTGTGTAGTCGGTGAACGGCTTGCCGATGTACACCCCGGCGTTGTTGATCAGGCTGTCGATCCGTCCGAACCGCTCGAGCGCTCGCTCTACCACGCGACAGGAAGTCTCGGCGTCTGTGATGTCGCCTTGCACGGTGAGGAGGTCGGAGTCGTCGGAGGCGGGGATCGATCGCGAGGTGGCGACGACCGCGTAGCCGCCGCGGCGGAACGCGGCCGCGAGACCGGCGCCGATCCCCCGGTCGGCGCCGGTGATGATCGCGACTGACTGCGGCGCTGCACTCATCCGACGAGGTAGGTCTCGTAGATGACGCCGTCGGCCTGGCGGCCGCCGACACTGATGAAGACGCCTTTGTTCAACCAGTCGAGATCGGAGGCCGCCGTCTCGATCTCGGTAGAGGTGCGAAAGGTGTATTCGCCGGGGTCCACGTCCTCTCCACGCCCGAGGCGCGCGAGCACCTCCGGGCTGCCGTGACGGATGCCGCGTGACTGGACGTAGAGGAGGTCCCCCCGGTCGGTCTGCAGGATATGGCGGATGTCGCCGAGTACGGTTCCGTCTGGGAGGATCATCTGCCAGTCGGCGCTCGCGCCTGGGAGCACCCTGCCGCTTATCTCTGGACCGCTGAATGTCCCGCCGGTCAGGGCCACGATGCGCCGGTGTCCTCGGGCTGTCTCTCCGAGCTCCAGCGGGGCGGCGAGAGTCGCCTCCAACCGGTAGACCTTGGTCAGGTGAGGTTCGGGAAGATGACTGCTCACGGTTCGTTCCGGCCGGCGACCGGGAAGCCGTTGGGCCGCCGGATCATTCGGATGGGGCTCGAGCGGGGTGACTGCGACGCGCATCCATTCGTAGAGCGGCAGCGCGCGCAGCAGGCCGTCTAACTCGCCTTCACTCTCAGCGCGGTACAACCCGATAGGCCGGCTCTCACCGGGGGCAACGCGCCGCGTCCACAGCCGAACTAGGTGTCCTTGGTCCGCGAGCTTGGCTGCGGCGGCCGACTCAGCGCCCTCGCGCGCAGTGACCTCGGTCTCCGGAGTCCCCTCGGGAACACTGATCTCTAACTCAACCAGGAAATCCATCGCGCTCACCCGACCAGGTCCTGGCCGCCATCGACGTCGTTGCTCGCTCCCGCCAAGGCCGAGTTGCTCATGGTGTGGACAGCGAGCGCGTCGGCCTCGATCTTGCGACGGAGCGCCTTGAGCGCGTCGGCGTAGATCTCCGAGAAGCTCGGGAAGGGCTGGATCGTGTCGTTCAGCACCTCGAGCGGGACGCGGGCGCGGATCGCAAGCGTTGCTTGCTGGAGCCACTCGCCCGCCTCGGGGCCGAGGGCGTAGGCGCCGGTCAGCCGCTCACCGTCGCTGAGCAGCGTCAGGAACCCGTTTGATTGGGCGTACGCGTGCGTGTACGTGGCGGTCCGTGACACCTCCGCTATCGGCGCGCTCGCGTCGAAGGGGGCCTCGCCGGCGCCGACTGCGGCGGCCTGCGGGTCGGTGTATGTCACCCGCGGCACGGCCTCGTAATTGGCAGCCCGCCGTTCGCCGAGGATATTCGCCGCGACGATCTCGCCCTCGTATTCGCCGACGTGGGTCAGCGGCCATATGCCGTTGACATCGCCGATCGCCCACAGACGTTCGCCCGCTTGCATGTGATCGTCCACCTGGATCCCGCGGGGGTCAGCCTCCACGCCCACCGTCTCGAGGCCGATACCCGCGACGCGCGGGCGCCGGCCGGTAGCCACGAGCAGCCGGTCGCCGCGCACGTCCGAGCCGTCGTCGAACTGCAGGACATAGTCATCGCCCTCGCGCCGCGCAGCGGCGGCGCGCATCCCGAGCATCAGCTCGATTCCGTCCCGCTCGAGCGCCTCGCCAAGCGCCCCGCCGAGCGGCGCCGCCTCGCGGGCGAGCAGGCGGTCGGCGCCCTCGACGATCACCGCTTCGCCGCCCAGCCGCCGCGCGACCTGCGCGAGCTCGACGCCAGCGGCGCCGCCCCCCAGCACCAGCAGCCGGCGCGGGACGGCTGCGATGCTCGTCGCCTCGCGTGTGCCCCAAACGCCATCCAGCTCGCGGAGTCCCGGGATCGGAGGAACGATCGGATCCGATCCGGTGGCCACGACGACGTGCTCCGCGCTGTGGCGGACGCCGTCGACTTCGACCACGCCGGTGCCGGCGAGCCGGCCGGTGCCACGGAACAGGTCGATGCCACGGTCCGCCAGCCACCGCGCCTGGCCGGTGTCGGTGTAATTGGAGACCATGAAGTCGCGCCACGCGAGCGCCGCCTGCACGTCGACCTCGGCGGTTGCTCCAGCCTCGCAGGCGCCGTGCACCGCCTCGCCGGGGCGCAGCAGCGACTTCGATGGAATACACGCCCAGTACGTGCACTCGCCGCCGACCAGCTCTCGCTCGACAACGGCGACGTTCAGCCCACGCGCAGCCAGCGCCGCCGCGCAGTGCTCACCCGGGGCGCCGCCCCCTAAGACGATGACGTCGTGGGCATTGCTGGAACTCATGGTTACCTCCCTTCTGGTCTGGTCTGGTCTGGTCTGGTCTGGTCTGGGCTTAGGTGTTTGACGGTCAATCCACATCGGTGCCGCGTTGCCCCGGCCGCCGCAACCGCAGCGGCCGGGGCGAGCGCCGTATCGGCTATGACGGCAGGTCCGACCCGGCCTGCTCGGCCACCATGTAGGTGGCGTACCAGGCGAGCCAGTTGGTGTCTTGGTCCGACCGGTGGAACAGGTGCGCCCGCCCGGCGCGCTTCTCGTGCTCACGGTGGGCAGCCTCGGCACGCCGAAGCGCGCTCTCCAGGTCCGTCGTGGATACGTAGCCCGTCTCAGTGGCGTTCATCCGGCCTGGGCGCCGGGTCGTGACCTCCTGGACGATGTACATATTGTCGTCCGGATCGTTGAAAGAGAAGAACGACCCGTAGCTGGCGCGCTCGGGGTCCGGGCCCGGCTGGCGCGCCTCGACCGGGAACGGCGGGCCATGCCAGATGTCGCTCACCTCGATGCCACGGCCGACGAGCTCCTCGTGCGCCGCCTCGATGTCGGAGACGACGACGGTGGTCTCGGCCGAACCAGGCGCCGCCGTCGTGAGGCCCTTGCCGAACGTGATCGAGGCTGGCGAGCCCGGGGGTGTGAACTGGACGATGCGAAGGCCCTCCATCGGGGCGACGTCGTCGTCGAGCCTCCAACCCAAGCGCTCATAGAACTCCTTGGATCGGTCGACGTCGGACACGGGAAAGATCTGGTTCTCGAGCTTCATGTCGACCTGCCCGACGCTCGCGTCGCGGCTTGTGGTGCCTTCTTCAGTGGCGCTCATGGCTACCTCCTGGTGTGTAGGAAGACCTCAATTGGTCTTGGTAGTGGTGATGCCATGAAGCGTGCTCCCCCCACCTGTTCGTCGCGTCCGGTGGGCACCCCGGTACACCCCCGGGGGTGCCCGATCCCGTGGTCACGGGCCGTGGGCGCCGGGGTTGCCAACGCGGGGAGCCGCGCCTACGCTGGCGTCGCGATGTCAACTACCGTTTCCGCCCGGCGGCTGCTTGGCCGGCGCATCGAGTGCGCGGCGCTGGATCAGCTGGTGGCGAGTGTGCGCGCGGGTCCAAGCCGGGCGCTCGTGCTGCGCGGGGATGCCGGGATTGGCAAGACTGCGTTGCTGGAGTATCTGGCGCAGCACTCGTCGGGGTGCGGCATCGCCCGGGCGGCCGGAGTCGAGTCGGAGATGGAGCTCGCGTACGCGGGGTTGCAGCAGCTCTGCGCGCCGTTCCTGGATCGCGCCGAGCGCCTTCCGGGTCCGCAGCGCGGTGCGCTTGGCACCGCCTTCGGTTTGCGCGACGGCGATGCGCCGGATCGGTTCCTCGTCGGCCTGGCGGTCCTGAGTCTGCTCTCCGACGTCGCGGAAGACCGACCACTCGTTTGCATCGTCGACGACGCGCAGTGGCTCGACGCGGCCTCGGCACAGGCGCTGGCGTTCGTCGCGCGCCGTCTCGGTGCGGAGTCGGTCGGGCTGGTCTTCGCCGTGCGCGAGCCGAGCGGCGAGCGGCACTTCGAGGGGCTGCCGGAGCTCGCCGTCGGCGGGCTGGATGACCGTGATGCGCACGAGTTACTCGCGACCGTGGTCACCGGTCCACTTGACGAGCGCGTGCGTGATCGTCTCGTCGCCGAGACGCGCGGCAACCCGTTGGCGCTGCTCGAGCTGCCACGAGGCTGGACGCCTGCCGAGCTCGCGGGCGGGTTCTGGCTGTCCGACGGACCGGCGTTGTCGGAGCGGATCGAGCAGAGCTTCAGGGAGCGGCTGGCGCCGCTGCCGACCTCGACACGGCTGTTGCTTCTCGTCGCCGCGGCAGAGCCGCTGGGGGATCCGGTGTTGGTGTGGCGGGCGGCCGCGGAGCTCGGCATCGGGCCGGACGCAGCTGCGCCGGCCGCCGCCGCGGGACTGGTCGATTTCGGCGCGCAGGTGCACTTTGGTCACCCGCTCGTGCGTTCGGCGGTGAAGCGCGCGGCAGCACCGGAGGAGCGACAGCGCGTTCACCGGGTGCTGGCCGAAAGCACCGATGCCGACATCGACCCCGATCGCCGCGCCTGGCACCGCGCGCACGCGACGGCCGGGCTCGACGAGGACGTCGCCGCCGAGCTCGAGCGCTCGGCCGGCCGAGCGCGCGCGCGAGGCGGCATGGCGGCGGGGGCGGCATTTCACGAGCGCGCTGTCGAACTGACGCCCGATCCGAGGCGCCGGGCACAGCGTGCGCTCCTCGCGGCAAAGGGCAAGCACCAGGCCGGCGCGAACGACGCAGCGCTGCGGCTGCTGGCGGTCGCCAAGGCAGGACCCCTGGACGAGCTCGAGCAAGCGCGCGTCCAGCTGTTGCACGCGCAGATCACCTTCGCGATGACGCGCGGCCGCGACGCTCCCCCCCTGCTGCTCGATGCGGCCAAGCGGCTCGAGCCGCTGGATCCCAGGCTCGCGCGCGAGGCATACCTCGAGGCATTCGCGGCTGCGCTCTCCGCCGACCGCCTGGTGCGTGGAGGCGATCCGCGCGAGGTCGCCGCCGCCGTTCTGGCCGCTGACTGGAAGCCCTCTACCCGTGCCTGCGACCTGCTGCTGGACGGGCTCGCCCTCCTCACCCGCGAGGGCTACGTTGCGGGAGCGCCGGCGTTGAAGGTCGCGCTGCGCGCGTTCCGTGACGAGCGGCTCTCCGAGGAGGACGAGCTGCGCTGGCTGTGGCTGGCCTGCCGCATCGCCCGGGCGCTGGCCGATGATGGGGCGTGGGACGAGCTCACCGCGCGCCATCTCGAACT
>Ga0182024_10009684_pt1 | contig 19855 bp, 24 predicted proteins | sample P32metaG_FD_120480 | JGI IMG/M metagenome (GOLD analysis project Ga0182024, IMG submission 120480) | Permafrost microbial communities from Stordalen Mire, Sweden - P3-2 metaG (Illumina Assembly) | ecosystem: Environmental > Terrestrial > Soil > Wetlands > Permafrost | place: Sweden: Stordalen... | reverse complement strand
GTACCGTCGGAAGGGAGTTCGATGCTTCTTGTGCCGAGGCACGCTCGTATCTGGGCGAGCCCCAGCGGGGTTGGAAGACGCGGTTGATCACTGAGGGGCGATCAGCCGAGTGTGGGCCTCGTCAAGCCTTGGCTGGGACGTAACCGATGACGACCGAAAAACGCTTCGAAGCCTGCAAAAGAACCATCAGTTTGGTACCCACAGTGGTACCAAACTCAAGTGATCAAGTGCACTTTGACGCGGGTTCAATCTCCCGGCGAGTGACGCGTCGAATACGTCCTGCCAGCCGTCCTGGAGCACGCTTCCCATCTCGGGTGTGCGGTACGGCTCGCGCCATTCGACAGGTTTGTGTGGCGCGAGCGTTTCTGTGAGCTTGGACTCGATCCCGACGAGCATTTGTGGGGTTTGCAACACGCAGTCGAGATTCGCCTCGCCGCCGCCGTGGGCGATCCTGAGCTTGTGCTCAAGCGATAGCGGTGAGTCAAAGCCACCGAGGCCCGCGACTTGCATCTCGTGTTCGGCGCCGAGCCAGCCGCCGAACGCGTTCATGGCCAGCGCGGCCGATGAGTAGGGCGCATGCGCGCGTCGCTTGCCAGATCGTGTTGGGTTGAGTTCTCCACCGGCGCCCTGCGCGAGCTGTGCGCCAAGCACCTGAACCTGCTCGCTCGAAAAGCTAGGCAGGAGGTTGTCGCTGAGTCTGCGTGTGTGCGTACCGCCGACGAATCGTTCGACGATTGTGTCGGGAAGAAGCTCTTGCAGCCGCTGCGCGATGGCGCTCTGCGCCGTCAGTTGGACGCTGGCGATCATTGTGTGTGGGCAACAGAGAAGGTTGGTCGACCCTCGACCAGGGTCATGTCAAGAAATGCGACCGTCGAACCCACGGTGACAGGACGCCGCTGACCATTAGTTCAGACGCCCGAGCGTACGCGCGCTTAGCCAAGAGTGGACGCACCCCGCGTGGCGGAGACTGCGCCGTCACCACATACACGTCAAGCGTGCTAGCCGGCCGTGCGATGTTGAAGTAGTCGCTGAATTGACTCTGCACACGCTTGCGTTGTGAGTCGCTGGAGAGCTGCGCGGCAAGCGCTTGGATAAGGCCGAGCTCGAGATTCTCGTCGCCCCCGACCTTGATCTCTGCCACGACTGGGGTCCGATCGTCAGCGTTGACCAGCAGCGCATCGAGGCTTATCCGCCGTTCAGAGCGCTGTGTAAGCCACACCCGTTTGCCTGCGGACACTGACGACATCGGCGTCAGCTCGCGGGCGACGAACTCAAAATCCAGGGTCGGATCCCCGGCAACCGACCAGCGGGTCGGGCGCCACAACAACGCCTGCACGTGCTCTGTATCGACGACATGCGCGGCCGTTGACCTGTCGCTCGCGAGTTTGAACATCGGGACCCGGCGCCCCGGGACGAACGAACCACGAGCCCTGAGATCCCGCACATCCGCGACAGAGGCGGCAAACGAGGCGGCGACTTCGTCTAGGGCGAAGTCGAAATCGAGCTGAGCTTGCTGCCCGCCTCGCCTGCGGACCTCCCAGTACAAGTCCTCAATCAGCTTGACCTCACCCACGCCGCCCAACCCTACCGCCTGAAAACTTGGTCGGACCCCCGGCATCATTCCGACTCCTCTGGTGCCCGAGCGTTGACTTCTCGCCGGAGCGGCCGCGGACCTCAAGCGCGAGATCGACTAAAGCGATCACGCCTCGGGTAAGCCGGCGTCATCCGTATTCCCTCTGGAGACATCTATCTCGATACGGTCAGCGAAATGTCTGAACGTGCCGTCTCGAGTTGCCTGCGATCCATGACCGCTGAGCCTCGAACGGTTATTCCAACGTGAGGAAGGGTGACTCGATGGCTAAGGCAGCAGCTGGCGGCGTCGGCGCGGATAGCTCGGTTGCGGACCAGCTCCGCGCGCTCGGTGTAAAGGGTGTCCTTGTGCACATGGCCGAGCACGGCCAGCTCCTCGCCCTGAAGTGCGAGATGCCGCAGTGCTACCACCACAAGGGGCGCGGCGCGTTCGATCCGATCAAGACGCCACGCACCAAGTGGGCGCCCTCGCCCGACCACTACCCGATCCTTAAGTCGGCCGGCGGGGAGCTCGTCCCCGAGAACGTTCGACTGTCCCACATCTGGTGCAACAACCGGGACCATGGATGGCGGACGCAGATCCGGACGCTGCTCGCGAAAGACAAGTCCCTCGCCGAGATCGCCGAGGCCCTGAACAGCAAGGGTGTCCCCCCGGCTCACGGTACGAACCGGTGGACGGCAGCCATGGTGCGCAAGGCCTACGTGTCCTAGGCCGGCGGGATTCATAAATATTTCGGGTGGATCCAGCTAGGTGTAACGATCGGGGTCTGGAGTGCACGGTCGCCAACGCGATAGCGACCATCGATACCTCCAAAATCTGAAAGCGCTAATCACGAAGCTGCCTCCGCGCGGCAGTACCGCGTGTCAGCCGAGGGGTGGACCGCCGGGTTTATGACCGAGCGCGGTGCAGGGTGCCGCCCGTGCCGTACTCGCCGCTGTGACGTGAGGTGACCGCGTCGTAAACGTTTGCGCCAACCCGCTTGAGGCAGTCGATGTCTCCGCCGGCGCAGTCGCCGGTGCCGGCGAAATGGCGCAGGTAATGGTGGTAACCGTCCGAGATGCTGTCGAGCGTGAGGCTGCCGTGACAGGTCGCGCTGAGCCGCCAGCTCCCGCGTGTCTGTGCGGCGTTGACGACGATGACGATGTGTACCGGTCTGGTGCCGCTGCCGCCGATGGCCCCAGTCCAGGTGCCCGTCAGCGGACCGCGATGGCGCGTGGCTCCCGCCGCTATGGTCGGCGCCACCACGAAGATCGCGGCCGCCGAGAGAAGCGCCAGCAGACGCATCTGGCCGGTCATGTCTTCAAGCTAGCGACGCAGTGGAAGGCGGTCAAGAGCCGACCAGATGAATCCCACTGCCTCGATCTTGAGCTGCCCCGCCCAGCGGCTAGTCGCCAAGGCGCTAGCGCGGCCTGCGTCGTTGCCAAGGTCGAAGCGATCGTTAGCGAGAGACTTGAGTACCGCGCAAAACTGGTGCCGCTGCGCGGACGCTGAGATTCATGTCGCGGCCAGGAAGCAGGTGCGCGGCGCGCTGCTCACTGCGGTCGTTCCGGTAGCCGGCTGCTGGTGTCATTGTGGGGCTGCGGTGGGGCGTTCTCGAGCGAGCCATCCTGCGATCGCGAGACTGGTAGCTGCTGAACCGAGGTAGATGGCGATGTAGCTGCTGTGAGCGATCAGGGCCGATCCGATCGCTTGCATCAGCGCCTGCGGTCCGAACAGCGCGAACGTCAGCGCGGCGGATATCCGGCCCTGAAGCTGGTTTGGTGTTTGGCGCTGAGCGACGTTCAGCGTCGCGAGGAACACGTACGGCAGCGCGAACCCCAGGATCAGGGAGCCGATCAGCGCAGCGGGAAGCCAGTGGTTGGCGCGCAAGACATTCCCGGCTGCGAAGTTGAGCAGGCCGATGACAGCAAGCCGGCGTTCGCCGAGTCGTGCGATGAGCCGCCCTGCGGTCAGCGAAGCGATGATCGACCCGGCACCGAGCAGAGCAGTGAATACCCCGAGGAACGCCGGGTGCTGTCCGACGCCCTGCACGAGGCTGTATTGCGCTGCGACACCCACCCCGGAAACGGCCATGATGGCGGCCGCGGAAACCGCAATCGATCGGATACTCGGTGTCTTGAGAAGATGGCGGGCGCCGGCGAGTAGCGCCGGCATGAGCCGTTCAGGCTCGTTTACCGGGCGGTCGTTCACTCGTATACGCGTGATGACCAGCGCGGCGAACACGAAGGTGGCCGCGTCGAGCGCCGCGACCGCGCCACCACCCACGAGCACGAAGAGTCCAGCCCCCAGGAGCGGTGCGACCAGCCTTCCGATCTCTTGGATGGAGAGCCTCCAGCCGTTGATTTTCTGCCGGAATTCTGTCGAGAACATCTGTGCGAACAACGCGTCCTCGGCGGGGTCGAGCAGAGTGGCCTCAATCCCGTATGCAGCCATCGCCACAAACACGATCCACAGCGCCGCGCGCGAGGAGACCAGAAGCAGAGGCAGAAGCGTCGCGGCAGAGAGCAGATTCAGCCATAGCAGCAATCGCTTTCGTGGTAGCCGGTCGGCGATCACGCCAGCGACCGGAGCTCCCATCGTCCCGGCATAGATGCACGCAGACGCCAGGCCAGCCTGCGAACTGCTGCCCGTCAGCGACTTCACCCACACCCCTGCCACAAGCGACATCGCGCTATTCCCCAGCAGCGACGCCGTCAGCCCGGCGAAGTACCAGCGGGCGTTCGCGACTGCAACCCGCTCATCCCGCTTCGTGGCCGGTCCGACTCCTTCCGGGTTCACGAGCTGCATCGCCCGACGGTATCGCGTAGGGTCGCCCGCGTGGCCCAGATCTAAGTCGCCTCCGCTTAGATCTACCAGAGTCCGATCGTCGAGCGGCCGCCCCGGGGCCGCGATCCGTATGCCGAGTCCACCGCCGGGGATACCGTTTGACCATGGACTTCCCGGACGACTACGCCGTCACGAGCGGCGATCGGATCTTTCACCACACGCAGAACGCAGTCGGAGCGTGTTTCGCAGCGGTGCATCACCGGATCCAGGAAAGCGCCAAGGCTCTCACCGACGATGATGCTCTTGCACTCAACCCGGAGGAGTGGGCGCATGAGATCGCAGCCGAATTCTCCGTCACCGCTCCGACCGTTGACGCGGGCAATCACAGCTTTGAGCAGGAGGGCCGAATCGAGGTCAACTGCACCGGGTGGCCGGGCATCTCGTTCAGCATGACCGAGATGGGGGGGCCAGTCATACGCGCGGGGCATCGATTCCGCGTGACTATGCCAGGGACGGGTGCTCTGACGCTGCTGAAGTCACGGCTGCCGCGCGGCGGCAGCGGATATAAGGTCGACATCCACTCGACCGGTATCACTCGTGTGTACGAATGGCCTCGAGTACTTCCCGCCACACAGTTGCAGGCCGACGTCGACAAGTTTCTGGCTAATTTCACCGCAGGCGCGGATGAGCTCTCCGAGCAGATCGCCAGGCAAAACGGCATGCTCGCGGATGTGGCGTCGAAGGCGTTGGCAAATCGTCAGACAGAGATCCGGGAATCCCGTGCGTACCTCGGCGATCTGCGCCTCAAGGTCACGCGCGACCCGGCGGCGGACACCCTCATCCCGGCGTTACCAATGCGGAACCCTGGGCCCGGCGCTGTTGCTCAGACTAGGACCCGACAGCCCGGGACGACGGAGGCACGCGATGCCACGGCAGCGCCGGCGCGGCTAGATCAGCCGACGCTTGATCAGTTCTACGATCACGTGGTGACGGTCCTAGGCGCCGTCATGGTCGGCTTCGAGCGATCCCCACGGCGCTTTGCTAAGGCCGCGGAAGAGACGCTGCGCGACTTCATGCTCGTGACGCTAAACAGCCACTACCAAGGCGCTGCGACCGGCGAGACCTTCAACGGAGGCGGTTCGGATTGCCGCGTACGGTGGGCTGCGCCTCGGCGAGCTGCTCGCGCTGCGCTGGCGAGACATCGATTGGAGTGGATCCGCGCTAACAATCAGCCGCGCGCTTTCCGCCGGAGTCGAGGGCGGCACCAAGTCAGGGCAGGTTCGGCGCGTGCCGATGGCCGACCAAGCTGCCGCCGCACTGGACCGGCTCTCTCAGCGCGATGACTTTGTCGACCCGGACGAGCTCGTGTTCTGCAATGCGCTCGGTCGCCGACTCGACGGCTCCGCACTTCGGCGACGCTTCAAACGTGCGCGCGACGCCGCCAGCCTGCGACCCCTGCGCTGGCATGATCTTCGCCACACGTTCGGCTCGCTGCTCGTCGCCGCCGGCGTCGACCTAGTCAGTGTCAAGGACGCAATGGGACATTCCCAGCTCTCAACGACCAGCCGGTACCTCCACGCAAAACCCGCAACTGAACGGGCAGCTGCATTCACCGCAGCATTCAGCTCCAAAACCACCCACCCACCCAACCCTTCGTCACCGAACGCGACGATCACGCTCGATAACCGACCATAGCCTCCTCACCGTGGCCGAAGTAGCAGAGCTACTGAAACACAATCAGCAAACCATCCGTAACTGGATCTAATCCAGATTCCCGATTTAAGCCATTATCTGGAGTGGTCGGGTAGGCGAGAGGCGCCCGGTGTCGCACGGCGTTGCCGACTGACTCCTGGTTTCCTCCCGTCCCCCATCGATCCGTGCATGCGGTTCTCCGCTCACGGCTCGCCGACGTTCTTCACCGTCGGCATTCAGCGTGCCCGGTGCCGCGACTGGTGGGCACGCGGCGGGACGATGATCCCGTTGAGGTCGATCAGGCCGAGATGGTCCGGGGATTGGCGGGCAACGACCCACCATCCGAACCGTCGGTCACGCCGATGTCGGTTGGCGACAAAAATCGACAACCGGTTGATGGCGTGGAGGTTGATCTTGTCGAAGGACTGGGCGGAGTTCCCGTAACGGAAGCCGCCCAACTAGGAACCGGTTGAGGTCCCCTACGCCGGGAAGTTCCTCGGGGATGTGATCCAGGCTCTTCACCCCTTCCATGGCCTTCACCGTGACGGACTCGGCTCGGCTCTTCCTATCTCCCGCCCGAGGGCGGGCACATTAAGGGCGCGGCAGGCTTCGCTTAACGCTGCGGACCGCTCGGCCGCTCCCCCCAAAGTGGCTTTCGACGCTGGGCTTCGAGCCAACCCGTTTCCAGACCGAGACGCCAGCCTGCTACCGAGCCTCCTGGCAGCTACCCGGACCGGACTCACACCGGCAGGCGACGACGAGCTTATGTCAGATCAATCACATCATCGACCCCCGACTCTGGGCCCACTCCGGCTAACTGTGTAGGCATACACAGTTCTCAGGACCCTCTCGAAGCTCCCGGGGATTTTAGAGGGGCTCCTCATTTTCGGGTTTTCGTTGTCTTTGGCTGTTTTTGCCCGAGCAACGAGATTAGCTCGCGTTCCCGCTCCGGCAACAGACCGGGCCGAGCGCGCTTACGGCCAGGGTCCGGCTGGTAAGTGCTCTGTGGATCGGCCAGTGCCCATGCGAGCGTGTCTACGATCGTCTCCTCTAAAATGCGAAGTTCCAACCCGGTCCCTAAGGCCTTTGTGTTGTTCACGTACAGGTGAGCTCGTTCGTCCCCGGGCCAGAGCGGCATCTCGGTCCACGGGATAACTCCGTACTCGTGTAGGAACTCCTCAGGGGCCCACACGATCTCCGCTTTAGAACCCGACATCCTCGATACGGTGTCGATCACGTCACCGAATGTCACAGGTTCGCGGGGACCAGCAACACAGTAGGCACCACCTGCCGCCCGCTCGGCGAGGGTGACGATAAACGCTCCCAGATCCCGCACGTCGATGAACTTGCATTGTTGTTGTTGAATTGCAGGCGCAAGTACACGCCCGCCGGCGGCAATGCGCGTAAGCCAGTAGCTGAAGCGCCCTGTAGCATCGTACGGTCCCACCACAAGATACGGATGCACATGCGCGACTCGTTCCCCGAACGCCTCGTCGAGGACATTCTCGCACGCTGCTTTCAACGGACCGTAGTAGCGGCCGACGTCTTCACTCGGCTCTGCCAGCTGCGCTTTCGGCGATTCCTCATCGACGTACCCTGAAAGGTCGCGATAGGCCGCCAAGCTCGACACAAAGATGTAGTGGCCAACGTGATCGGCTAGAAGGTCTGCCGTGGCACCCACCACTCGGGGTACATAACCGGATGTATCTACGCAGGCATCCCAATCTCGGCCGCGCAGCGCTTCCAGATTTCCATCCCGGTCACCGCGGAGCTGCTCGCATTCGGCGAACAGCTCTGTGTTCGTCCGGCCGCGAGTGAAGTGGGTCACTGTGTGACCTCGAGCTAGCGCCGCCTCGGTGACCGCGCGACCAATAAAGAGAGTTCCGCCGAGAACAAGAAATCGCATCAGGGTTGGTCTGCAGTCTAGCAACCCAGTGAGTGGTGGCCACGCCAGTAGTCGCACGCCGTCCCCCTGGAACGTGAATATTTCAGTAGCCATTCGCCACGGGCGACTCTCCGCAGACAGCCCTGATGAACTCCTCACGGGGCGCCGCGCGATCGGACTTTTGTTAGACGTGTCCCTGTTGATCGTGTCGTTCGGAACGCGGGCGGTGGCGAAGCCCGACGGAACTCCGAGCGTGTGCGCAGGGTTCGTTACGACGCGGCTCTCGCCTCGGTACTAGTAGTCATGTCCACAGCGTCCAAGATGCTCGGCGACGCGGTCAAGTTCGTCGACCTTGACAAGTGAGCGAATAATATGTGTCAACGGCAGCGTCCACGGCGCAGGCGTTCCACGCCGGGCTTGACTCGGATGTGGGCATCGACCAAGTCAGGGCAGGTTCGGCGCGTGCCGATGGCCGACCAAGCTGCCGTTGCACTGGACCGGCTCTCTCAGCGCGATGACTGGCAGTCAAGGCTGCGGGCCGCGAGATCATCCTCGTGCTGTGGCGGGACAGTGTGTACGCTGTGAGAAACATCTGCCCGCACCAGTCTGCGTCCTTTGAGAAGGGACAGGTACGTCCGCTCACTACGGGGAAGCGCCGGGGTGCGGTGGGACGAAACAATTCCGCTGGTACAGTGTACTTGGCACAAATGGTTGTACAGGCTGACTGATGGCTATTGCGCGAGTGACCGGCGATTCCGTGTGCGCGCGTATGCCACCCATGTCGAAGGGGATGTCGTCTTCGTTGAGACCGGCCGACGTTAGGAGACGTTCGGTGGTCGGCGTCGAGGGGGGAGACGATCTGGCGGGTCTGCCGGTGGCGCTGGCGCGAGACTCCACGTTGACCGGCTCCGGCGAGCGACTCTGGACAGATTCCGCAGTGCTGTCCGTGGTGCAGTGGGCGCGCGACAAGAAGATCGGGATCCTCGGTAGAGAATGCTACGGGCGTCAAGGCCCGATGCGCACCAATTTCGAGTGTGATTGGGAGACTGATCCGGCTTGGAGGGAATATGAGTCATGGGAGCAGTTTGTCTCGCGCGCGGCCCAACAGGCAATCGGCGCAATTGAAGCCGAACGGTCAGCGAGACCATCAACAGTTTCGATTGGACGGCTCAACACGAAATATTACCTTTCATCCTGTACGAAGTGCGGGTACCCGTTCAGTCGAGGTGCGCCAGATGCTGCGGCCGCCAGCCCCTCAGTGCGCCGTCGGCGGTAAGGCAGGTAATCATGACCTACGTCATAGCCGAAGCATGTATAGGGCAGGAAGATCAGTCATGCATTGCCGTCTGTCCGGTCGACTGTATTCACGAGACAGAGCAGATGCTCTTGATCGATCCCGAGGAGTGCATCGATTGTGGCGCCTGCCTTCCGGAGTGTCCAGTCGATGCGATCTTTGCCGACAAGGATCTGCCAGCGGACCTCGAGGCTTCTGTTGCGATCAATGCAGCGTAGGCTGTCTCGCAAGTCGATCGGCTCTTGTCAGCGACGCGCCGCTAATTGTGAGGCTCCGTGGATGCTCGTAGGTGACCCGGGAGCACTGACCGGGGTCGGCTTTTCGGGGCTGAGCAAGGCTTTCTTCGCTGCTTGCGGGTTCAATCTCATATTGCAGCGCGTCGGGATCCGATTGCGTCGCGAGAATTCCGATCGCAATCAACCTACGCGTGACGGATCCCAGCGAATTGCATCTGCTCGCGCGAGACGTCGCGGGCGCATCAAGTTCTCTCATACCATCACCTCTCGTCATGCGAGCAAGATGCCCCGTTGGATGAACACGTCTTTAGCCACGTTTGCCGCGGTATTCCTAGCGCGGAAGCACCCGTACACGGCGGTGTGGAGCAGGACCTCGTGAATGTCTTCCGGGGTTGCCCCACATTGAGTGCACAGTTTACGTGAGCATGTAGCTGATCCGACAACGACAGCGCGGCGAGGGGAGCGCGACCGTCAGAAGGCAGAACCTCCTGGACGAGGTGACATAGCCGGAGCGTCCTCGCCGAGCCCTTTCCTTCGCGATCCGATCGCTTTCCGCACTCGGGCATCAGCGTCCACACGCTGTTCGTGAGTCATCACCACCATCGCGAGACCACCGTCGCGACGCACCACCTACGCCCCGCGCGTAAGCTCGGTTGCAACAACCCCACCTGATTCTTTGTGAACACGCCCCTCCCAGTCTTTTCCCACGCGTCGCTCTCTTCACCTCACGGCATCACCATGCCGCCGTTCACATGCAGTGTTTGCCCGGTGACGTACGACGCCGCGTCGGACGCCAAAAAAGCGCAGGCTGCCGCCACTTCCTCAACGCGGCCCAGTCGACCTGCTGGAACGCGCTTTCGGAGACAATCCTGGCTCGGCGGCCAGCCGGGATATTCGGATACAGCGCGTGTGGTGTCTGTCATTCCCGGGACAACAACGTTCGCCGTTATGCCTAAGTGTGCATATTCCTTTGATATCGCCTTCACCAGTCCGATCACGCCCGCCTTAGCGGTTACATTGTGTGCACGAAACGCGGAGCCTGTTTGTCCGTCAGGACCCCCGATGTTGATGATCCGTCCCCAACCTCGATCGATCATCCCTGGCAACACTAGTCGGCTCAGATAAAACATGGCAGATAGGTTCGTGCTCAGGACTGAATCCCATTGCGTTGGTGTAATATCAAGCAGCGCCTGCCGAGGACGACGACCAGCGTTGTTTATCAAGCAATCTATGCCTCCGAACCTCGCCCTCACGGCGGCCACTATCGACTCATCGACGTCCGGCTCTCCGATATCGCCAAGCACTGACATGGCCGCTGCTCCCGCTGCTCGCACCTCACGGACCACAGCCCCTGCCTCGTCGTGATTCTCACGCACGTTCACCGCAATCTGGTACCCATTACGCGCAAGCGCCAGTGCAATCGCCCGGCCGATATTCCTGCCGGCCCCTGTTATAAGGGCAGTCCTAGCTCCCTGCGCCATGGCTTCCCTCTCTCTTACAGAATTCCTCACTTCACAACCTTCGCAACTTGCTGCTGCAAGGCCTGGGGCATTGGGTCACTCTGCTCCCGAAGCTACTGCCGGTTCAGCAGTCTTGCTCGGGAACGCGCCATTTACAACCAGGTCGAACAAGATGTCTCCGAGCTCGTCGGGGCCGTACGATCCGTCTTCGCGATACCATTGATACGTCCAGTTGCATGCGCCAAAGAGAAACAATGTGACGACCCTGGGGTCCAAGGCGCGTCTGAGGCGACCAGCTGCGACGGCTGATGCTACGCAATCCTCCACCAACGTCTCATAGGCATCACGTCGAGTGATCACGTCCTCGCGATACGCCCCCTCAAGCGACCGAAACTCTTGGAACGAAACAGTCACATAAGGCTTGTAGCGTGCAACGGTGCGCACGATTTCGCGCGTAACAAACCGTAGCCGCTCTAACGCATCCTCGTGAGTATCAAAGAAACTGAGGGTATGCTCAGTGATCTCCGAGAGGTAGGCGTCGTGGATCGCGTATAGAAGGTCCTGTTTGGACGACACATAGTGATACAACGCGGCTTTTGTGAGACCGACACGCTCAGCAATCTCTCGCATTGACGTTCCCTTGTACCCCTGCGCCTCAAAAGCGATCGCGGCGCACGCCACAATGATTTCGCGCTTCTCGTCGGCAGGGAGCCGCGCCAGCGGCCGCGGTGCCATGCCGTCATGAGCATCACCTCTCATAGCTTGTTCGCATCCGCACTGTCTCAGTGGCTATCAATAGTCGCCGCATACTGACTAAGAGTACCATCTGAAAAGACCAGACGCACAATGGTGCCTTCGGCGCGCGAACCTAAATGTCCTCTGAAAACCCGTCGCGACCTCCTCGTTGATGACGTGAAGCGTAACGTGAACCACATCGCTGTGCAGGAAACGCCAAGCCCCAGCTCGAGAGCGGAATACTTCGTGCGCAGGACCATCCATCGGTGAGGCCAACTCTCGGAAACAGAATGCCCGCGGCGGCGTGTGAGAATCGCTTCCCGACCCACGAGCAACTTCTTGGGCTTGGCTCACACAAACGACGACTGATCTCCCGGACCGAGCGGCGGCACCTGCAGACGATCCGACACCTTACGATCCGACACCTAACGGTGTCGCGGCTCGGCCGCCGTGACTCGCGCGCACAGAAGAGACACATCATGTCTGGCTCAGGTAGGAACTCTCGATTTCGTCGAGGCGCTCTCGGAGCAGCTGCGTCGGACCATTAAGGACGATGCGGCCTCGCTGCAGCACATATACGTGGTCCGCAATTGCAAATGCGTTGCGAATCTGCTGTTCCACGATAAGGACCCCGATCCTCGCTGAATCAGCGACCGTTCGAATCGTTGAGAGCAGGCGCTGTGCAAGAAGAGGGCTTAGACCAATGGAAACCTCATCAGCCAACATGCATCTAGGTTTCTGGGCCAGCACGCGCGCAATCTTGAGCATCTGTTGCTCTCCTCCCGAAAGCAGGCCGGCTGGCCGGTGCTCCAACTTGCGCAACTCGGGAAATATTGCGAATACGTCCTGAAAGTCGCCGGCGGCGACCCTCAGGTTCTCCTCAACGCTTAAAGATCCGAACAGTGAGTGCTCATCGGCGACGAACCCCAAACCTTGGCGCGCGCGCCGATTCAATGGCAGGCGCCTCCCATCCCCAAGAAATCGAACTTCGCCTGTCAGGGGTTGTAAAGCTCCCGCGAGAGCTAGGAGTAGCGTCGTTTTCCCGGCGCCATTTGGGCCAATCACCGCTGCCACCTCTCCGCTGTGGAGCTTCAATCCGATGTCATGAATAACGGGATGTCCGTGATAACCCGCTGATACGCCGCTGGCCTCGAGAATCACTTCCGGTAAACCGTCCGGTGTACTCATGGCTCACGTGTGCCGGCGGAGTAAAGGGAGGCCATAGGCGTCGAGGAGAGGGGACCGCCAACGCCTGGCTGACCGTCGGTCGGACTCTCAGTACTGGGTCGAAGGTCCATCTCGGGGTCAGGGACCGATCCGGCCTGCGCCTCCGTCAACTAGGAGCACCTGGCCCGCGATATAGCTAGCTGCGTCAGAGGCAAGAAAAGCGACTGTGGCCGCGACCTCGGCAGGCGCGCCGAGGCGTCCAAGCGCACTCGCCTCAGTCACCTGCCGCACGAGCTCGGCATCCGTCCATAGAGCCTCTGCAAAGCGCGTCTTTATGAGCCCTGGCGCAACACCATTAACCCGGATCGTCGGTCCGAGCTCTTGTGAGAGCTGCCTAGTCAGATGCACCATCCCGGCTTTAGTCAGACCATAGAGGCCTAATCGAGGGGTTGGCTGCAGCCCGGCGATACTCGCGACGTTGACTATGACGCCACCGTGCTGACGCATGGAGAGGTCGACCACCGCACGCGTGAGCAAGAGCGGGCCGCGAAGATTGACGTCCACCATCTGATCCCACACCGACCGGTCAGCTTCCAGCACTGGCGCAAAGTGACGATTAGTGGCGGCATTGTTGACGAGGATATCGATCCGGCTTGCCTGTTCAAGGGTACCGCTGGCGAGCTGGAGAAGATCCTCCTCTCGGCCGCCGTGCGCCGCGATGGCGCGTGCCTTGCCCGGGTGGACGGAGTTGATGCGATCTGCCTGGCGCTCGCACGCATCGAGATCGCGGCTTGAAATGACGACGTCAGCGCCCATATCTGCCAGAAATTCAGCCGTAGCCGCGCCGATCCCTCGACTAGCGCCTGTCACGATCGCAGTCCTGCCGTCTAGCCGGAGGAGCGCTGAAAACGGCGCAGCCGCTGGCACGGCATCGACCTTCGGGCCGTTGCTTTGGGTGCCCAGGCCAAGCGCAACTTCCTGGGAAGTGTTTGTGGTTATCATTTGTCCGGTTGGTCGGATCGTATCACATCGGTCGACTTTCGACTACGCTAGCAATGGTTCCAGGTGGGATAGCAGTTTCCATTTGGGCCGATCGTAAGGAGGCTCGGAATCATGTATGCCGATAAGCTTAGGTTGGACGGCCGAGTTGCTCTTGTTCTTGGTGCGGGAGGCGGCGGCATGGGAACGCAGACCTCCCTCGCGCTCGCGGAGGCCGGCGCGTCTATCGTCGCTTTAGATCTTTACGACGAGCATCTACGTGAGCTTGACGAGCAAGTCACGGCCCTCGGCGCGACGTGCATGCCCATTAAGGTTGATGCCTGCAGCGGAGACGCTCTGCGTAGCGCAATACACGCTGCTTGGGAAGCTTTCGGGGGGATTCATCACCTTGTAAACGTCGTTGGCGGTACGCGACCTCATCAGTGGTTCCGACTCGACAATTATCCGGATGAGGTCTTTGACGAAGTGTATGGATTCAACCTTCGTTCTCATTTCGTGAGTTGTAGGGAGATGGCGCATCTCATGATCACAAACAGCATGCAAGGCAGCATCGTCAATTACGCTTCAGTATCTGGGCTTGGTGGTGCACCCTATCACGGACCGTATGGCGCGATGAAGTCGGCAGTCATCTCGCTTACGAAGACTATGGCCGTCGAATGGGGGCCTCTTGGGATCCGTGTCAATGCTGTCGCCCCCGGTGGTACCAAGACGCCCCGCGCATACCTTGGAAGTGAACGTCGGAGTCCGATTGGTGACCCGACCTGGAGCCCCAGCTGGAACCCGCTTGGGCGAACGTGCGAACCGGAGGAGATGGCAGCCGCGACGCTCTTTCTCCTTTCCGATCTCGCAAGCGCAATCACTGGTCAAACGCTTGTAGTCGACGCCGGAGCAACGGCTAGGTCATCGCTCGGCGGCAGTGAGAAATTCGCGGGAATGCAAACCAGTCGCCCAGAAAAGCCCAACTCCAACTCGTAAACGCACCGTAACCACACGTAACTGTCGGTGGAACAGCGAGCCGGCCAATAAGCCTCAGGTCTCGAGGAGAGGAGAACTTTATGACCGATGAGTTGTCGTTTGAGGGACAGGTCGCGATCATCACGGGCTCAGCACGTAACATGGGCCGGACTCACGCGCTAGACATCGCCGCACGCGGGGGCTCGGTCGTAGTGAACGATATCCTCCGCGACGACGCAGACGCAGTCGTAGCCGAAATCGCCGATCTTGGCGGTCGGGCAGTTGCCTCCTACGATTCCGTGGCGACTCCAGAAGGCGGCCAGGCCGTCGCCGACCTTGCTCTCCGACACTTCGGTCGCATCGACGTACTGATCCACAACGCGGGATTCCTTCGCAACAACTACTTCGAGGATCTCACAGATGACCAACTCGAGGAGGTTCTCGGAGTCCATCTAAAGGCTGCGTTCTATGTCGGCCGTCCTGCCTATAGGTCAATGGTGAAGAATGGCTACGGCCGGATTGTCTTGATCAGCTCAGCTGTCGGTATCTTCGGCCGGACGGGCCAGGCGAATTACGCGAGCGCCAAGGCGGGAATGTTTGGGCTAAGCAATGCGCTCGCACACGAGGGGGAGCCACATGGAATCCGAGTCAACTCCGTCCTGCCCAAAGCGATCGGGCAGATCGCGAAGGATCGGCCACAGCCCGGTATGGAGACGCTCCGCGAGTGGGCTACGGTTTTGGACTCGCGCAGGATCCCTGAGGCCGTCACTCCGCTCGTCACCTTCCTGGCCAGTCGCGCGTGCTACGTCACAGGAGAGTTGTTTTCCGCCTGTGCCGGTTGCTATTCCCGCGTGTTTGTAGGTCTCGCTTCAGGTTGGCTTGCACCTGATGCCACGGTCGTAACGGCGGAAGCAATCCAGGCTCACTTTGACGAAGTCGAGGATCACGGGTTCGCCGGTCTCATACCGCGCTCGCCCTACGACGAGATGCGTTCAGTGCACGAACGACTTCAAGTGGCTGGTTACCTCGCCTCTACCGCTTAGCTCATGGTCAAAGCTAGACAAACCAAGCCCACCGGCTGGGTTCTGCCGCGTTCAGCGACCACACTCCCGCGTGCTCTCACCTCACTGGGCCTCGGCGGTCCGGTCTCGTGCCCGACGTCCGGTCCCCCGTGGACGCTGCGACACCCCGCTCATATCTCGTCCTCGGTATGCCATTCGCGCATCACTCACTCTTTCATTATGCATTGCATCCTGACGAGGGTAGTTATTGGGGGTAGTTTACTGGGCATGTTCGCAACGTCCCGTCGTCGAGTGACGACGGATGTGTCAGCAGAAGGGACATCTTGTGGTCACGGTTGATTTACTACCGAGGGATGAGTTAGCTGCACTTCAACAGCTTAAGCTAGAGCGACTTTTGGACCGCCTTGAAACCAATCCGTTTTACTCACCCCGACTTTCACACCTCGCAGCCAAGGGTCGCGCCATCGACAAACTATCGGCAATTCCGCCGATTGATAAAGTGCAGATTCTGTCGGATATCGATACGCATCCGCCATATGGAAGCATTGTAGGAGTACCGCTCGACGAGATCGCGGCCGTTCACATGACTGCTGGCACATCGGGAAGCGGGCAGGAGACACATGCTCTTACTCTTCGAGATGTCGAGGCGGCGGGTCTCCTGTCGTCATTCGCTTTTCGCTGGGCGGGGCTGCGCTTCGCCGAACCCGCTGCGTTCAACATCGGCCACAGCAACAGCAGCGGTGCAACTGCTATGCATCGTGGCATACAAGCCTTGGGGCGTACTCCGCTTCTTATCGCACACGTCGGCTTCTCAGAGCGGCTTGAGCTCCTCGCCACTATCGATCCAGTTGGCATTTACGGCACGCCAAGTACGATCAATGGTCTTCTACACACCGCAAGCGAGCTCAGCTTCGATGTTCAGGCGCGCTTGCCGTCCCTCCGCTTCCTCCTTACGTCCGCCGAACCGTACCCCATCGGATGGGCCGAAAGAATGATGGACGCGTGGGGAGCAACACTCTTTGAAGACTACGGTGCAACTCAAAGCGCGTCGAGTATTTGCGCCTCCTCGTGTGAACTTGGTGCCGTTGTCGACGGCCAGCGCGGAAGGCTTCATTTCTTCGACTGGTCCTTCCTCGTCGAGATTGTCGACCCAGTCACGGCCCTTCAGGTGTCCGAGGGCGAATGGGGCGAACTCTACATCACGACACTCGACAAGGAGGCCTCGCCGCTTCTGCGCTTCCGGACCGCAGATCGGGTCCGCTACCTGGGAACGGATCGATGTATGTGTGGCCGGTCACTCGTTTCTATTGAGGCAGGGTCAATCTCAAGGCTTGATGACCTTCTCAAGATCAAAGGTCAAAATGTCTGGCCCGCCGACATTGAGGCGCTCCTCTTCAGCCGCCCAGACGTACGCGAGTTCCTCGGTGAGGTTGCAATTGGTCCGCACGGCCGGGATGAGCTCTACCTGCGCATCGCACTGTCTACCGACGTGTCTGAGCCGGCTGTCGCAGCTGACGTCGCCGTTTCAATCCGCTCCTCGTTCAAGGCGCGGTTTAACATCACGCCCCAAGTCGAGCTTGTCGCCATAGAGACCCTGCCTCAGTGGAAAAGTCCAGAGCAGAAGTCCCGGCGCTTGATCGATAGACGGCAGGAGGGCCTCCTCCGGTGACAGATCCCGACAGCGACACCGTACAGTGTCGCCTCGCTCTCATCCTAGAGCAGTACTCCGCGCTCACTGACAGTACGGATCCTGCGATCCGCAACCAGTCGGCTGTCCCTCGCTAGACGATCAACTGTGAATTGCACCTGAGTCGCTGCCTTGCCGAGCAGAACGAGTCGGCCGAGCGTGCACTGGACCTCTGGAGCGTCCGTGGGTTGGAAGTTGGGTAGGTCAAGCTGACGCGCCAACCGGATAAAGCACGGGAGGTCGCTCCGAGCACTGCCCGACGTGGCATAACGCCGCCGACATTTGTTAACCGCTTGCTTTGCCGCGCGCGAGGAATTCTAACGATCCGCGGGCAATCGCACGCGACGGCGCCTGATCCGCCATGCTTCGTCCTCCGTCGCGAACCGATCGTCGTACCAGCCGATGCTGAGTAGCTGGCGCACACCATCGGGCCCATGGTTAAAGAAAGCGAAACACGACCGTACCGTCGCCTCGCTCTCGGTTGCCTCGGTGATGAACACGTTGGAGATGATGTGCCACGGAATATTGCCGTCCGTGTACTTGTCGCGACGGCGTCGCAGCTCCGCTGTGACCGCGTCGCGCCCGATCTTCAGTCCGCTATCGCGAAACTCGACTTGGGCGTCACGCGTGAAGCAATCCGCAATCCCGTCAAGCTCGTCCATGTCATATGTCCACGCGTAGCGGTAGAGCGTGTTCTCGATTTGCGAGCGGATATCCGTCATGGGTAGCCCGGAGTGCGGTGCCCAGTCCCGACAGTTATTCTGAGCGACTCACGTCGGTCGGTCGGCGGGATTTGTCGCAAAGCACGTAGAGGACATCGTCGAAACGGCTGCGTTTGCGACACACTCCAGCGATCCTGGACCCTAAGATTCCCCGAGTACGGTTCTGATGCCTGCGCTGATCGTTTGTCCAGAACTTGGGCGCCGAGCCGGCTAGCGAATCGCCAGTTAATTTGATCACCGTCGCACTCCTGCACTGTCCTCAGCCTCCTCCAGGCTAATTTGGTCGCAGCGCCTCCGCAGCTAGCCAGCTTAACACTCCATCCGACCCGTTCCCACACTGGCGACTGCGGTCGTGTTGGACTCTACCAGTTGCCAGATTTGCGAAGGGGGAGGGTCCGGGCTTCTGTGTAGGCATGAGTCGAAAGGAGACTAACGTCCAGCACAATCGGAAGCACCTTGGGGCAGCCCACCGTTCCGTCGGATAGCGCCGGCGCTGCGCGCGGCCTGGACCCGGGTCCAGAGCTCGGTGAGCGGGTCCGGAAGTTGCTGCCACGGGGCGATCGATGAGCTACACGCTGCCGCCCAGACTGAGGAGGAGTTCTGGCCATGGCGGGCTGCTCTCGCATTTGACCAGGCGGCTGGTGGAACGGGCGATGGAGGTCGAGTCGACCGATCAAGACCGAGGGCAGCTTCCCCACCGAGGAGGCGGCGATCAAGCTGATCTACCTCGCGATCCACAACGCAGTCCCACAATGGACCCGAACGCGGAGCAGACGAGAGCGAGCGCGTGAGCCTCGACAGTGCCTTGCGAAGCAACAAGAACGCTGACGGCGCCGTCGAGGGTGGTGTCGCTATCCCAAGCGGCGAGCAACCCAGCCTCGTCGACGACACCCGGCCTGCCCGAGCGGGCAGCACGCACCAGCGCTCCGGACACCTCGATCCGCGACCATGACCCCGTGACGACCGGCCGGTCCGGATCGCGTAGTAGCGCGACCGCTTCAGTGTGGCCTGGCTCATCCTCGAGGTACGCTCGCGCGAGTACCGACGAGTCGGCGTACACGATCACAAGCGATCGCGGTCCTCGTCAATGATCGCGTCTAACACCGGGCCAAGGCCGCGAGTGGACGCGATCACCGCCTCGCGGCCAGCGGGTGTCTGCGTCGGAGCCTGACCGGTCGCGGCGAGTAGATTCAGCGCAACAGCGCGCGCCCTCAGCCGCGACCGCCGGTCCTTAGTTTCGCTCCCGATAGCGGTGTCGAGAATCGTCGTCGCCAGCGAATTGACGCTCCGCCCACTGTCAGCCGTGGCAGGAACCCGGTTTGACGGACATTGGAGGGCTTTCGTGGTGAGTCTGCGAAAGGATGTTCGTTATGCCGAGGAGTCGTCCGCCGTATCCGCCTGAGTTTCGTCGTGAGGCGGTGCAGATGGTCCGGTCTGGCCGGAGCGTGACGGACGTGTCGGAGGCGCTCGGGATGACCGAGCAGAGCCTCCGCAACTGGATCTAATCCGGAATTCCGGATTAGATCCATTATGTGGACTTCGGGGTTATGCCGACTGGGGCGTCGGGAGCGCCCGCTGCTCGGTCGCGACGGCGCTGGGCGGTCTGGATAATCAGAGGCCTTCGAGGAAGGCGAGCAGCTTGTCG
>Ga0182024_10009683_pt1 | contig 19856 bp, 14 predicted proteins | sample P32metaG_FD_120480 | JGI IMG/M metagenome (GOLD analysis project Ga0182024, IMG submission 120480) | Permafrost microbial communities from Stordalen Mire, Sweden - P3-2 metaG (Illumina Assembly) | ecosystem: Environmental > Terrestrial > Soil > Wetlands > Permafrost | place: Sweden: Stordalen... | reverse complement strand
CCTTATGCCTGCATCCACTTTCGCAATTGCCGCTGCGCCGGCTTTTCGATGAAATACAGAGCGAACAGGGCCATGAGGATGAGCAAGATGTAGCTGATCCAGGGATCGAAGCGGCTCAGGCCGACCCTATCAAGCACATGCGTATCGTGAATCAGATTCCACATGTTGAAGTGGAGAAGATAAAGGCAGTAACTTGCTTCGCCGACGAACACCAGTGGCCGTGCACCGATTGTGTAGGCCAGCGGATTCTCTCCGGCAAGCCCGAGGATAATGCAGCCAAAGAACGGCATCAGCAGGCCGTCGTGCAGCAGCGGATAGGGCATCACTCCGGAGGACAGAAGTCCGAACAGCGCCGCAAATCCAAATACTCCGAGAAAAAGCCGCAGAAAGCCCGGCCTCGGCATCACCGCGTCAAGACCCGCAAGCAACACTCCAAAGGTGAAGCTCGCCAAGTGCGGCAGCGGCGTGTACTTCAGAGCCTGGAGCCACGGGCCATAACTAAATCGGTCAGGGTGCGGAATGCCGTCTGGGTTGAAAAGTATGTAGAGCGTGCCCGGAATGAGACCCAGCATCCAAATGCCGCCCAGCTTCCAGATGTGATCCCTGATTTTCTGCGGCTCTTTCCATCGTGCCATCCACGGAAAAATCACATAGTAGAACGACTCGGCAGACATGGTCCATGCGGGCGTGTTCAGGAACGTCGCAATCTCCGGAATCCAACCCTGGAGCAAAAGAGGCGCCAGTACGATGCCCGCCCAGAACATGCCGTGCGTGTGCGAGACCCACTCTTGTGGCAGAACGCGCCAGGCGAGCAGCAAACTCAACAGGTAAATGGGATAGAGCCGCGTAAATCGCGCCTTGTAGTAGCGGATGGTGTCGAACTGGCCTGCTCGCGCGCGCGCTGAGTAGTTGTACGCCATCACAAAACCGGAGAGCAGGATGAAGTAGCTCACCGAGGCGTAGCCCGCATTGACGACGGGAGCCAGCCAGCCAAACCATTCAGGATTGGAGAAGTGAAAGAGAACGATGTTGATGGCCGCGAAGCAGCGCAGACCGGTCAAGGCTTTCAGCGGGGCTGGCTTCGGACTCTCCACTTACGTTTAGACGACTCCCCGACTGGCGCAGTCCATCCATGGAGAGTGGCTGCGCGGCCGCTCTGAAAGTGACACCGAGAACTGATTACCTAAAACTGGAATTCAGGCGGTCACCAGCGAACCAACCTTCTCGCCTGCTACCACGCGCCTAATGTTTCCCGGCTGGTTCATATTGAAGATGATCATCGGCAGGTTGTTGTCCTTGCAGAGACTGACGGCGGTCAGATCCATCACCTTGAGGCCCTGCTTCAGGATCTCCATATACGTGATCTCGTCGTACTTCACGGCATCTTTGAACAGCACCGGATCGGCGTTGAAGACGCCTTCAACCTTGGTGCCCTTCAGTAGCACATCGGCCTTGATTTCCATGGCGCGCAGGCTGGCGGCAGTGTCCGTTGAGAAGAATGGATTGCCGATGCCCGCAGCGAATATGACCACGCGACCTTTCTCGAGGTGGCGCACTGCCCTCCGACGAATGTAGGGCTCGGCGATCTGATTCATGAAAACGGCCGACATTACGCGACACTGGACGTCGCGGGCCTCAAGGGCGTCCTGGAGGGCAATGGCATTGATGACTGTGGAAAGCATGCCCATGTTATCGGCAGCCACGCGGTCCATTTCCTTTGCCTGCTGGGCCACACCGCGAAAAAAGTTACCGCCGCCCACAACGATTCCGATTTCCACGCCCATCGCGTGGACTTCTGCCAGTTCGGCGGTGATTTCGGAGACTTTGTCGGCGTCGAGGCCAAACTGTTTGGGTCCTGCGAGCGCCTCGCCGGATAGCTTGAGAACAATCCGCTTATACATGCCTTTTTGAGTATCGCATACGGCCAGTGACCGCCAAAGCGAGCTTCCCGGGGCCCTGCACTCCACAATCGAAGCCCGCTTTCGGTGCAGGAAATGGGGGAATTCTGTACAAAGGAGCTCATGCCGCTTCAACCTCTCTCCCAGATGAATCCGGGGCTGCGTGGCCGGACTGCCCTATTTCGCTCGAGGGCAGAAGGATGGAGAATACCGTGCCACTGGGAGAAAGGGTGCGGGAACGAAAACGCAATTTGCCGTTATTCCGAAGGACGATGTCCCTGGTCAGCCAAAGACCCAGTCCCGTGCCGCGACTGCCTTTGGTGGTAAAGAACTGAGTGAATAAACTGGGGCGGATCTCGTCATGAATGCCGCTGCCCGTATCGGCCACGGTCACGCGCGCGCAGCGGTCTCCACCGATCGACGTAGAGGACACGCGCAGGTGCAGGGTGCCTCCTCCCGGCATCGCGTCGAGAGCATTGCCGATGAGATTCACCAGGGCCTGCCGGATTTCGCCCGCGGAGCAGAGGCCATGGTGTTTGGAGCTTTGATGGCGAGGTTGATACGGCGTTCCCGAAGCTTTCCCTTAAAGAGAGCGAGCGCTGAGGCAATGATTTCGGAAAGTTCAGTCAATGCAGGCGTGGCCGGCGCGCGATGGTACCGAAGCGTCGCAGTTGCATGCTTCTCTCGTTTGACTGACGCTTCGTCGCCAAGTTAGAGGCCAGAGCGCCATAGTGCTGCCAAATTGATGGACCAACTCGATAGAATTCCCGGGAGACTCTCTCCCGCTTCCGAGAAGAGGTTAGCCTTTGTTTCTGGTCGAGCCTGAACTCGATGGGCTTCAAATGGATGAGCCGGCCGAACCGTCTTGTTGGATCAGAACGCGTGGAACGTAACTCACTCTTTAGGATGCAAGAACTCTAGGCAAGCCGGTCGCGGCGGCTTGTCCTCGATGCAATTGATGCGAGAGGAAATCTTTGTGTTGCTTCGGTAAGGGTTGGGAGTTCGATAGATGCACAGGCCTCTTGGGCCGGCTCAATCCGCACCCGCGCTCGCTGACCGATGTTTTTTGCGTCTGTAGATCGCAAGCGGCTGCTAGTCAGAACCTGCTATTCAAAGAGCGGAAGAGTGCAGTATCAGAAGTAATCGCTCCATTCTGGGGACCTTACTTAGTAGTAACTCGATCTGCGAATTTGTTATCACGCAAAGATATTCACAGGTTGACAGAATCCTGAGGCGGGCTTAGCGTTCGCTTCATCGAAATCGATCCCTCGACCGTTTATCCCCAAAAACTGCCATTTCGAATCGATCTTCCGGCAAGTCGTCCCACTTGGTACGGCTTCCCCTGGTCCAAATGACACCGTGGAGGTTACTGTGACTTGTGACATAAGAAAGTTGTGCAGTGCGATCGCACTGCTTGCGCTGTTCCTAACCCTTTCAACGGCAGTCTGTGCCGCGGCTGAAAATGGCTTTGCGGCGCTTCCCGGCAGCATCAAACTCACGACCGACACGGTCATGAGCAAGTTCACCAGCTCACGAATGGTGGTCGACGTTGTCCTGGCGCCGAATAACGAGTCTGAGTTATCCGACCTTTTGGCGGATGTCTACAACCCGAAGAGCGCAAACTACCAACACTGGCTGGGCCAGGGAGAGTTCTACGCGCGTTTTGCTCCGAGCAAAACGCAGACCGCAGCAGTCACCCAGTATCTGCGGGAAAGCGGATTGGATGTGGAAGAGTCTTCGTCCCCGTTTATAGTGCGCGTGAGCGGACCGAGCAACATTGTAGAAACGGCATTCAGGACTACCCTCCACAACTACCGCAATCCGCGAGGGGTCGATTATTTTTCAAACGATTCAGAGGTTCAGCTGCCAGCAGTTCTGGCCTCCGGAGTGCGCGGCGTCGTGGGTCTTTCGAATACGGTGCGCTTGCAATCGCAGACTGTACGGCCCACGAAACAGACAACTCCGCCTGTTCCAAGCTGCGAAGCTCCATATCCGACCAAGGCGCAGCTATTCAACGCGGTCGATAACGGTGTGGGGTTTCCGTTCGGTTATGGCGGTGGTCCGGGATGCAATGGCCTGACGCCAGCGCAGGACAATGCGATCTATGGTGCGCCGAACCTGGGACCCTACAGCAAGGGCGCCGGAGTCAATATTGCTGTGTTCGAACTCTCCGCCTACCAGCACTCCGACATCGACACGTGGGCACAAACCTTCTATGGCGTGCACTACACCCCCCCGCTGGTCGACATCACCGTGGATGGCGGTCCGCTCGATCCCGTCTGCCCGGCCGGCGACGAGTGCCCACCGTCTTTCAATGGGTACAGTGGGGACATCGAGGTCGATGCCGACATTGAGATGCAACTCGCGATCGCACCGAACGTAAGTCATCTCCTGGTTTACAACGCTCCGAACGATTTCACCGGGCAGACCGAACTGGATGAGTACACAAAGATCGCGAAGGATAACATTGCAGCTTCTATCAGCTCCAGCTGGGCCGTATGTGAGAATGACGCCGGGGCCGGATACGCGCAGGCCGAGAACCTGATCTTCGAGCAGATGGCTCTTCAAGGACAGAGCATGTTCGGCGCCGAGGGTGATACTGGCGCTTTCTCTTGCATCAGGAGCGATGGAACAACCATCGTCAACGTCCTTGACCCTCCAGCCCAACCCTGGGTGACGAGCGTCGGTGGTACTTCCCTCGAATCGTTCAATCCGGACGCGAACCCAGATCCAAACTACCCGACAGGCGTGGAGACCGTGTGGAATGTCGACAACCTGTGCAACTCGAGCTCGAGTGAAGGCGGCCAACCAGGATTCTTCTGGTGCGCGGCAACGGGCGCGGGTGGAGGAGGGAACAGCCAATTCTGGGGCCGTCCTTCTTACCAGACAGGACCTGGCGTGACTAACTCTCACACTACGTATGGCAATGGCACAACACAATGCGCGTTCGCGGCCGTGGGAAAGCCGTGCCGTGAGGTGCCAGACGTTTCCGCCAATGCCGATGAATACACCCCTTATGCCGAATACTGCACTGGGAACAGCGGCACACCATTCAGCGACTGTGGCACCTTCAGCGGAGGCCAAACGCCGGCCGGCTGGTTTGGCATCGGCGGCACCAGCCTTTCGTCCCCATTCTGGTCGGCGATCATCGCTGACCACGACAGCGCCTTCGGAGGACGGATCGGCAACGCGAATCCGTTGCTCTACTTGCTGTTTAACGCTGATGCCGAAGGGTATTTCCACGACATCACCGGGATAGGTCAAACAACCAATAACAACGGCTTATTCCCAACAACGCCCGGTTACGATCTGGCCACTGGAATCGGAACGCCGAAGATGGGAGCCCTAATCACGCTTGTTCCGCAGAATTAGCGGGTCGGGAAGAATCAGAACTAAAAGGCCCGGAGCTAACGCTTCGGGCCTTTTAGTTCTGCGAATGACAAGGTTGCCCGGGAGATTGTCACAGTCATGTGAGCGGAGGGCCTTGGCAGCGAGATTCCTCTGCGTGCGTGTTGGGCATCTATCCCTGAAACAGCGTAAACTTTCACCCAAAGCGCCGGAAGCTGGTGAGACCGCTGGACTACGGTCCTGTTTCCGAGATCTGAGAGGATGCTTCGGATTCAATGAATGCCGCGAACCCCTGGCGCACTACTCCGCGCAAGTCCGTTGTTGTTTTTCTGCTTGCAGTATTTTTTGTTTTCGCAACTTTCGGGTTTGCCAATGACGTCATCGACATGGGACGCCAGCCTCCGCTGCGATTCGCGATTGGAGTGCTGCTTTCCGGTTTATTTGCGGTCTCCTATGCCTTCACTGGCGTAACTCTGCGAGGCAAATTCTGGAAGGCGTTTCTGCCGTTGTTCGCGTTGCAGTTTGTCATCATGGGATTGTTGACGAATTGGCTTCCGGACGCGCCGCAGCCCGTGCAAATGGGAGCCGCTGAAACTGAGCTCTTGCACCACCGGCTCACATTCGATGGCCTGGCCACCGTTGCCGGCATCTTTCTGGGCTATGCGGGTTTTGTTTTTGTTTTTATCAGCGAAGGGCGGCGACATATCCGGGTCCACACGGAGATGGCCAAGCTGGAGGGCGAAATGGCCGCCGCTCGCCAAGTCCAGCAGCTCATTCTGCCTGAGCGGGGAGAGTCTTTTCCCGGCTTTGCCGTGGAGTCGGTCTACCATCCGGCACAACAAGTCGGAGGCGATTTCTTCCAGATCCTCCCCGTCGGCGGCGGTGGACTGCTTATCGTGGTTGGCGATGTTGCCGGCAAGGGCCTTCCCGCCGCCATGCTCGTCTCCATGCTTGTCGGATCGATCCGCGCAACAGCCGAAGACACCGACGACCCAGTTATCATGCTTCGCAGACTTCACGATCGCCTGGTGGGGCGAGCTTTCGGCGGATTCGCCACTGCCCTCGCCGCCCACATCGCTAGCGATGGCCATGTCACCATTGCCAACGCCGGACACTTATCCCCTTATCTCGATGGACGTGAAATCGAACTCACCGGCGCATTGCCTCTCGGAATCGAGGGGGGCGGGCGATACGATGCCAAGCGCTTTGAACTCCCGCCCGGCAGTCGCCTGACTTTCTACTCGGACGGCGTCGTCGAAGCCCAGAACCAGAAAGGTGAACTGTTCGGCTTCGATCGGGCTAAAGCAATTTCCACCCAGTCTGCCGCCTCCATCGTGGAGGCAGCTGTCCGTTTCGGTCAAGCGGACGACATCACGGTGGTGACAATCGAGCGGTTGGTAAGTAGCGAAGCCTCCGCGACTTTAAAAGAGGAACCAGTGCCGGCCACCGCCTAGGTCAGCAGAGCCTTCACTTGATTTGCTCCAAAGACGCATAGTCGGGAATGCAAAAGGCCCGGAGCGGGTGCTCCGAGCCTTGGTGTGACTGAAAGGGATTGCCGAAGTTACTCGCTGGCGGATTCTACGGCTTTGGTTTGAGACACGGTCCAGTCGGGAGCGCCAACCTTGAAGCGCGCGAAGCGGCGGACGGTGAGGTTTTCGCCGAGCTTGCCGACCTTTTGCGCGATGAGTTCCTTGACGGAGATGGACTGCTCCTTGATGAAGGGCTGCTCGAGCAGGCAGACCTCTTCGTAGAACTTCGCCATCTTGCCATCGACGATCTTCTCGATGACCGGGGCGGGCTTGCCGGTGGCGGCAGCCTGGGCGCGATAGATTTCCTTCTCGCGCTCCAAGTCTTCAGTGGTCACGTCTTCGGGCTTGATGTAGCGCGGATCGCTCGCGGCGATGTGCATCGCGATGTCCTTGAGCAGTTCCTGGAAGTCCTCGGTGCGGGCTACGAAATCGCTCTCGCAGTTGACTTCGAGCAGCACGCCAATTTTGCCGCCGGCATGGATGTAGGTGCCCACCGCTCCCTCATTGGTGCTGCGAGCCGCCTTTTTCTGCGCCGATGCCATGCCGCGCTTCCTTAAAACAACGAATGCGTCTTCAATGTTCCCCTTGGTCTCCTGCAAAGCCTTGAGGCAGTCGCCCATGGGCGCGCCTGACTTTTCACGAAGATCCTTCACCAACTTTGCATCAATCTTGTCAGCCACTGTTGTCATCTCTCTTCTCAGCTTTCAGTTTTCAGTTGTCAGTTATCAGTTACGCGCCAGCTTTTTCGACGACGCCCGCGACCGAAAACCGATAACCGCTTGCTTTGCTGCCCGGTCGTTCGACGATCAAATCGGGAAGCTTTTCGACAAAGGAAAAGCGTGACCTGAATTCCGGCGGCCACGCTTGTCTCAGTATGCGCATTTTCATGCGCAGAAATGATTAAAAGCCTTCCGCTACTTCTGCCTCGTCAAGCGCCGCTACTGCCGCAGGAGCCTTGCGAATGCCGCCGCCCAGGGCTGCTTCGAGGTCGACTTCTTCCACTGCGGCTGCGTCGACTGCCACCACTTCATCGGGCAGGGCTGCGGGCACTACTTCCGCAAAAGCCTTGTCGCCGACGAGGTTCACGCCCTCTGCAGCCGAGTCGGCAATCTTCGAAGTGAACAGCCGAATGGCGCGCAGCGCGTCGTCGTTGCCTGGAATCACATAGTCAACCACCGTGGGATCGCAGTTGGTATCGACCACAGCGACGACGGGGATGCCCAGCTTGCGGGCTTCCTTGACGGCGATTGCCTCGTTGTTGGAGTCGACGACGAAGAGCGCGTCAGGCAGGCGCTTCATGGTCTTGATGCCGGCCAAATTTGCCTGGAGGTGCTTGCGCTCACGCTCCAGCTTGATTACTTCCTTCTTGGTCAGCAGCTCGTACCGGCCGTCCGTGGCCATGTCATCCAGTTCCTGAAGGCGCTTCACCGACTTCTGCACCGTCACCCAGTTGGTGAGCAGGCCGCCCAGCCAGCGCTGATTGATGTAGGGCATTCCAGCGCGGTTTGCCTCTTCGGCGACGGCGTCCTGCGCCTGGCGCTTGGTGCCGACGAAGAGAATCGTCTTGCCACTGGCGCACAGGTCGGTTACGAATTTCGACGCGTCCTTGAAGAGCTTGAGCGTCTTTTGCAGGTCGATGATGTAGATCCCGTTGCGCTCACCGAAGATGTAATCCTTCATCTTGGGATTCCAGCGCTTGGTCTGATGCCCGAAATGAACACCCGCTTCGAGCAGCTCCTTCATTGTGATCGTGGCCAATGGGCCTCCTTCGTGGATTGCATCCGGGCAGATACTTCGAGGGCCCGGATTGAACCCGCTTGCGCGGGGATTTGAAACCAAGTTCGTAGTTCAGAGTTCGAAGTTCACAGCACCCGAAAGACAACCGCCTAACTGCGAACTTAGAACTAAGAACTGCGAACTATCTCTTGCTGAACTGGAACCGCTTACGGGCGCCCTTCTGCCCGTACTTCTTACGTTCCTTCTGACGCGCGTCGCGAGTCAGCAGACCTTCGGCCTTGAGCATCTTCCGCAGCTCGGGGTTGAACACGATCAATGCACGGGCGATGCCCATCTTGACGGCGTCAGCCTGCGAAGACACGCCACCCGAGGACACGGTGGTCAGGACGTCAAAGCTGCCCGCGAGCTCGGCAACGACCAAGGTGCGCTTGGCGGAGACGCGCTGCTGTTCGGTAACGAAGTATTCTTCGAATGCCTTGCCGTTGACCTTCCACTCGCCAGTGCCGGGGCGCAGAAAGACGCGGGCGATTGCCGACTTGCGGCGGCCTGTCCCGTAGTATTGAACCAAATCTGCCATTCTTCTCTTCAGCTCCTAGCTTCTAGCCTCTAGCTTCTAGCTAAAAGCCGCGAAACGCGAATTCCAAAATCCCAAAGCTAGCGGCTAAAAGCTAGCAGCTAGCGGCTGCTGTTACGCGATCTCGAGTGCCACGGGCTGCTGCGCCGCGTGGGGATGCTTGTCGTCGCGATAGACCTTCAACTTTGTTCCCATGGCGCGACCGAGCTTGGTTTTGGGCAGCATGCCCTTGATCGCTTCTTCCAAAACTTTTTCCGGCCTGCGGTTGATCAGGCGGGTGAACGACTCCTCGCGCAGACCGCCGGGGAAACCGGTGTAGCGGCGATAGAGTTTGTTCTGAGCCTTGAGGCCTGTGAGGCGGACCTTTGCCGCATTGATCACGATGACGTGGTCGCCCATGTCTATGTACGGCACGTATTTGGGGTTCAGTTTGCCGCTGAGGACACTGGCAGCCTTGGTGGCCAACCGTCCCAGCGTCTGCCCCTGGGCATCTACCACATACCATTTGCGGTCAATATTCTTGCCGCTCGGAACAAAGGTCGACATTTTCTTCCTGCCTTTGAAAAAACTTTTCGACCGCACCAACCGGTCGCAAAAATCTCGCGCAAAGCGCTGGTGCCCACGCAAAAGCGCAGGGCCTGATTCCACCCACTGCCAAACAAACCTGTTCGCGTGAGGATTGCGGGGAGTTGGCCCTCGAAGGGGCTCTGGCTCGACTGGACTCGACCGACGGATGAATGTCCAGCGGCTGATGGCCTGTTCCGCGAAGACCCCATTTTCAGAGGACTTATCGGAAGGGTCAGGTTGAGCACACACAGACCCCAGGCACAACACCGCGCAAGGACTCTAGAATAACCGAATTAAAATGCAGAGTCAACGGAATCACGGGGCGGAAAGGATGTGGGGATCGGCCAAGACCAGGTTTACTTCGGAATTGTCCGTTTGTGCACCAATGGTGGATAACCCCATTGCCTCCGTATACATTGGAGGCAATGATCAGTCGACCTTCCGTGAGCGAAAGACCTGTGGCAGTCGTGAGCGCTTTTGTTCCGACAAGCCAAGAAGGGCCCGGGGTGAGCCATTGAAAGACAGCCGGTGGCGCACCTTCGCCGCCGCGGGCATTGTGGCGGGCGGCCTTTGCCTGCTGACCACGATCTTTTCATTGAGCCTCACCGAACAAAGCGCCGCGACCCGGGACTTCATCGGTTATTGGGCCGCCGGGCGACAGATCATTCATGGCACGGACCCCTACGACCCGCAGCAGGTGTTGCGGCTCGAGAAAGCTGTCGGGCTCGGCAGTCTGCAAATCAAAATCACACCGAGTCCTCCTGTCGGGCTGGCGTTGGTGATTCCGCTGGGATTTCTTCGCGCCAAGAGCGGATTGGTTTTCTGGATGTTGGCGCAGGTCGCGTGTATTTCCGTTGCGCTCTGGATTCTCTGGCTGGTGCAGGGGCGACCAAACACGCGGACCCATCTGTTTGGGTATCTGTTTGCACCCGCGTTGGCCTGCTTGATGGCGGGACAGCTGGGCATTTTTTGTCTTCTGGGCATCGCGGTTTTTCTCTTGTGGCATGACCGCAGGCCGTTCATCGCGGGCGCGGCGTTGTTGCCGTTGACGTTGAAACCGCACTTGTTTCTCCCGGTGGGGCTGGTCCTGCTGTTTTGGGTGATTTGGCGAAGGACTCCGCGCGTCCTGGTTGGTTTGGTTGCAGCGATGGCGGCCAGTTCTGCCGCAGTTCTCCTCTTCGATCCGCAGGTCTGGACGCAGTACGTCGGGATGATGCGGTCGAATCTGATGCGAGACAGGTTTGCACCCACGCTCAGCGCTTATCTCCGTTGGGATATCGCGCCATCGGCGGTGTGGCTCGAATATCTCCCGGCGGGAGCTGCCTGTGTCTGGGCGCTTTGGTATTTCTGGAGGCGACGCGACCAATGGAAATGGATGGAGCATGGGCTGACTGTGCTGCTGGTCTCAGTGATGTGCGCACCGTATGCGTGGCTCACAGATGAAGCAGTGCTGCTCCCGGCAGTGCTGGTGGGCGTGTACCGGGCGATCGACACGCGGCGATCCTTGTTGCCGATTGCAATCTTCTGCGCGGCCGCACTGATCGAGCTTTATGCCGATGTGAGAATCACGTCCTGGTATTACACATGGACGACACCGGCGTGGCTGGCCTGGTATCTCTATGCAACACGCAGCAGCATTGCAAAGGCCAAAAGCTCCGATGTTGACTCTGCTGTTCAGGCAGGATGACGGAAGAAACAGAAAGGGCCGAGGACTTCAATTGATCTCCCCGGCCCAGTTCCTTTGCGTCTCAGTTCAGTATTGTCTTCAGGCTGCGCTCTCGTTCATCGAGTGGACCCGGAAGCGCTTCATTTGAATCGACAGCGTGCGCTCGATCTTGCGGAGCTCGCCGCGTTCGGCTGCGACGGCAAAGGTGGAAGCAACTCCGTGCGCCGAGGCGCGACCGGTGCGCCCGACTCGATGGACGAAGTCCTCGGCAACTTTAGGAAGGTCGTAGTTGACCACGTGGGCAACATTCGCAACGTCGATGCCGCGCGCGGCCACGTCGGTGGCAACCAGCACGCGGTGGTGACCCTCTTTAAAGCTGCGCAGTGCCGAGTTCCGCTGCGATTGCGAACGGTCGCCATGAATCTGCGTGGCGGACCAGCCAGAACGAGTCAGCCGCCGCGCTACGCGGTCCGCGCCATGCTTGGTGCGAACGAAGACCAGAAAGCTGCCTTGCTCCGCGCCCAGCAGGTGCTCGAGGAGTTCCTGCTTGTTGTTCTGCTCCACTTCAAAGGTGCGCAGCTCCACATTTTCCGCGGGCTTGAGGATCGAGCCGATCTCAATGCGCGCGGGGTTCTTGAGATACTTCCGCGCGACTTCCTTGACAGCCCCCTCGAGCGTGGCCGAGTAGCAGAGCGTTTGGCGATCAGCAGGCAACGTGGCCGCGATGCGCGCGATGGCTGGCTGAAAGCCCATATCGAGCATGCGGTCCACTTCATCAAGGACGAGGATTTTGACCTGATCGAGGCGGACCAGACGCCGCTTGAGAAAGTCCTCGAGCCGACCTGGCGTGGCAACAATGAGGCGCGCTCCGCGGCGAATCGCGTCGAGTTGCGGGCGCTCCTGCATGCCCCCGACCACCAGCGCCACGGTCTGGAGTTGGTGCGAGCGAATGGCCCTGAACGCCGCCTCGACCTGCATCGCCAGCTCGCGCGTGGGCAGAAGGATCAGCGCCTGAGCGGCGTTCCGCTCCGGAGTCTTTTGCAGCATCTCCACGATGGGGATGAGGAAGCTGAGGGTCTTGCCGGTGCCTGTCTGCGCGGTGGCCAGCACGTCGCGGCCTTCGAGCGCGGGTGGAATCGCTCCAGCCTGCACCGGAGTGGGGGTTACAAACTTGTTGGCGTCAAGCCGCGCCTGAAGGGCGGCTGAAAGGGAAAACTGCGAAAACTGGGTGTCCAAAATTAAATCGTTTCCTGTAGGGTTCCGGAGCCTCTGTTTTCCTTGAGGCCTGCAAACAGAACCGGACTTGAGATTCGCGCAGAATCGGCGCGAGCCTGCGTATCGATATATGCGTAAGAGAGAACCAAATACGTCCCTGGGACTGACCAACGGGCATTCAAGGGGAGAACGACCGCAGCCCGGAACTGACCCACGCTACTTGCTTGCCGGTCGGCTCACTGCCGGACGGCACCACACTCCCGAAACATGGCTGGGACATTCCCAGTCAACGGGAGACTCCGTGGTTACGCTGTAGGGGCTTGGGGAAATCTGTGCCAGGCTGAATTGCCTTAAGAGGGGCAAACCGCCGCTCACGACCAAATCACTGAGCGCAACTTAACTATAGCACGTTGTTGGATTTTGCCTTGTTCAGGTTGAGACCTGCACGGTTACTTGTGGTCCTCGAGCGGCGCCATGCGGGCGTCGGGAAGGCCCATGCGGCGCTTGATCTCAAGAATCTCCTGAATCTTCTCGTCGGGCAGGAACGTGAGGGGTTTGCCGATCTGCTGTGCGATGAGGTAGGTCTTGCAGTAATTCTCAAGAATTTCGACGAGCCACTCGGCGTGCGCGACGCTGTCGGACCAACAGACGATGCCGTGGTTCGAAAGCAGGATGGTGTTGTGATCCTGGATGAAGGGCAGAACCGTTTCAGCGAAGGCCTGGGTTCCCGGCGTCTCATAGCGCGCGACGGCGCAGGGGCCGATAAACATCTCATACTCGGAGATGAGACCGACGGGCGGAGCTGTGCCGGTGACGGCGAAGGCCGTGGCATGGGGCGGATGGCAGTGGACGACCGCGCGGGCACGCGGGTTGGCCTTATAGATTTCGAGATGCAACAGCAGTTCGCTGGTGCGCGGTCCGTTGCCGGCCAGCATGTTGCCTTCGAGGTCGCAGAGGCAGATGTCGTCGGGCTCAACGTCTCGCTTGCTGATCATGGTGGGCGTGCAGAGAACATAGTTCGCACCAAGGCGCACGCTGATGTTGCCGCCATTGCCGTCGACGTAGCTGCGCTCCCACAGTTTTCGGCCAGCAGCGATGATTTCCGAGCGCAGAGCATCTGCTTCAGGAGAGCAGGCTGCCGCTGCGGGAGAGATCTCTTCAGGCCGCGGAAAACGCTGCGTTTTCGCCGCAGCTTCCCTTCCCTGGTCGGCAATCGGCACTTCCTGTTGGGTCATAACCATTCCCTGCGGGCGCGAATCCATGAGATGCGACAATGGAACGATCCGGCTTCCGGTCCGGAACATGCCGCAAAGTATATTTTGGCCGAGGCTGCGCATGGGGTTCGTGATATGAATCACAGCTCAGCGAGTGCACCGCAGGAGGCGGCAGACTGGATCCGAAGTTACCCAGCCGTCGATTCAAGGAATCGATCCTGAAACTAATCGGCCGCCACGAGTTTGCGTTGCAATTGTTCCAGCGTTTGGCCCTTTGTCTCCGGATACGTGAAGAGCACCACCAGGAACTGGACCGCCGTCATCACAGCGAAAAAGATGAATGGTGCACCGCGACCAATGCTTGCGGCCAACACGGGAAATTCGAGCGCGATGATTGTGTTCATTGTCCAGTGGCTGGCATTGCCCACGCCCTGACCTTTCGAGCGGACATGATTCGGAAAAACTTCACCGATGTACACCCAGATGACGGCTCCCTGTGAGAGCGCGAAGAAGCCGATGTACACAATCAGGAGCCAGACCAGCATTCCCTGATGCGAATTGGTGGAGAAAACCCACGCGACTCCGGCGAGGCAAGTTGCCGTGCCCGCGGCGCCAATGAGCAACAGTGTCTTGCGTCCAATTTTGTCGATGACGCTCATGCCAACGATGGTGAAGATGAGGTTGGTGAGGCCGATGGCGATGGCCTGCTGATCTCCCGAGAGCTGGCTGAAGCCGGCGGCGGCGAAAATGTCGTTCAGGTAATAGAGGATCGCGTTGATGCCGGCGAGCTGATTAAACGCTCCGATCGAGATGGCGAGGAAAAGCGGATAGCGATATTTCCAGCGGAAGACGGGCTCGCGTGCGGTCGCATGCTCCTCGGCTAGCGCGGCGCGGATGTCGGCCAATTCACCTTCGGGATTTTGTTCGCCCATCAGCTTAAGCACGGCGAGAGCTTCGTCGATGCGATCTCGCGAGGCGGACCAGCGCGGGCTGCGGGGAATGCCAAACAAGAGAGCCAGGAAAATGGCGGCTGGAAATGCGGCGACGCCGACCTGCCAGCGCCACTCAGCTGCGCCCAGGTGCAGCAGGCGGATGAGGTAGTTGGATGTGTAGGCGACCAGGATGCCGAAGACGACATTGAACTGAAAAGCGCCGACGAGACGTCCGCGCCACTTGGCCGGTGCAAGCTCCGCGATATAAACCGGACCCAGCACTGACGACGCGCCGATGCCGAGGCCGCCGATGAAGCGAAAAACCATCAGCGCCGGCCAGTTCCATGCAAGGGCGCTGCCGATGGCCGAGATCACGTAGAGAACGGCGGTGAGGCGCAAGGTTTCGCGGCCGCCAAGTTTGTTGCCCACGACGCCCGCGCCAAACGAGCCGACCACGGTCCCGATCAGCGCTATCGCTACGGTCCAGCCTTTGCCGTAGTCGCTTAGTCCGTAGAGGCGCACGACCGCATCGATGATCCCGGAGATCACGACGGTGTCAAAGCCGAAGAGCAGACCGCCGAGTGCTCCCGTGAGAGTGGCCTTCATCAAGTTGAGATTCGGTCGCATCGTTCTGAGCCCCTTGAATTGCTCCCTGGAAATCCACATCATCCTACAGACTGCGCCGGGGCGCTGCAAACCTCGGTTGGCGCAGATGCGCCCGGGTTCACGTCTTGTTACTATCGCTGCTAGGGCCGCTCCGGCAGTCTCTGGGCCTTTCAATTTCTTTGATAAGGATCATTCCCCCATGACCTTGCGATTCTTCTTCTCTACAACTCCGGTTTGGAGCGCGCGAACGGCTGCGCGCGTTTTGCTACTGGCGATTGTGACCTGCGCGGCACTCACCGGCACGGCACAAACTAACCCAGCACCTAAACCGGATCCCGACGTGCTCGTTCTCAGCAATGGCGACACGTTGCACGGCAAATTTGTCGGCTCAATCCAGGGAAAGCTGACCTTCCATAGCGACCCGTTGGGCGACGTCTCGATCGGCTGGGACAAGGTGAAGGAACTGCACTCGACCCAGAGACTCGCCGTGCTCGAAAAGAACCTGAAACCAACTGGACGGAGGAGTGGAGGAGCGATTCCGATGGGAACCGTGGATGTAGAAAACCAGGCCGTGACCGTCCAGCAGGAAGCGGGTGGACCTCTCGCGCCGATTCCTGTAAAAAGCGCACTCTACATCATGGACGCTGCGACGCTCGACAAAGAGCTGCATCATAATCCGAGCTTCTTCTCGGGCTGGGCCGGCGACGCAACGGCCGGAGCCACGCTCGTGTCGGCAACACAGAATCAGTACACGGTGTCGGGTGGGATTGGGCTGGTGCGCGCTATTCCAACGGTAACCTGGCTCGATCCGCGCAACCGGACGTCTGTGGACTTTACGGGCTCGTTTGGAAAGATCACGGAGCCTGGATACACGGTGCCGGCGGTGCCACCTGCAACGACGCCGACGTTGGTGCCGGCGACATCGACAAAATCCGCAATCTACCATGCGGACGCGGAGCGCGATGAGTATTTTTCACCGCGGGTATATGCACTGGTGCAAACGGCGTTCGATCACAACTTTTCTCAGGACCTGAACCTGCAACAGATTTATGGAGGCGGCTTCGGTTGGACTGTGCTCAAAACGCCGAAGCAGGAAGGCGATCTGAAAGGGACGGTTCAGTACGAGAAGCAGCAGTTCATCAGCGGCACGTCCGGCACCGAACAGGATTTGATCGGCTCAACCTTTGCGGCGACGTACATTCTTCACACCAAGCTACTGACGTATACGCAAGGTGTCTCGTTTATTCCGGCCTACAACAATGAACGCGCATACTCGGCTATGGAGACAGACACTTTTGCGTTTCCGACTTACAAGAATCTCAGTTTCTCGCTGGGCACGAACGACTCGTATTTGAACGATCCGCCGTCCTCTTTGCCGCCTACGAAGCGAAATTCGTTTCAATTCACGATGGGCCTGACCTACGCGATCAAGCCAAAGGAATAGCGTCCTCCGAGCATCTCTATTATCCTGCAGTAAAGCGATAAAGCTAGCCAAGAACAGCCCGAGCCGTGTAGAGTTTCTGGGAGTTTGCCCTCTCGGGTGGTTTATCGCGTGCGTTGCCAACTTGTGGCCGCTTGCGGGCGCGAACGCGGCGAGCCGAGCTACAGGAGGAACGATCCCATGGCCCTTCGGCGCTTTTTTGGGTTGCCGGTCGTGCTTGCATTTTTCGCTGCTCTGGCATCGGCACAGCAGCCCGCTTACCTCGATACCCATCTTTCTCCACAAGAGCGCGCGTATGACCTGGTCGGCCGCATGACTCTGGAGGAAAAAGTGAATCAACTGGAAGACTGGGCTACAGCGATTCCGCGGCTCGGCATTCCGGACTATCAGACATGGAACGAGGCTCTGCATGGGGTCGCGCGCGCGGGCTACGCCACGGTGTTTCCGCAGGCCATCGGCATGGGAGCGACCTGGGATCCACAGATCGTGCAAGGCATGGGCAACGTAATCTCCGACGAGGCGCGAGCCAAGTACAACCAGGCGCAGCGCGAAGGCAACCACCGCATTTTTTATGGACTGACGTTCTGGTCGCCCAACATCAATATCTTTCGCGATCCGCGCTGGGGACGTGGCCAGGAGACCTACGGCGAGGATCCATTTCTAACTTCGCGTATGGGCATCGCGTTTATTTCAGGCGTCCAGGGTCCGGACCTGAATCATCTGCGCGCCGTGGCGACCAGCAAACATTTTGCCGTGCACTCGGGACCGGAGACTTTGCGGCACGGATTCAATGTCGATCCTAGCGCGCGCGATCTTGAAGAGACGTATCTGCCCGCATTTCGCGCGACGGTGACCGAGGGTCACGTGCAATCGGTGATGTGCGCCTACAACTCGATTGACGAATGGCCGGCGTGCACGAACAAGATGCTGCTGAAAGAGCATCTGCGCGATGCCTGGGGCTTCAAGGGATTTGTAGTCTCCGATTGCGGCGCGATTGTGGATGTGTACCAGGGACACAAGAAGACTACCGACATTACACATGCCGCGGCACTTTCGCTCGAAGCCGGAACCGATCTCTCGTGCAGCATGTGGACGCCTGGGTTCAACTCGCTGGGAGAGGCAGTGCATCAGGGGCTCGTGCCGGAGGCTTTGGTGACGCAGGCAGCGGAGCGGCTTTACACGGCGCGTATGCAGCTGGGTCTCTTTGATCCGCAAGGATCGAATCCGCTGGACCGGATTCCCTTTTCCGATGCTGCATCGCCAGCGCACCAGTCCACTGCGCTCAAAGCTGCCGAAGAAAGCATTGTGCTGCTGAAAAACAATGGGGTGCTGCCGCTGAAGGGCGCACAACAACATATCGCTGTGATTGGACCAACAGCAGACTTGCTGCCCTCGATTCTGGGAAATTATGTAGGGACGCCGGTCAAGCCCATAACGCCGCTCGATGGCCTTCTTGCGGAGAGTTCCAACAGAGTTGTCTATGCACAAGGCGCCACGCTCGCGGCGGGAGTCGGCGTGCCGGTGCCACGAACTGCATTTGGGATGAAGAAGGGATTGAAGACGGAATTCTTCGCTACGCCCGATTGGACAGGCCGCCCTGTTGCTACGACTATCGAACCGCTGGTGCAGGCCGATTGGGAAAACGCGAAGCCCGCGGCCGCTGTTGAAACGACAAACTACTCCGTACGCTGGAGCGGCACGCTGACGGCTCCGGCCGCTGGTCATTATGTGTTTATGCTTGAGCCGGGCGACAGTTTCCCTTACTCCCCGAAGGAAAGCTATCGATTGTTCATCGATGGCAAAGTAGTTGGTGAGGGCAGCTTGCGCGAAGGGCATGATCTATCTGCGATGGGCAATTTCAAAGCAGCTCCCGGCGCATCGCCGACGGCGCCTCCTCTGATGGACTTCCCGAAGACCCCATCGATTCCGATGGATTTTGCCGACACGAATTCGCATGATTTTGTGCTGGAATATTCGCACGCCGGTGACCGTGCGGGCGGCGGTGTCACGCTGAAATGGGAAGCTCCCGCACAAGCGCAGCTGGACGAGGCCGTCGCGTGTGCGAGGGAATCCGACGTAGTGGTTGCGTTTGTCGGACTGTCGCCCCAGCTTGAAGGCGAGGAGATGCGCATCAAAATCGACGGCTTTGACGGCGGTGACCGCACGAGTCTCGATCTGCCCGCGCCGCAACAAAAGCTGCTGGAAGCATTGGCAGGGACCGGAAAACCGCTCATTGTCGTGTTGCAGAGCGGCAGCGCCGTCGCTTTGAATTGGGCCAACGAACACGCATCAGCAATTCTCGAGGCATGGTATCCGGGCGTCGAGGGCGGTACCGCGATTCGCCAAACACTTGAAGGAATCAACAATCCCGCGGGGCGTTTGCCGGTGACTTTTTACGCCGGGCTTGATGGGCTGCCGGCATTCACCGACTACACGCTGAAGGGCCGGACTTACCGTTATTACACGGGAAAGCCACTGTGGGGATTTGGATTCGGACTCAGCTACTCGACATTCAAATACGGCGCAGTGAAATTGTCGTCTGAAACGCTGAACGCCGGCGAGCCTGTAACCGCAACGATAACGGTGACAAATAGCAGCTCAGTTGGCGGCGACGAAGTGGTCGAGGCATATTTGAAGACACCGCAGTCCGATGGACCGATTCACTCGCTGGTTGGATTCAAGCGTGTCACGATCGCCGCGGGGGCAAGCAAGGAAGTGACACTGGAGATCGATCCGCGGTCGCTTTCGAGCGTCGACTCGCGGGGAAACCGTTCAATTCTTCCAGGCAAATACACGCTGAGTGTCGGCGGCGCGCAGCCGTGGGAGACGGAGGCGAAGACTGAGGCAGAATTCACTGTGACGGGAACGCAGGAACTGCCGAAGTAGCATTGCGATAGCAAAAAAGGGCGGCAAGGATTGTGTCCTTGCCGCCGCCCTGTCCCTGGGTTTTCTTGAAGTCTTTCAATCTTGCGTTTGCTTAAAAGCCGGATCGCTGCGAAAGACTTACTGCAAAAGCTTGGTCACTTCCTGCTGCACGCTGTTGGCCTGCGCCAAGGCAGCGATGCCGGTCTGCGAGAGAATTTCGTACTTCGACATATTCGAAGTGGCAGAGGCGTAGTCGGTGGCCTG
>Ga0182024_10009682_pt1 | contig 19856 bp, 16 predicted proteins | sample P32metaG_FD_120480 | JGI IMG/M metagenome (GOLD analysis project Ga0182024, IMG submission 120480) | Permafrost microbial communities from Stordalen Mire, Sweden - P3-2 metaG (Illumina Assembly) | ecosystem: Environmental > Terrestrial > Soil > Wetlands > Permafrost | place: Sweden: Stordalen... | reverse complement strand
CCGGGACGGCGGAGGCCCGGCGCTGCTGGTGGCGAACACTTACCGCTACCACGGGCATCACGTGGGCGATGTCAGCCGCGAATACTATCGCTCGAAGCAGGAAGAACAGCAGTGGAAAACCGATCGCGATCCAATTCGGATCATGGCCGATTGGCTGCTGGCGCAAGGGCAGGCCGATCGCGCGGCGCTGGATAAGATTCAGGAAGAAGTGAAGGCGGAGATCGATAGCGCGGTGCAGTTTGCGCTGGCCGCTCCCTATCCCAGCCCCGATAAGGTGGATCAAGATGTCTACGCTTGAGAGCAAAGGCGGGCTCGCGGTTGCCACTCGTGAGCTGACGCTCGCGCAGGCCATCCGTGAAGCGCTGGCCGAAGAGATGCGCCGCGACCCGCGTGTATTTATTTTGGGCGAAGACATAGCCGAAGCCGGCCATCCGTTCAAGGTCCTCACTGGACTGGTTGAGGAATTTGGCCCGCAGCGCGTCCTCGATACTCCAATTTCAGAAGCCGGATTCACCGGGATTGCAGTGGGCGCCGCGATGACCGGCATGCGTCCCGTGATCGACATCATGTTCGGCGATTTCATCGGACTCACGATGGATCAAATGGTGAACCAGGCCGCCAAGATTCACTACATGTCGGGCGGAAAATGGAAAGCGCCGCTGGTGATGCGAACTACGCTGGGCGCGACACGGCGATCGGCTGCGCAGCATTCGCAATCGCTGCACGCCTGGTTCTGCCACATCCCCGGCCTGAAGGTGGTGATGCCTTCGACGCCCTACGATGCCAAGGGTCTGTTGAAATCGGCCATCCGCGACGACAACCCGGTGGTCGTGTTCGAAGACAAGATGATGTACCGTCTGAAAGGCCCGGTGCCGGAGGAAGATTACACCATTCCGCTGGGCTCGGCCGATATCAAGCGCGAAGGCAGCGACATCACCATCATCGCTACCAGCAGCATGGTGCAGGTGGCGCTGGGAGCCGCAAGCCTGCTCGAAGAGAGCGGCATTAGCGCCGAGGTGGTGGACCCGCGCACCCTGTGGCCATTGGACGAGAAGACATTGGTGGAATCGGCCAAGAAAACCTCGCGCGTGATCGTGGTCGATGAAGGCTATGGGCGCTACGGCGTCACGGCCGAGATCGCTTCGGTGATCCAAGAGAACTGCTTCTTCGATCTTGAGGCGCCGGTGAAGCGCATGGGCGCGATGCACGTTCCCATTCCATTCTCGCCGCCGCTGGAAGACGTGACGGTTCCCACGGAGAAGACCGTGGCGGAAGCCGCGCTCGCGATGTTGAAATAAACGAAAAACTGGAGAATCCTGTGGCATTGAAAACTTACGGAACCATGGCAGTGGATTGGGAGCAGCGCGTCGACATGGATCGACTGCGCCGGGAGCGTCTGGCGCGCGTAAAGTCGATGCTGGCGAAATCCGAGATGGGCGCATTGCTGTGCTTCGACATGAACAATGTGCGCTATATCACGGCCACACATATCGGCTCGTGGGCGCAGGATAAAATCAGCCGCTTCACGTTGCTGCCGCAGAACGATGAGCCCATCCTGTGGGACTTCGGCTCGGCCGCCAAGCATCATCAGCTCAATTGTCCCTGGCTGGGCGAGCGCTCGCGGCCCGGAATTTCTTTGCTGCGCGGAGCGATGTCGCCCGAAATGGGACGCGCCGAAAATGTGGCGAAGAAGATCAAGCTGGAACTTGAAATGCGGGGCTTGCACAAAGAGCCGGTGGGCATTGACGTGGTGGAACCGCCGATTTTGTTTGCGTTGCAGCGCGAGGGCATCAACGTCATCGACGGACAGCAGCTGATGTCGGACGTCCGCGTGATCAAAACGCAAGACGAGATTTCGCTGCTGAACACCGCCGCCATGATGGTGGACGCCGCGTATCACGATCTTTACTGCGCCATGAAGCCGGGCATGAGCGAGAACCAGGCCGTCGGGATGGTCAATAAAATCCTGTACGACATGGGTTCCGAATATGTGGAAGGCGTCAACGCTATTTCGGGCGAGCGCTGCAATCCGCATCCGCATGTTTTCTCCGATCGCATTCTGCGCCCCGGCGATCCGGTGTATTACGACATTCTGCACTCGTACATGGGCTACCGCACCTGCTACTACCGCACCTTCAGCATCGGGTACGCGCCCCAGACGCTGATCGATGCCTATTCGCGCTGCCGCGATTATTTGGATGCAGCGATCTCGCTTATTAAGCCTGGACGTACCACCGCCGAAATCGCTTCGGTGTGGCCCAAGGCGCAAGAGTTCGGCTTCCCCAATGAAGAAGCGGCTTTCGCGCTGCAATTCGGACACGGCATCGGCCTTGCTATTTGGGAAAAGCCGGTGATCAGCCGCCTGGTTTCGCTCGAACATTCGCACGAGATCAAACCCGGCATGGTGTTTGCGCTGGAAACCTTCTGGCCGTCCAAAGACGGATGGAGCGCTGCGCGCATCGAAGAAGAGATCGTGGTTACGGAAACCGGCCACGAAGTGATTACCCGATTCCCGGCCGAGAAACTGCTAATAGCCGGCGCGCATTACTTCACCGTGGATGGTCCGCTGCCGACTACGCGCGAACACGATCCAGCGCCCAGCCAGCGCATCGTCGAGATGGTGGAAGCCAGCGCACGAACCGAACAGGTGGTTGGCCGCTAGATGGCCGTAAGCATCGTCATGCCCGCGCTCGAGATGGCGCAGGAAACCGGCAAAATTATCTCGTGGCTCAAGAAGGAAGGCGATGCGGTGGCGAAGGGCGAGCCGATCGCTGAGATTGAAACCGACAAAGTGGTTCTTGAGTTGGAAGCCACGGCGGATGGCGTGCTTGCGGGTCTGACGGCGGTGGCGGGCGATGTGGTGCCGGTGGGCAAGACCATCGCATGGGTGGTGGCGCCGGGTGAGAAACCGCCCGCAGAAGCTGTGGCATCGGGTCCAGGGGCACGCACCATGACCGGACCAGCGCGGACGGCAACTGCCGCTGTGATGCCAGCGGCCACCGTCGAAAAAGTGGAGGCCAAGGTTTCACCGAAGGCCCGCCGCATGGCGCAGGAACTCGGCGTCGATCTTAGTAAAGTAACCGGAACCGGTCCGGGGGGAACCATCAGCGGAGAAGACGTACAGCGTGCGGCAGATTCGCAAAAATCGGCGCCGCAGAAATCCTCACCGCAACCCAGCGCGCCGCCGGCAGTTCCCACAGCGCTCAGTTCCATCGCGCGTCTGATGGCCGAGCGTACTACGCAAAGCTGGACCACGGCTCCGCATTTCTTCCTGGTTCGCGAGATTGACGCGAGCGGATTGATCGCGGCCCGTGAGAAACATGGCAAGGCGATCACTCACACCGATCTTCTGGTGGCACTTGTCGCGCGCGTGCTGGTGAAGCATCCGAAGATGAACGCGAGTTGGACCGGCAGCGCCATCCAAGCAAATCCGAATGTGAACATCAGCATCGCCATCGCCGTAAAAGATGGCGTGGTGGGTGCGGTGATTCCGAATGCCGACAAAGCCAGGCTGACGGACATCAGCGCGAAGCGGCAGGATCTGGCCGAGCGCGCTCGCGCAGGCCGCCTTCATCCACCCGATGTTACGGGTGGCACGTTTACCATCAGCAATCTCGGGATGTTCGGCATTGACGCTTTCAGTGCCATCATCACTCCGCCTCAGGCCGCTGTGCTTGCAGTAGGGCGCATCGCCGATCGAGTTGTGCCGGTGAATGGGCTGATCGGCATTCGTCCTATTTTGACGATGACGCTATCGAGCGATCACCGCGTTGTGGATGGCGCGCAAGCAGCGGCGTTTCTGAAGGACGTTGCCGAAGCGCTCACTAACGCACAGCTAGCGTAAGTGGAAGTTAACATCGATCCTTGCTTGCACCGGTACGGGCTTGCCGTCCTTAGTACCCGGTTGAAATCGCCAAGTTTTGATGTTGGCAATCGCATTGGCATCCATGCCAGGATCGAGCGATTTGATAACTTTGATGTTATGCGCGTGCTGATCGGTGCCCACCACGATCGTGAGCCCGACTGTGCCTTCGAGCTTAGCGGCTCTGGCTTGGTCTGTGTATTTCGGTTCGGTTTTCTCTAAGACTTTAGGCGGAACGATCCCAGGGCCGATCTTATAGATCTTTTCGGCGAGCGAAACGCTGGTCATCAGGACAAGCAGCAGAGGAATCGCGATGGCGGCTCTGCGCGTGGAGCCAGCGGTCTTCGGACGCCATTCAAATAAATGCGCAAAACGCTGGTGCAGGGGGGACGAGGCGCTCATGGCGCAGCCCAGCAGAAGCGAACTGGAACACTCGCGCGCCATATCGAGCAGCACCTTTGCGTACGCATCCGGGGAGATGCCGGCAGACAATACCGCCTCGTCGCAAGCCAGCTCCTGTTCATGATTCAGGCGCGCGACAAGTATCCAAGCCAGCGGATTCCACCACATTAATGCGCGGGTTCCTTGCGCCGCATACTTCGCCAGGCAGTCGCGACGGCGGACATGGGCCGATTCATGCAACAACACGGCGCGCAACCGTGCCTCATCCCAATCCAGCGCAACCTGAGGCAGAAGGATCAACGGCTGGAGTACGCCACAAGTGAGTGGAGTAGAAACATCGCCCAGCCGCACTTGGGCATTGCCTCCGTCTTGAAACTTTGCCGATCTGGACCGCACTCGCAGCAGCGCAATCCATCCGCCAGCCGCACGAAGCAACATCAAGACGGTTCCCAGCGCCCAAATGGATGCGAGCGCCATCGGCCAATTCCATGATGCCGTTCCCGCTGCGTGACCGCCCGATGCGGCGTGTGCACTGGCCGGAACCGAAATGAGAACGCTCCATTGCGGCGGCCAGAACGCCAGCAAGAGAACAGACGCGGCGCTAACCAGCGAGGCCAGACAAATGGAATGCCGCACTGCCGCATCCCCTTCGCGCAGAAACCAATAGCAAACTATTCCCGCGGCCAGCAAGATGGTGGACTTGATTGCAACTGAAATCAGATAGAACTCCAACATGGTTATCTCCTCTTGGCTTTTTCAATGATGCGCGCCAGTTCGCCCAATTCCTTTTCGCTCAGATGAAACGCCGCCGGATCGAGGAGCGCCGCTACCGCCTCTTTGGCCGATCCGTCGAAAAATGTTCGGATGATGCGCTGCAGGGCCGACCGGCTGGCCGCTTCCCGCGCCACAGTGGGTTCGTATACGTAACGAAGCCCCTCTTCCACATGGCGGACGTAGCCCTTGCGCTCCAGCACGCGCAAAATGGTGCGCACGGACGAATAGTTCGGGTTGTCCGGCAAGCCTTCCTGGATCTCTTGCCCGGTAGCGCGTCCGCGAGCAAACAGGATGTCCATCATTTGCCGCTCGCGCCGGCTCAAGTCGGGGTCGGTCTTGGTTGAGGTCTTTTTTGAGATGCGCATTCCTTAGCAGCCTGCGTAAAAATTAACATACGCGGGCGAGGGTGTCAATAGATTTCCGCAACTTTGGCCGGGAATGGCATGATAGGAACACTATGATCCCCAGTCGAGACCGTATTCTGGTTACCCACGTCGGCAGCCTGCCTCGCAGCGAAGCGCTTTCTGAAATGCTGATTGACCGTGAGGAGGGGAAGCCTCTCAGCCCGGACCAACTCGCCCATGAAATGGACCTGGCGGTGCGCCACGTTATCGCCAAACAAGCCGAAGCGGGCATCGATATCGGCAACGATGGAGAGCAGCAGAGGGTGGGATTCCAGACGTATGTGCCTCGCCGCATGTCCGGTTTCGCGGGCCAATCCAAGCGCCGCCGCGGCCGCGACTTCGAAGAATTTCCCGCCCTGGTGGACGATCTGAAGCAGCGCTTCCCCAAGCGCAGCCGCATGCAGAACGCTCCAGAGGCGCAGGGCGAATTGCATTATCTGGATCCATCGGCGATCCAGCAGGAGATCGATCGCTTCCAACGCGCTGCCAAGGATTCGGGAGCATTCGCCGAGTCGTTCATGACCGCGCCCTCGCCCGGCATCATTTCCACCACGATGCTGAACGCCTTCTACGATTCGCAGCAATCCTATTTAAACGCGCTGGCCCGCGAGATGCGCAATGAATATCTTGCGATCGAGCGTTCGGGCCTGCTGCTGCAAATTGACGCGCCCGACCTGGCGATGGATCGCTCCATGTTCTATCGCGATCTTCCAGACCGCGAATTCGTGAAGGCTGCCGAGATGCACGTGGCGGCGCTCAATCAAGCGATCGACGGCATTCCGCGCGACCGTGTGCGTCTGCACTGCTGTTGGGGCAATTGGAACGGCCCGCATCTCTACGACGTCGCGCTCGATCTTATCCTGCCGGTGCTTTATCAGGCCAACGTGGGCGCGCTCAGCATCGAGTTCGGCAATCCGCGACATCAGCACGAATTGGAGGCGCTGCGCCGCCATAAGCTGCCCGATCACATGCTGCTTCTGCCCGGCGTGGTTGAGAGCAACAGCAACATCGTGGAGCATCCAGAAGTTGTCGCGCGACGCCTGGAAGAAGCAGTGGCTGCGGTGGGCGACCGGGAACGCATTATCGCCAGCGCAGATTGCGGCTTCGGGACGTTCACGAATCGTGAATACGTGATCGAACCTGTGGTCTGGTTGAAACTGAAAGCGCTTCGCCAGGGCGCGGATATTGCATCCGCGCATCTGTGGGGGCGGGGCGCGGCACAATAGGTTTCGTTATGCGGCACCTACTCGCACTTCTCTTGCTGGCTTGCTCGCAGGCGCCTGCACAGATCGATCTTTCGGGCGAATGGGGCAGCCGTTACACATGGGATTATCTGGAGCGCCTTCCCGGCCCCGAGCTCGGCGATTATCTCGGCCTTCCCATCAACAATGCAGCGCGGCTGAAAGCCAACAGCTGGGAAGCCTCCACTCAGACTATCCCGGAACGGCAATGCATTCCGCACGGCGCCGACTATCTTTTCAGCCGCGCGGGGTTTCCCATGCGCATCTGGACGGAAGAAGATCCGGTCACCGAAAAAGTCACAGCGATTCGCATCCGCAGTTACGCATGGGGCGTTGAGCGGACCATTTGGATGGATGGCCGCGCGCATCCCTCAAAATACGCTCGACATACCTGGCAAGGCTTCTCCACCGGCCAATGGAACGGCAATGTCCTTACGGTGACGACCACACATCTTAAATGGAACTACATCCGTCGCAACGGCGTTCCGCGCAGCGACGAAGCAACGGTGACGGAACATTTCGCGCGCCATAGCGACTATCTGACGCTGCTGACTTACATCGACGATCCGGTCTATCTGACGGAACCCCTGATGAGAACCTCGGGTTATGTCTTAGATCCGCAGCAGCAACTGGAGCCATTTCCTTGCGAGCCCGTGGAAGAAGTAGTTCGGCCCGAGGGCGTGGTACCGCATCACTTACCTGGCACTAACAAAGACATTCAGGAGTTTCCCGCGAAATACGGCTTGCCGGCGGCAACCGCGCTGGGCGGTGCGGAAACGATGTATCCGGCCTATACGATTCCTTCGGGTCCTAAGCCGGTTGGATCGCCGCGCGAAACCGCAAGCGGCCTGGAAATCCTGCCCGTCCAAAAGAACATCTACATGCTCGCCGGCGACGGTGGCAACATCACACTGCAGATTGGAAAAGATGGTGTCTTAGTGGTGGACACCGGCCTTGCGTCAATGAGCGATCAGGCCATCGCCGCTATTCGGAAATTCACCGACAAACCAATTCACTACATTCTCAACACGCAAGTGGATGCCGATCACACCGGAGGCAACGAGGCGTTCGGCAAGGCCGGCAACACCATCACGGGCGGCGATGTGGCCGACGATATCGGCGGTTTGGATAAAGGCGCGGCAATTATCGCCCACCAGCGGGTGTTGGATCGGATGAGTTCCTCCGCCCCGTTTGGAGCACTGCCCACGGATGTCTATGGCGGCAAGCAGAAGGATCTATATTTCAACGATGAGCCGGTGGTCATGCTGCATCAGCCCGCGGCGCACAGCGATGGCGACAGCCTGGTTTTCTTTCGCGGTTCGGACGTGATCAGTACCGGCGATATCTTTGTGACTACCAGTTACCCGGTCATCGATCTGGATCGCGGCGGCAGTATCCAGGGAACTATCGATTCGCTGAATCGCATTATCGAGCTCACCGTGCCTGCGGCCTTGCAAGAAGGCGGCACGCTTGTGATTCCCGGCCACGGACGCATCTGCGATGAAGCGGACGTGGTGGAATATCGCGACATGGTCACCATTATTCGCGATCGCATCGCTGATATGTTGAAGCGCGGCATGTCGCTCGACCAAGTGAAGGCTGCCCGACCAACTGAAGACTACGATCCGCGCTATGGATCAAACGCCGCGTTCATCGAAGCCGTTTATCGCAGCCTGGGACGTGGCAAATGAGGCAACGCATGCTTTTCGCGACGCTCCTGGCGGCGAGTTGCCTCTGCGCTCAAGAAGAGGAGAGCGGCGCGCCCGTCGCGAAACCCGTGGCACAGAAGACGGCGCGCGAAGAAGCGCCTATCGATCTTACTGGTTACTGGACGGCCATCGTCACGCAGGATTGGCGCTGGCGCATGGTGACTCCCAAGAGGGGCGATTTCCCTGGGATTCCGCTCAACCCCGAAGGCCGCAAGCTGGCAAACGCTTGGGATCCGGCGAAGGATGAAGCCAGCGGGGAGCAATGCAAGGCCTATGGCGCGCCTGGTCTCATGCGCATGCCCACCCGCCTGCATATAACATGGCAGGAAGACAACACGCTTCGCATCGATGCTGACGCGGGAACACAAACGCGGCTGTTCCATTTTCATAGCTCGAAAAAAGAGACCGGAGATCCGCAGTGGCAAGGCACATCGGCCGCACAGTGGGAATTCGTGCGCACCAAAATCCCGCCTCACGTGCCCGGGCCCATCCGCGGAGGCAGTTTAAAGGTGGTGACTACTCACCTGCGCCCCGGCTACTTGCGCAAGAATGGCGTACCCTATAGCGGCGACGCGGTGCTGACGGAGTACTTCGATGTCACAACGGAACCCAATGGCTGGCAGTCCATTCTTCTAACGACGATCCTGGAAGACCCCCAGTACCTGACCCAATCGGTTTTGCTGAACACCAATTTCCGCAAGCTTCCCGATGGCGCCGGATGGAATCCCACTCCGTGTTCGGCCCGCTAAGTAGGGCTATTTATTGAGTAAGTGCGGGAGGTCGCGATTGTTCTCGTTACACACAAATTCGAGTAACTCCGTGTCTCCCAGTAAGTGCATGTCTTCGGTTATCGTCCAGGGCTTGGTATAAGCCTTTGGATCGTTGATGGTCACGTCGATCTTTAGTTGTCCGAAATTCGGCCGCCGGAAGCGCTCGGTGACCACCAGAGCTTCGGTTGCCGGGTGCCCGGCTTGATCCAGCCACGTCTTGCCATTAAATCCCGACGTTTCCACTACCAGGGAATCCCCGTCCCACTTACCCACCGAGTAACCCATCCAGGACGGATTGGGATCTTTGGGAAGCTCCCGCCCGTCCATGAACACCTGCCGGTATAAACCGAACGCCTCGTACAAAATGATCACCTCGTCCGGATTCTGAACGATCTTAAACGGCACCGGCGTGGCATTCACTTTCGGCACGCCTTGCGGTAAGCAATTCGCATCGGATTCTTCAGACGCATGCACGCCGCTCATGCGTTCTTTGGTGAGCGCCGCCGCCCAGGGCTGCATGGGAACGTCGCCGGGTTTCAAATCGGCCGCCAGATTCTGCAAATACTTGGGCCCGGAAACGATCCAGATTCCCGACATATCGATTTTGCCATCCGGCTTGTGCGGCGCCGGAGCCGACAGATCGGGCTTGCCATCCTTCGTCCTCGGGATTCCTTTGTCCGGCACCTTTAACCATTGCGCGCACAAAGGTCCGGCCAGGAGCAGGATCGCAAGACTGCTTCGATAACTCATCGCGCGATTATATACCCTTCGGCGCCGAAACTTTCCGATCCAGCCAATCGCGCACCACCTCAAAGACCTCGTGGTTGTTTTTCTCCAACAGCATCAGATTGCCGTTGCCGACAATGCCGTAATCGCGCAGCCGCACCATTTCAGCCGAACAGCCCACCTGCTTCAGGAATTCCACGTTGGATATCGGCGATCCACCGCCGCCGAATTCGCTGGTGAGCCATCCGATGGGAATGCCGCGCAGGTTTTTCCACTTTCGCGCGGGCTCGGCCTGCAGTTTATACGACGCGATCAGCGGACGCGGTGAATCGAGCGGTAGCGGGTGACCCACTAACTGAAACTGCGATGGATCTGTAACCGGTGGATCGTAAGTCATCGGGCTGGCAGTCAGCCCCCACTTGAGTTGCGCCGCGAACGGATTGCCATTGATCTCCATGCAGAAAATTCCCTTCACTAAGTCGGGGCGCCGGTCTGCCACGCCCCATGCGAAAAACCCGCCGAATGCGTGCGTCAGCAAAATGCAGGGGCCGATCCGATCCACTAACTCCACGCCCCCGTGCCACGCCAGGTCGCTATGGAACGATTCGTCCATCACGTTGCCCGATTCGTTCGCCATGAACTGATCGATCAGTGGATCGTTCATTCCTCCGGGGCCCGGCCACTGCGCTGTATTGAACACCACCGGCGTTTGCACCAGCCCTTCGTAAGGCGGGACATTCGGCAAATGGCTGGGGCCCAGCGCGTCTGGATGATAGGGCGAACGGCCGTAACTGGGCCGATCCAGCCAATAAACGCTGTAGCCGGCCTGCACGAAATAATGCACCCAACCGGGGCGACCTCCGATGCCCATCATGTGGCAGCCCTGTCCGCCACCGCCGTGCACCATGATTACGGGATAGGGATAACGCTTTTCCGCGGGGATCATGTACTGCACATACTGCTGGCCCATCGCGATGGTGCCGTACGTCATCTTCTTGCGCTGCACACCGATCCAGAAGCAGCCTTGATCGGCGAGTTTGACTGCGGTGTTGTCGCGATTGGGATTCGTATCAGGGGTGCTTGGGGACGGGTCCTTGACGATCGACGCATCCATCCAGCGCAGGATCGGCTCCAGCGACTCGCGATTGTTTTTCTCGATCGCGAAGATCGACGTGGGAATCTTTGCAAGCTGCGGGAGCGGCATTTTGCCCGGCTCCAGCGCCACGATGCCTTTCACCAGATCCGGCCGCTCCTGCGCCGTCACCGATGCGAATCCGAGGCCGTCGCCATGCGTGATCAGGATTGCAGGGCCGATTTCATCGAGCAACTTTGCGCCGCGCGACCGCCATACATTCTGTGTCAACGGATTGTTCGCCATTGGCTGACCCATGGATGCTACGATCTGGGCGACCGCTGGATCATTTGCATCGCTGCGAATGGTCTTGGCGACTTCTTCGAACGTCGGCGCTTCTTTATCGAAATATCCGTGCACCCAGGGATGATACGGATTGCGCCCTTGCCCAGGCCGGTCGAGCACGTATACCTTGTAGCCTTGCTCAAGCAACAGCGTTGCCCAGCCGCGCCGTCCATCCGGCGTGCTGATCCAATCCGACCCCTGGCCATAGCCGCCATGGATGAGCACAACGGGATACGGATGGCGAACTTCACGCGGGATCCAATGCTCCACGTACATTTGCATTCCGTTGCACATGGTTCCGCGCGCCAGTGTCGCGTGCTCGACGCCGATCCAGTGGTAGCTCCAATCGGCGATGTCGAGCGGCGGGCCAGGAGTTGCCTGGGGCGCTGTTTGTCCCGTCATTTTCCTGGGAGCAATGGCGACCGCCGCCGCGGCTAGTGCCGCCAGATCGCGCCGCGTGATTCCATTCGAGTTGTCGTCGTGCATGGTTTTGCGCTTCCAGCATACTCTTGCCGGGTTCACACATACAATGGATAGGAAATGCCCGATCAGCCCGCGCAACAAATGCAGTGCATGGAAGTGTGGGGCGGCAGCCAGCTGACGTCGCGCTGCGTGGAATTCGGCGGCTTGGATACTTGGGTGTATAGCAAGCCCTTCGGGAAGGCTCACGCCGGCGGGGACGTTTACTACGCTTCGAGCTGCGCTACCGGCCGCATCAGCAGGCTGCTGCTGGCCGACGTTGCGGGACACGGGCAAACTGTCGCAGCCACCGCCGCCGATCTGCGCACGCTGATGCGCCGTTTCGTAAACCGGCTGGATCAAACCGAATTTGTCCGCTTGCTCAACCAGCAGTTCGCCGCGCTGCCCCGCACAGGCGCTTTCGCCACGGCCATCGTCACTACGTTCTTCGAACCCAGCCGCCGACTTACGGTTTGCAATGCCGGCCATCCGCGGCCTTTGCTCTACCGCGCCGCCGAGCGCCACTGGGATTTTCTGGGAGGACAGGAAACGGGCTCGCGATCAACGCCCAGCAACATTCCGCTCGGGCTTTTCGACGCCGCCGAATACGAGCAATTCGACATCGAGCTGCAACCGGGCGATTGCTTGTTGAGTTTCACCGACGCGCTCATCGAATCGCGCGATGCCGATGGCGAGATGCTGGGAGAAGACGGGCTGCTACGGATTGTGCGGGTGCTGGGCGACGTCGATCCGCAAAAGATGATCGAGACGCTGCTGGGTGAAATCGAGAGGCGATATCCGGAGAACTTGTCGGAAGACGATGTCACCGTGCTGGTGGTTCGCGCCAACGGCCGCCGACTGAAATTCTCGATGCGGGAAAAGCTGCATGCGTTCGGACGATTTGCCAGCGCGCTTCTACGCGGGGAACGCGCGCCATTTCCCGATGCCAAGCTCGCAAACATCGGTGGCGCCATCATTCCCGCATTGGGGCGCCGATGGCGCGCGCGTCGCTAGCGATTCTTGTAATCTTCGCGGAAGAATCCGTTCAGTTCGGGAAACGCAGCGCAATCGTCGAAGGCCGTGAAGCTTCCCTGCTCCGCAATTTCCTTGGCTGCGCGGATGAACCCGCCCCAGGCCGCACGCGCCATCGAACTGCCGATGCTGACGCGGCGAACGCCCATTGTGGCGAGATCCGAAACTTTGAGTCCTGTGTTGGCGCTCATCAGCACATTGACGGGCTTCGGACTCACGGCCGACACGATGGCTTGAATATCCGCACGCGTGCGAACGCCCGGAGCGTAGAGCACGTCCGCACCGGCTTCCGCATAGGCTTCGAGGCGCCGAATGGATTCCTTCAACGGATCGGCATGGCCCACCAGGAAGCACTCCGCGCGTCCAATCAGCAGCACGCCCGATTGCGCAATAGCCGTGCGCGCAGCCTGCATGCGCTCCACCGCATCCGGCAAATCGAACAGCGGCTTGGAACGGTCGCCCGTGGAATCCTCAATGGAAAGCCCCGCGACGCCGGTCTCGACGCACAAACGCACGCTAGCAGCAACGCCTTCCGGATCGTGCGCGTAGCCCGATTCGAAATCGGCATTCACCGGCAAATCCACCGACTGGACAATCTCTGCAATGTGGCTGAGCACGGCGTCACGCGGCACTGCCCAGTCCGAATCGGGCAAGCCACGCGAAAAAGCCAGACCTGCGCTGGTGGTGGCCAACGCCTGAAACCCGAGATGCCGGAGATAACGCGCGGTGCCTACATCCCACGGGTTGGGGATGACAAAACATCCGCTCTCATGCAGCTTGCGGAACGCTGCGCGGCGCGCCGTAAAATCAGTGGTAGCCATAAGGAATTTGAGGTTAGCATAATAATAGAGTTGGCCTGAAAGGATACTCGCATGCCCTTGTACGACTTTAAATGCCTCGATTGCGGGGAGCAGTTCGAGGCGCTCGTTTTGAAAAACGAGCCCGCTTGTCCCGCTTGCCAGGGCCACAAGTTAGAGCAATTGATTTCCATGTTCAGCGTCGATTCCGCCAGCATCCGGCAGAACAATATCAACTCCGCCCGCCGCGGGAACGTCAAAATGGCGCGCGACAAAGCGATCGCCGATCAGGAAGCCATCAATCACCACGACTAGCTCAACGGAATCCCCTTGACCTGTCGCACGTGCGCGAAAGACGTTCCGGATTCCAGCCGCTTCTGCCTGTCGTGTGGTGCAGCGCTCCACGGCAACGCGCCGCTTGCGACGCAGACTTTCGCCACTCCCTCACCCACTCCTACTCCGGCCCGCACTCCGTCCCACGCGCGGCTTCGTTCTACCTCCGGTTCGCTCGGGGAGGGCCGCTTCCTTCCAGGGGCGCTGCTGGACGGCCGCTATCGGATCGTCGCACTGCTCGGCCGCGGCGGCATGGGTGAAGTTTATCGCGCCCACGACCTCACGCTGGGGCAGGAAGTGGCGCTCAAATTCCTGCCCGAAGTAGCGGCGAGCAATCCAGCCGCCCTGGCTCGCTTCTACAATGAGGTCCGCATCGCGCGACAGGTCTCGCATGCCAACGTCTGCCGTGTTTACGATCTCGGCGAAGTGGAAGGCCAGCCTTACTTGTCGATGGAGTACGTGGATGGCGAAGATCTGGGATCGCTGCTGCGCCGGATCGGCCGTTTGCCCTCGGACAAAGCGGTCGAGATCGCGCGTCAGCTCTGTGCCGGTCTTGCCGCGGCCCACGCCAAGGGCGTTCTGCATCGCGATTTGAAGCCGGCTAACGTGATGCTCAACGGACGGGGAACGGTGGTCATCACGGATTTCGGACTGGCCGCACTGGCGGATGAAATACCGGGCGAGGAGATTCGCAACGGCACTCCCGCCTACATGGCTCCGGAGCAGTTGGCTGGGCGGGAAGTTACGGTGCAGAGCGACATCTATTCGCTGGGCCTGGTGCTTTACGAAGTCTTCACCGGGAAGCGGGCGTTCGACGCTTCCACCCTGGCGGAGCTGGTGCGATTGCATAGCGAGACGACGCCAGCAAGCCCCTCGACGCTGGTGAAGGATCTCGATCCGGCGGTTGAGAACGCCATTCTTCGCTGCCTGGATCCCGAGCCTTCCAATCGCCCTTCGTCGGCGCTTGCCGTTGCCGCGCGTCTGCCTGGGGGAGATCCATTAGCTGCCGCGCTGGCCGCCGGTGAGACACCTTCACCCCAATTGGTGGCCGCATCCGGTAGCATTGCGGCACTCCCTTTTAAGATCGCGCTTCCCACAGCGATTGCCGCACTGGCCGGTCTGGCTCTTTTCGCGGTGCTAGCAGCGACATCGAGCATGCTGGAAAAATCGCAGCTGACGAAATCCGGCGAGGTGCTGGCCGACAAAGCGCGGGAGTTGATTCAAAGCCTCGGTAATACTTCGCCGCCGGGAGATTCGGCCTCTGGGTTCGAATACAACGACGATTTTCTGAACGCGGTCGCGAAAACCGATGGGACGTTTCCGCATTGGGACGAGATTGCTCGCAGCCGTCCGTCGCCGCTGCGCTTCTGGTATCGGCAAAGCCCCGAGCCTATGGTTGCGGAAGGCTTGCACGATCAAATGTTGATACCCGGAACTATCCAGGAGGACGATCCCAAGGCCACCATGTCGGACATGATCGACGTGCGACTCGATCCGCAAGGACGGCTGACCTATTTTGAAGCCCTACCCCCGGAAAAAGAAGTTTCCACCGCGAAGAACCCGACGCCCGATTGGAATGTTCTCTTCGCCGCGGCGGGTCTGGACATGTCCAAGTTCAAACCGGGCAGTCCGGAGTGGGCATCGCTGGCAGCCTCTGATGTTCGGCAAGCCTGGAACGGCGAATGGCCCGGATATAAAAACCGCCCTCTGCATGTGGAAGCTGCGTCATGGCATGGCCGTCCGGTCTTTTTCTCGTTGACCGGGCCGTGGACTAAGTCGGCACGGATGCCATCCGGAACATCGCGAGAGAGTGATTTGGCTACCCGAATTTTTCTGGGCGTTCTGGTACTCGCGCCCATCCTCGCCGCCATTTTCCTGGCCCGCTGGAACTACGTGCACGGCAAGGGTGACCGCCGGGGCGCGATGCGTCTGGCCTTCCTGATTTTTTGCCTGCACCTGGCGCTGTGGGTTTTCCAAGCGCATCTGCCTTCGGCGGGAAGTTTTTTCTTCCTACTGTTCCTGGCTATCGGCACGGCACTGCTTTGGGGCGGAATTATTTGGGTGCTCTACCTGGCGCTGGAACCGTACGTTCGCCGTTATTGGCCGCAGGCCCTTATTACCTGGACGCGAGTTTTAGCCGGGCGGTGGCGCGATCCGCTGGTAGGCCGCGACGTGCTTTACGGCGCGCTCCTTGGAATCCTGGTTTGCAACCTATACGGTCTGCATTATCATCTAGAGGCCCGCTTGGGCGCGGTTCCAGCGTTAATTAGCACCAACTATCTGGGAAGCGCCCGAAACGCCCTCGGCGCGTGGTTTGCGCAACTGCCCGGCTCCATTGGCTACACGCTGCTCTCGTTTATTCTGCTCTTTTTCCTTCGCGTACTCTTGCGGAAATCCTGGCTGGCTGGCGCGGCATTTGTGCTCCTGTTTGCCGTCCTCAAATCTTTATCCTCAGACTATCCAGCCATTGAATGGCCCACGCAAATCATCCTGTACGCGGCGCTGGCAGCCGGTTCATTGCGATTTGGCTTAGTGGCGCTGGTGGTGGCGCTATTTACCGCCAACATGCTGCTGGATGTGGCCGTGACACTCAATCCCTCGGCCTGGTACTTCACGAATGCAGCCCTCGCCCTGGCAAGCTTCGCTGCCCTGGTAATCTGGGGCTTTTCCATCGCGCTGGCGGGACAGACGCCGTGGAAGGCCGAATCATAAACGTCAAAAGATGAAACAAAGCGTGCGATGGGGAGTCCAGTTAGACTGGCAATGTCTCATAGATTAATGGCCTCGGGGACCTGATCCTGGTTTTGTTCGGACCTTCGGCCGATAAAAACTATACTCTCGATGGCTCGCAAAATTTGCATTTTCGGCTGGTTGCTAGTTGTCTTCTGGGCCCACGCAGTCCGGGGCGATGAGCCACAGCCCAACGCTTCCGGACAATCGGGTCCGGCGGCGCTGCGGCTTGCGCCGGGCGTGGAGGTGGCCCGCATCGACGGCAACAACTGGTCGATTGGAATTCGCGGCTTTGGATCCGATCTCGCGCGTTCGGTTCTGGTACTGATTGACGGACGCACCGTATACACACCGCTCTTCGCCGGCACTAACTGGGACGTGCAAAACACCAATATGTCAGAACACTTCCGGCCTACCAGGCACCCGCTTACTCCACAGGCGATGCACGATTGGGCCGGCGCGTGACTCACCAATTTGAGCTGTCCCCGATCGGCGAGAATCTTCCTCAACCGTCGCATCCCGAGTTCGGGGGAGATCCGGGACCGCTCATCGGCATTAAGAGAAACGGCTATGCGAGACTAGCATGGAACAAGTAGCGCTGCGACAGCCGGCACCAATATGGCGCCCCTCAACGCACACTCGTTAATCGGACGGCGACTCCAGAGCATGCGGGAGAATGCCCTGGCATTGGTGTTGTTCTTGCCATTCCTGGTCACCTGGGGCTGCTACGTGGCCCGCGCCGCTCAAGAGGAACCCCTGGAATACCAGGCAAAAGCGGCGTTCCTGCTCAACTTCACAAAATTCGTGGAATGGCCGCCAGTGGCATTCGCCGATGAGCATTCGCCGCTCGCCATTTGCATCCTGGGGGAAGATCCATTCGGAGACACGCTCAACGGGATCGTGAAGGGAGAAACGGTGAATGGACATGAAGTCGTGGTTTCAAGAATCGGCCGCCCGCCGGCGCCGAAAGCTTGCCAGGTGTTGTTCATTACGCGAGGGGAGAAAGATGTCCGGAAAATGTTAGGCGAATTAGGTCCCGGCGTGTTGACCGTCGGCGAAGGGGAGCGATTCCTGCAGGACGGAGGCATGGTGGCCTTCGTGATCGAGAACAGGCGGGTAAGGTTCGACATCGATCAACGCGCGGCGGCGAAAGGCGTGCTGAACATCAGTTCCCGACTCATGAATGTAGCGAGGTCAGTAACAAAATAGCCGAGGGCGGCGAGTTCCTGATATGCGTCTTTTCCGCGACATGCCGATCAACCAAAAACTGCGCGCGATCATCATGTCTGTTACCGCGGCGGCGCTCCTGCTGTCGGGGCTGGGTATCGTGATCGCGGATTCGGTGCTTTTCCGCTCGGGGATGCAGCGGGACATTTCCGCCCTGGCTCAGATTGTCGCCGACAACAGCACGGCCGCACTCGCATTTGACGATCCCAGAACGGCGACGGAAACGTTAGGGTCGCTACGAGCCAGGCCGCATCTGGTTGCCGCTTGTATCTACCGGCCGAACGGCGCGGTTTTCGCCACCTATTTACGCGCGGGAGCGTCTACGGGATGCCCCGCGGCAAATGCGCCCGATCAAATGTTGTTCACGAGCGCCGGGCTGATGGTGCGGCGGCCCATAGCGCTCGATCAGCGCAGGATTGGAACGCTGGTTTTGCTTTACGATCCGGGTGAGATTTCCGAACGGGCCCGGCTCTATGGCCAAACGGTGCTGATTATCCTGCTGGTATCCAGCCTGATTGCATTTCTGCTCTCGTCCAGGCTACGCGCCATTATCGCGGAACCGATTTCAGGGCTTGCGAATGCCACCCGCTTGGTGTCGGAGACCAGAGACTACAGCATTCGGGCGCGCAAGGTCTCGGAAGACGAATTGGGCGCGCTGGCCGACGGCTTCAACGAAATGCTCACGCGCATTCAATCCCAGGACAGCGAACTTCGCAAAGGACTGCTGGCGCAAGAGGGGGCCCTCAGAAAAAGCCAGGAAATCCGGGATTCTCTTCGTACCACTCTGGCAAGTATTGGAGACGCGGTCATATCGACCGATGCCAGCGGACGCGTTGTCTTCGTCAATGCCGTTGCACAATCCATGTTGAGGCTGCCGGAAGCGGAGATCGTAGGCAAGCATCTGGACGAAGTTTTTCAGATCGTGAACGAGTTCAGCCGCGCCCGGGTTGCAAGCCCCGTGACGCAGGTATTGCGCGAGGGCAGAATCGTTGGAATGGCAAACCACACGATCCTGCTTGCCAAGGATGGCACAGAGATTCCGATCGACGACAGCGGCGCGCCCATACGGGACGAGAGCGGCGCGATTCAAGGAACAGTGCTGGTATTTCGAGACGTTACCGCCCGCAGGCGCGCCGACGAAACCAGCCGCCTGCTCGCTTCCGTTGTCCAATCCTCGGACGACGCGATCTTCAGCAAGGATCTCAACGCCGTTGTAACGAGCTGGAACAGCGGCGCGGAGCGGATTTTTGGTTTCCCGGCGAAGGACATCATTGGCCAACCGATCTCGGTAATTTTCCCACCGGACCGGTTGGATGAATTGGCCAGCATTATGCAACGCATCGGTCACGGAGAGCGGATCGAGCATTACCAAACCATCCGGCGGACAAAGAACGGCGAGCGCCTGAACGTCTCTTTGACGATCTCACCGATGCAAGATCCTTTGGGACGGATCACCGGCGCATCGGTAATTTCACGCGACATCACCGAGCAGGTGCAAGCCGCTGAACGTCTGGCGAAGCTCAACGCCGACCTGCAACGTTCCAACCAGGTACTGGCTCTGACCAATCAAGACCTGGAACGCTTCGCTTTCATCGCCAGCCACGATCTTCAGGAGCCCCTGCGAATGATCACCGCTTACTCCCAACTTCTGATCAAGTCGTACCCCGGCGAATTCGACAGCAAAGCCAATGTTTTTGTCGACAACATCGTGGAAGGCACAACGCGTATGCGCGACTTGCTTTCCGATCTGCTGGCATACACGGAAATTAGAAACCCCGATGAACAGACGATGGAATCCGTCGATCTCAACGTTGTGGTTGAAAACGTACGGCAGAATCTGAAGGCCTCTATCGATGAGAGCGGCGCCGTGGTGACTAGCGACCGTTTGCCAGTCTTGCGCGCCTACCGGGCCCATTTTGAGCCCTTGTTTCAGAACCTGATCGGAAATGCGATCAAATACCGCGGTCCGGAGT
>Ga0182024_10009681_pt1 | contig 19859 bp, 17 predicted proteins | sample P32metaG_FD_120480 | JGI IMG/M metagenome (GOLD analysis project Ga0182024, IMG submission 120480) | Permafrost microbial communities from Stordalen Mire, Sweden - P3-2 metaG (Illumina Assembly) | ecosystem: Environmental > Terrestrial > Soil > Wetlands > Permafrost | place: Sweden: Stordalen... | reverse complement strand
GACGCTGTTCTATTCGGCGACGATGCCGCCCGAGATCAAGCGCCTGACCGACCAGTTCCTGCACAATCCGGAGCAGGTCGAGGTGTCGCGGCCGGCGACCACGGTGGCCGGTCTCGTGCAGGAGATTGTCGAAGTGCCCGCCAACGATTGGGCCAAGCGCGAAGCGCTGCGGCGACTGGTGCGCGAGAATCCGGTGAACAACGCCATCGTCTTCTGCAACCGCAAACGCGACGTCGACGTCGTGGCGCGCTCGCTGCTGAAGCACGGGTTTTCCGTGGCACCGTTGCACGGCTATCTCGACCAGGCCATCCGCACCAAGACGCTCGATTCCTTCCGCAATGGCGAAATCCAACTTCTGGTTGCGAGCGATGTGGCGGCGCGCGGTCTCGACATCCCCGCCGTCTCGCACATCTTCAATTTTGACGTTCCGTTCCATGCCGACGACTACGTGCACCGCGTCGGGCGCACCGGTCGCGCGGGACGCCAGGGCCATGCGCTCATGCTGGCGACGCCGCGAGATGCGAAACTCGTGGACGCGATCGAGCAGCTGATCGGCCAACCCATCGATAGCCGGAGAATGGAAAATCTCGAAGTCCGCGAGGATCTGGGACATTCGCGCGGCCGTCCTCACGGCGAGCGCAGCGCGAACGGACGCAGGCCGTCTCGCGCGTCGCGCGGCCAGAGCCATGCAGCGGCGAGCACCAACGGCCATCACACGCCAACAACAAGTCAGCACGCGGCGAAACCGCACCAGCAGCCAGCGGCCACCAAGACTTCCGACCCGCCTCCGCCCCGGCGGGAGCAATCGCACGCGGCGCCACGCCAGGCCCGCGAGCACGACGCGCCAGATCTCAACCAACTGCCGGCGTTTCTTTTGAGGCCGGTGAAGCTTCCGCCAGCGGACAAGCCTGCCGCGCGCAAGCCGAAGAAAGTTGCCGAGGCGACGCCTTAAGCGTCAATCGCTTCGGCGACCCCTCACCCGCTTCAGAACAGAATTCACCCTCCGTATCTGCAGCCCTCACAAGGGGAGAGTGGATTCGGAGCGTTGCATCAACGGCTTCAAATCAGCACGAGGCGTCCCCTCTCCCCTTGTGGCAGAGGGCTCAAGCACGAGGGCGCTGAACCTCCTCCGCGCAGGTGAGGGGTCGCGGCAGCGCTCCTATCCGTGCACCCGCACTTCCTTCCGCACGTGCTTTTCGGTCACTGCTGCGAGCCAGTCCATGAAGGCGAACAGGACGCCCGACATCAGGAATGTGAAATGAAGCACGACGAGCCAGACCAGCCTGCGCTCGTCGAGGCCCACTTCGGGCTCCAGCACGCTCATGAAGGCGCGCAGGAGCGAGATCGCCGATATTGCGACGATGGAGCCGATCAACTTCATCTTCAGGCCGGAGAAATCGAGCGTGCCCATCCAGGCGGGCCGATCTTCGCTGCCGTGCGTGTCGATCTTGGAAACGAAATTCTCGTAGCCCGAGAAAATCACGATGAGGACGAGGTTGCCCGCAAGCGACAGGTCGATCAGGGTCAGGACCGAAAGAATGATCTGCTCAACATCGAGCGTGAAGACGTTCGGAAGTGTGTGCACGAGCTCATTGATAAACGCGACAAGCAGCATCACCAGCGCGAGGATCAAGCCGAGATAAAACGGCGCCAGTATCCATCGCGACTTGAAAAGGCCGGCCTCGAGGAGTTCTTCGATGGAAAACCTGGCCATGACCGTCCACCGCGAATCGGCCCCAGATTCCATCACGACGCAGCCGCGTCGTCACCATTCCTCCCCCGCTTTTCACGGGGAGAGCCTGCCCCGCACTTGATGCGGGGTGGCGCGAAGCGCCGTCTTCCGCTTTCCTCCTCCGCCCTGCAGGGCACCTCCCTCGCGTGCGGGGGAGGAAAGGAAAGCGCGGATCAAGTTACTTCTTGCCTGCCTGGCGGTCGTCACGCCACCGTGAAATCGCGGAATTGCTTCTTCCCCGCGAGCGCCTTGCGATACTCCTCCTTGCTCAGGATGTTCTCCTCCAGCTTCATGTCGACGCGACAGTAATTGCGGAAGAACTCCACGATTCTATCCGGCGACGGCTGCACTTCGTCGCGGATGAAATTGATGTCAATGTTGATGCAGATCGCACCGACGACGCCGAATTCCTTCCGCACGATCGGGATCGTGGTGCATTTGAACCGGCGTGCGCCGATGTTCAGTTCGTAGTTCAGCTTGTCCTGTCCCAGATTGACGCGGCGCTTGAGGTCAACGAGCAAAGTCGTGGTTCCCATGCCGACGACGCGTCCGGTTACCTCTCCGCTTTCGATGGTGGCGATGGAATGGGAGGGATTCGATAGATCGTGAACCAGCACCTCGATGCCCATGTTGGGAAAGGTGCGCCCGAGAAGGCGCGCGATAATGTGGTAGTTCTCCAGAAACTCGCGCGTGTCGTCGGTAACGCCGGCGCCGTGATATTTCGCCAACAGGCGTTCATAGGCGCGAAGGTCGCTCGCGTTCAGCTGATCCTTCACGTTGTTCTGCTCGCCGATGAAGATGAGCTGCCGTGCTGCGCGGCTGTCGGTGTTGCGCAGGAAGTGATGCACGGCCAGTCGGAAATCCTTGAGGCTGAATTCGGCAAAATTTTCCGGCGTCGCCGCATAGGGATAGAAATCGTAGTCGTGAAGCGGCCGTCCGGTCAGGCGCCGCCTTTCCTGCAGGCGGCCGCCGACGAACCCCCCTGCCACGAACAGCGAGGATGCGGTCAAATCGGTCAGCACCGATCCGATCCATTCCGTTCCGAACATGGAAGCCCTCCCCTGCCACTTCGAAACCGATCATAGCAAATTCAGTCCCCGGCGCACCGCTTCCGCCGCGTGGCGCCGCCCCTTAAGGTGATCCGGCCGGGCCCTCGGAGAACACGCATGCGTAAGGAATTCGAACGGGTGCATCTCACCGCGCGCGGAAAAGTGGTGGTGTTGACGATGAACCATCCAGAAGTGCTAAACGCCATTTCTCCCCGGATGGCCGACGGAATGATGAAAGCGCTCGAATTTGCCGGCGACACGTCAAACGGCTTTCGGGCCGTCGTGATCACGGGTGAAGGCCGCGGCTTCTCTTCCGGCGCCAATCTCGCTGAGGCTTCCGGGCAATCGGATGGTCCCCGCGACGCGGGCAAGCATCTCGCGCAGCACTATCATCCCTTGTTGCGGCGTATCCGGGATTTGGAACTGCCGATCCTGACTGCCGTCAACGGCGTTGCCGCCGGCGTCGGCATGAGCATCGCGCTGATGGGGGACCTCGTTCTCGCCGCACGCTCCGCCTATTTCCTTCAGGCTTTCACTCGCATCGGATTGGTGCCGGATGGCGGCTCGACATGGCTGCTGCCCCGGCTGATCGGCCTCGCCCGCGCGCGCGAACTGTCCCTTCTGGCCGAAAAGCTCTCTGCCGAAACCGCGCTCGAATGGGGCCTAATCAACCGCGTCTGCAACGACGCGGCCCTTCTCGACGAAACCGTTGGGCTGGCCGAGCGACTGGCGGAAGGACCGACAATCGCACTCGCCGCCACGCGCAGTCTCTACTGGTCCAGCCCGCAAAACACCTATGAGGAGCAGCTCGACCTGGAGCGCCGCCAGCAACAAAGGGCCGGGTCGACTGAAGATTTCGTGGAAGGCGTCTCGGCTTTTCTCCAAAAGCGCCCCGCGCGATTTTCGGGACATTAGATTTCCGAATTTTCTCGCGATGCCGTGACTTGAAAGCTGCGCTGCGCTGGGCCATTAGTGCTCCCGCGCCCCGTCTGACGCGGGCTCGCGCATCGAAGATGCCTCCTCTCCCCGGAGTTCAACCATGAAACGAAGCCTCGCCGCGCTTGCGGTCCTTCTTTGCGCCACAGCGTCCGCTGTCGCCCAGCTGCCCGGCGGCCATCCGCAATATGGCGCCTGGGGTATCGACCTCACCGCGATGGACAAGAGCATCAAGCCAGGCGACGATTTCTTCGAGTTCGTGAACGGCAATTGGGAGAAAACCGCCCAAATCCCGCCCGATCGCTCCTCGGCCGGTGCATTTCAGGATCTGCGCATCCTCAGCGAAAAGCGCATGCGTGCGATCGTCGACGGGCTCGACGCAAGGCCTTATGGCGAGCTGAACGACGAAGAGAAGAAGCTGCGCGATTTCTACGACACGTTCATGGACCAAAAGCAGATCGAATCCCGCGGGCTTGCGCCGGTGAAAGGGAATCTCGCAACTCTCGCAGGGCTCAAGACGCTCGACGACGTGGCCTGGGCGATGGGCGCGGTGAAGCTCATGACGCTGGCGCCCTTCAATCTGAACATCGACGTCGATCCGAAGAATCCCAGCGCCTACGCGATCTTCATCACGCAGTCGGGCCTGGGAATGCCCAACCGCGACTACTATCTGCGCGACGACAAAGCCATCGTCGAAACGCGCGAGGCGTACAAGAAATATCTTGCCACGATGCTCGGATTGGCCGGGCTCCGCGACGCCCGGAAGCGCGCCGACAAGGTCTACGCGGTCGAGCTCGAAATCGCGAAGGCGCAATGGCCCAACGAAGATCGCCGCGACGTGGACAAGACCTACAATCCCATGACCGTTTCGGCGCTCGAGCAGCTCGCGCCGCAGTTTTCATGGAAGAAGTTTCTCGGCGCAGCGGGCGTAGGCCTCAGCTCGCCTCGCGGTGAAAGGCAGGTCATCGTCGCCGAGAAATCGGCTTTCCCCAAGCTCTCCGAGATCTTCGCGGCGACCCCCGTCAGTGTGTGGCGCGACTATCTCACTGTGCATTATCTGCACCAGGTCGCGCCGTACCTGCCGAAGAAGTTCGACGATTCGGATTTCGCCTTCTACGGCACGGTCGTGCAGGGCAATACGCAACAGCTCGACCGGCCAACGCGCGGCGTGCATCTCCTCGACAACAATCTGGGCGAGGCGCTCGGCAAGCTCTATGTTGCAAAATATTTTCCCCCGGAAGCCAAGGCGAAGGCGGAACAGCTCGTCTCCAACCTTCTCAAGGCCTATGACGCGGACATCCGCGTGCTGCCATGGATGACGGAGGCGACACGCCAGAAGGCGCTCGACAAGCTGCACCAGTTCACGCCACACATCGGCTATCCCGAAAAGTGGCGCGACTACTCCGCCTTTGCGGTTTCGCGTAACGCGCTGGTCGAAGACGTCGAGAACGGCACCCTCTTCGAATGGAATCGCGAACTCAAGCGGATCGACGGACAGGTGGACCGTTCCGAATGGGGCATGTCACCGCCGACCATCAATGCCTATTACACCCCCGTGTTCAACGCGATCTTCTTCCCCGCCGCGATCCTGCAGCCGCCCTTCTTTGATCCCAATGCCGACGACGCGGTCAATTACGGCGGCATCGGCGCGGTGATCGGCCACGAGATCAGCCACGGTTTCGACGACCAGGGCTCGAAATATGACGGCACCGGGACGCTCAACAATTGGTGGACGGCCGAGGACCGCAAGAATTTCGAGACGCGCACGAAAGCGCTGACGGCCCAATTCAACAGCTACGAGCCCCTGCCCGGCCTCCACGTGAACGGCGCGTTCACGCTCGGCGAAAACATCGCCGATCTGGCCGGCCTCACCATCACCTACAAGGCCTATCACATCTCGCTGGGCGGCAAGCCAGCGCCGGTGCTCGACGGCTACACCGGCGACCAGAGACTCTTCCTGTCGGTGGGACAGATCTGGCGTTCGAAATATCGCGAAGGCGCGCTGCGGGCGCAGATACTGTCGAACGAGCATGCGCCCGCGCATTTCCGCCCCCTCGGTGCGACGCGCAACATCGACGCCTGGTACGACGCCTTCGATGTGAAGCCGGGCGACAAATACTACCTGCCGCCCGACCAGCGCGTACATCTGTGGTGACCCCTCACCCACGCCTGAGCGGTTGACAATCCTCGTGCTCGGCCCCTCTCCCACAAGGGGAGAGGGGACGTTGCCTTCGTATTTTCCGGTGTTGATGCAGCACTCCGATTCCCCCTCTCCCCTTGTGGGAGAGGCGTGCAGACACGGGCGTTGAATTCTGCTCAGGCGTGGGTGACGGGTAGCGGCGCCGGTTCAGCACATCACGCGCGATTGTGTCTCCTTGCGGGTTGCCGCGCGTGCTTCTCTTTCACGCGCCTGCGCTGCTTGCGCAATGCGGTGGGCGATCTGAGCGCGACGTCGTAAGCCCGCCGCGCCCAGACAGATGCTTCTTCGGGCTCGTCATAGAGCCGCGACGGCATCTCATAATAGGACATCTCGACATCCGCGCCGTCGCGCGCGCGGTAATGCAGAGGCCCGCAGTCTTCCGCCGCAAACACCTTGCGGTTTTCCGCGTCGGTCTTCAGAAACACGCGCTCATCTGCGACAAGCCCGAACATCGTGTCTTCAATATACAAACCGTCGAAATTGAAAACGCGCCGAACCTCCACGGGCCCGAAACCCGAAAAGAGCTCCGCGACGAACGCATGATATTCAGTAGTCATGGGCCTATTCGGCCGCTTCGCCCTTCGCCGGCTCGAGCGTCACGGATTCGCCGCAGCCGCACGCGGCGGTCTGGTTGGGATTGTTGAATACGAAGCGCGCCGCGAGCTTGTCGCGGACGAAATCCATCTCGGTGCCGACCAGGAACATGATCGCCTTCGGATCGATGAAAATCCGCACGCCCCGGTCCTCCACCACTTCGTCGAGCGGACCCGCGGCTTCCGCATAATCCATCGTATAGCTCATGCCCGCGCAGCCGCCATTGGTGACGCCCACGCGCACGCCCGCATAGCGCCCCTCCGCCTGTTCCATGATGGCACGGATGCGTCCGGCGGCCGCGTCGCTCAGGCGGATCGGTTTTGGTCTCTCGCGTCGCGCGCGGATGGGCGTTAAGATGGTCATCCTCAATACATGTTCAGTTCGAGCTTTGCTTCATCGCTCATTTTCTCAGGGGTCCATGGCGGATCGAAGGTCATGTTGACAGTGACATCGCCGATCCCTTCCACGCCGACCAGGGCATCCTTCACCATCCCCGGCATCTCTCCCGCGACCGGACAGCCCGGCGCGGTCAGCGTCATCTCGACAGCCACGTCCTTGTTATCGGCGACATCCACCTTGTAGATAAGTCCGAGCTCGTAGATGTCCACCGGAATCTCCGGATCGTAGACGGTCTTGAGCGCCGCCACGAGCTTGGCCGTGAACGATTCGAGCTCTTCCGGCGGGAGCGTGGCGCTTGCAGCCTGCATGTTCAGCGGTTCGGCGCTCATTTGGTTTTCGCGGTTGTTCCGCCCTCCTCCAGCGCCGATTTCATGGTGTGCCAGGCAAGCGTGGCGCATTTGACGCGCATTGGAAATGCGGAAACGCCTGCCATCACGTCAAGCCGTTCGCGATCCTCGCCCTCAAGTGCCGTCGCGCTGTCACCCTTCACCAGGTGCAAAAATCCATTCATCAGCTTCTCGGATTCCGCAAGGGTGCGCCCCTTGACGAGATCGGTCATCAGCGAGGCTGAAGCCTGCGAGATGGCGCAACCGCGCCCTTCGAACGAGACGTCCTCGATGCGGCCGTCGCCGCCCACATGCAGATAGACTTTCACGCGATCGCCGCAGAGCGGATTATAACCCTCGCCGCGATGGGTGGCGTCCGCCAGCGCGCCGAAATGGTGCGGATGGCGGCTGTGATCGAGGATCACCTCCTGGTAGAGCTCGCGCAAAGACTCATCCATCGCCATCAGCCCAAAATCTTCCGCGCCTTGTGCAGCCCGGAAATCAGCGCGTCCACTTCTTCATGCGTGTTGTATAACGCAAAGGAGGCGCGGGTCGTCGAGGCGACGCCGAAACGTTCCATCAGCGGCTGGGCGCAATGATGGCCTGCCCTGACCGCCACGCCTTCCCGATCCAATATGGTGGCAACATCGTGGGCGTGCATCCCCGCCGTCTCGAATGACAGGATGGCGCCTTTGCGCCCGGCCGTTCCGATGATACGTGCCCAGTTGAGCTTTTCGATTTCCGCCGTCGCGTGCTCCAGCAAGCCCTGCTCATGCGCGCGGATCAGACCCCGGTCGAGCGCCGTCAGATAGTCGAGCGCGGCGGCGAGACCTGCCGCTTCAATAATGGGTGGCGTGCCAGCCTCAAAACGCGCCGGCGGTTCGGCATAGAGAACATTGTCACGCGTCACCTCGGCGATCATCTCGCCGCCGCCATTGAACGGCCGCATGGATTTCAGATGCGCGCGCTTGCCGTAGAGCGCCCCGATCCCGGTCGGTCCGTAGAGCTTGTGACCGGTCAACGCATAGAAATCGACGTCCAGGCCCTGCACGTCGACGCTCTCGTGTACGGCGGCCTGGCAGCCATCGGCCAGCACGGGCACGCCCTTGGCGTGCGCGCGCCGCACGATCTCCATCAGCGGCGTCACCGTGCCGAGCACGTTCGACATGTGCGCAAATGCGAGGAGTTTGGTCTGGGGACCGAGCGCGGCGTCTACGGCCTCGGGATCGAGCGATCCTTCGTCGTCCACATCGACCCATTTCAGCACCGCACCGTGGCGCTCGCGCAGGAAGTGCCACGGAACGATATTGGAATGGTGCTCCATCGTTGTGAGCACGATCTCGTCCCGCGGCCGGATGCGCGGAGCGAGAAAGGATGAGGCAACGAGGTTGATGGCTTCGGTGCCACCCTTCGTAAACACGATCTCGTCCACATGCGCGGCATTGACGAAGCGGCGCACCGTTTCCCGCGCGGCTTCGTAGCGCTGCGTTGCTTTGGCCGAGAGGTAGTGAACGCCGCGGTGGACATTCGCATATTCACTCGCGGTAAATTCCGTCATCGCGGTGAGCACCGCGCGCGGCTTCTGCGCTGACGCGGCATTGTCGAGATAGACAAGCGGCTTGTCATAGACCTGCCGCGAAAGGATCGGAAATTCCGTGCGGGCGGAAAACACGTCGAACACATCGTCACGCCGCAGATGAACGTTCATGAGACAGACTCCAGCGCTTTCGCCAGGCCGCTCTCCAGAAAGTCCCGAACCGCGAGACGCACATCGTCGCGATCGATCTCCAAGACCACTTCCTCGAGAAAGCCGTGGATGAGGAGGCGGCGCGCTTCGTTTTCCGGCAGGCCGCGCGAGCGCAGGTAGAAGAGCGAATCGGCATCGAGATCGCCGACCGCCGCCCCATGGGCACATTTCACATCGTCGGCGAGAATCTCGAGCTCGGGTTTCAAATCCGCTTCGGCACGCGTGCCGAGCAGAACCGCCTTCGCCGTCTGGCGGCTATCCGATCCATCGGCGCCTTTGCGCACCGTGATCTTTCCCTGGTAGACGGCGCGCGAATTTCCGCCCGCGACGTTCTTGAACAATTGGCGGCTCACCGTCTTGCCGGCCATGTGATCGATATGCGTCGTCACGTCGGCGTGCAGTTTCCCGCCGAGCACGATTGCCCCGCTCAGCTCGGCTTCCGCGCCTTCGCCCTCGAGCTCGATCGCCAGTTCCAACCGCGAAAGCCTGGCGCCTTTGTGCGAAAAATGCCCACGGTAACGCGCATCTCGCGCGACGCGCATGCCGATCTCCTCGACCTGCACGGCGTCAGGCGCCGAGTCGGCGAGCCGCACATGGGTCAGTTGTGCATTCGGCTCCAGCACGAGCTCCACACCGAGGTTGATCAGGCCGCGGCCTTTCCCGTGCGATTCCAGCAGAACCAGCGAGGCTCCCGGCTCCATCACCAACAGCAGCCGGCAATGAACGGCGTTCGCCTCTTGCAGGAATCCGAGATGAACCGGCGGAGTGGTCACAGCGGTCACGCGCATGGCAATCCCGCCGCGCATCATCGCGAGCGACGCTTCACCCATGGCGCTGCGCGAAAGCACCTCGCCATAATTCTGTCGCACCCAATCGGGCGCTCCGTCGTCAAGTTGACCAAGGTCGAACATCTCGATTCCCAATGGAATCTGTGAACTCGGCACCTGAGAACAGCCGTCTGCGATCGAGAGCTGGAAGGCTGAAACTGCAGCGAAGGGATTGCGATCCGAATGCAAAATCTGTTTTGGAGAAACCGCTGCGACTTGCCCCTCCAGCGCGCCGCGTAGATCGGTGTATTTCCATTGCTCGATTCGGCGATTGGGTATGCCCTCGTCGCGGAAGGTCTGCACGGCGCGCCGTCGCCGTTCATCAAGCCATGATGGCCGCGGAGCCGCTCGGCTCGCATTGTCGGCGGCAAAATCCTGCAGGAGAAATTCCTCGGTGGTTGCGCGCTCGTTCATGCGGCGTCGCGGGCCAATCCCGCATATCCCTTTGCTTCGAGCTCGTGCGCCAGTTCCTTCCCGCCTTCGGCGACGATACGGCCCTTGTCGAGCACATGCACGCGATCGGGAACGATGTAGTCGAGAAGCCTCTGGTAATGCGTGATCACCAGCATGGCCCGGTCCGGCGCGCGCAATGCGTTGACCCCGCCAGCCACAAGCTTCAGCGCATCGATGTCCAGCCCGGAATCCGTCTCGTCGAGGATCGCAAGCAGGGGCTTGAACAGTGTCATCTGCAGGATTTCCAGCCTCTTCTTCTCCCCACCGGAAAAGCCGACATTGAGGGCGCGCCTGAGCATCTCTTCCGGGACGTTGAGTGCGCTCGCAGCTTCGCGCACGGATTTCAGCACGCTCATGGCGTCGAGTTCTTTCTCCCCGCGGGCGCGGCGTTGAGCGTTGAGCGCGGTCTTGAGGAAATTCATTGTGGTGACGCCCGGTATCTCCACCGGATATTGAAACGCCAGAAACATTCCCCGCGTGGCGCGCTCTTCCGGGGTCAGCGGCGCGAGGTTTTTCCCTTGATAGAGAATTCGTCCCTCGGTGATCTCGTAGCCTTCGCGACCTGCGAGCGTATACGACAAAGTCGACTTGCCCGACCCGTTTGGCCCCATGATGGCGTGCACCTCGCCCGTGCGGATCACGAGACTAAGGCCCTTCAGGATTTCCTGGCCCTGAACCACGACATGCAGATTCTCGATCTCGAGCATGTTCATCCCACGCTGCCTTCCAGGCTGATTCCGACAAGTTTCTGCGCTTCGACTGCGAACTCCATCGGCAATTGCTGCAGAACTTCGCGGCAGAAGCCGTTGACGATGAGGGCCACCGCCTCCTCCTGCCCAATGCCGCGCGACAGACAATAGAAGAGCTGGTCATCGGCAATCTTCGATGTGGTCGCCTCGTGCTCGATCTGCGCCGAAGGATTGCGGCACTCGATGTAGGGCACGGTGTGGGCGCCGCATTCCTTGCCGATGAGAAGGGAATCGCATTGCGTGTGGTTGCGGGCCCCCGTCGCGCGGGGATGCACGCTCACGAGTCCGCGATAGGTGTTCTGCGCACGGCCAGCGCTGATACCCTTGGAGATGATCCGCGAGCGCGTGTTGCGGCCGAGGTGGTGCATCTTCGTACCGGTGTCTGCCTGCTGGAAATGGTTGGTGATGGCGATGGAATAGAACTCGCCGACGGAATCGTCGCCGCGCAGAATGCAACTTGGATATTTCCAGGTGATCGCGGATCCTGTCTCGACCTGCGTCCACGAGATTTTCGACGCGCGGCCGCGGCAGTCGCCGCGCTTGGTGACGAAATTGTATATGCCGCCGCGGCCTTCTTCGTCGCCCGGATACCAGTTCTGCACCGTCGAATATTTGATCTCCGCGCGGTCGAGCGCCACAAGCTCGACGACCGCCGCGTGCAGCTGGTTCTCGTCGCGCTTGGGCGCCGTGCAGCCTTCGAGATAGCTGACATAGGCACCTTCGTCCGCGATGATGAGCGTGCGCTCGAACTGGCCGGTCTCCGACGCGTTGATGCGGAAATAGGTGGAAAGCTCCATGGGGCAGCGCACGCCTTTCGGCACATAGACGAACGACCCGTCCGAAAACACTGCTGAGTTCAGCGTCGCGAAGAAATTGTCGGTGACGGGAACCACGGAGCCCAGATATTTGCGCACCAGGTCGCCGTGGTCGCGGATCGCCTCGGAGATCGGACAGAAGATCACGCCGGATTCGGCAAGTTTTGCCTTAAAGGTCGTCGCCACCGAAACCGAATCGAATACCGCGTCCACAGCGACACCCGCGAGCAGCTTCTGCTCGTGCAGCGGAATGCCGAGTTTCTCATAGGTCTCCAAAAGCTTTGGATCGACCTCGTCAAGGTTCGCAAATTTCGCCGACGATTTCGGCGCCGCGTAGTAATAGGCGTTCTCGTAGTCAATTTTAGGATAGTGCACCCGCGCCCAATTCGGTTCGCGCATTTCGCGCCAGCGCCGGAAGGCGCCGAGGCGCCATTCGAGCATCCACTCCGGTTCACCCTTCTTGGCCGAGATGAGACGCACCACGTCCTCGTTGAGACCCCTGGGCGCGCGGTCCATCTCGATGTCGGTAATGAAGCCGTACTTGTACCTGTCGCCCAGCGAGGCGACGCGTTCCCGTGTTTCCTGGATCGCCGCCATGTCAAGCTGCCTTTCGCGCGGAGATGCGCGTACCGAGTTTCTCGAGAGAAGCAAGCGTTGCATCGACATCGAATCCCGAGGAATCCCACCCCAGACTCATGCGCAACGCAAATCGCGCCAGATCGTCGGACACGCCCATCGCCTTTAGAACATGCGAGGGCTTCACCTTGCCTGAAGAGCAGGCCGCACCCGAACTCACCATCACCCCGTCGAGATCCAGCGCAATAAGCGCGGTTTCCGCGGCGATGCCCGGAAGGGCAAAATTCGACGTGTTGGCTGTTCGCTGCGAATTTTGTCCGAACACGATGGCGGCCGGAAAACAGTTCCGGAGACCGGATTCAAACACATTGCGCAACATTTCGAGGCGCGAGACGTCGTCGTCACCAACGGCTTTCGCGGCACCGCCGAAGCCCGCAATTCCGACCACGTTTTCCGTCCCCGCACGGCGGCTTCTCTCCTGTCCGCCACCGTGAATCTGAGCCGCGAACGGCGCATCCTCCTTCACCACCAGCGCGCCGACGCCCTGCGGTCCGCCAAGCTTGTGCGCGGAAATAGTCAGATAGTCGGCGTCGAGCGCGCGGAAATCCGTTGCGATCTTGCCGCAAGCCTGGACGGCGTCCACGAGGAGCAATCCGCCATGCTTCCGCACCAGTTTCGAAACTCTTGCGATCGGCTGAACGACGCCCGTCTCATTATTTGCCGCCATGACGGCGACCAACGTGCGCCCGCCGCTCTCCCGCAACAGATCGTGCAAAGTATCAAGATCGACGACGCCGTCCGGTGTTGCCGGAATTTTGGCTGTGCGGACGCCCGCGACGCGGGTGGAAATCTCCATCATCGTGCCCAAAATCGAATCGTGCTCGATTGCGGATGCATAAAGCCGCTCGACCGGAGTGCCTGATACCGCGGAACCGTAAACTGCACCCCAGACCGCGAGTGCGTTGGCCTCCGTCCCGCCACTGGTAAAGGTCACGTTCGCCGGATTTGCGTTTACGAGCAGTGCGACATGGTCCCGCGCGTCTTCAACAAGCGCGCGTGCCGCACGCCCCGAGCGATGCACGGACGATGGATTTCCATGAATTTCGCAGGCGCGCGCCATGGCCGCCCGAGCCTGCGGGCGAAGCGTCGACGTGGCGTTGTGATCAAGATAAGGCATCTGCGCGCCTCACGCGGCTTCCCGCGCTTCCGGTGCGGTCGAGTTGCGCGGATGTGCGCGTCCGAGCACCCGGCGCTCAACGACGTCAGCGAGAGAGACCGAAGACAAAAAGACATGAATCTGCCGCCCGAGCTCTTCCCACAAATCATGCGTAAGGCAGCGGGACATGGTGCCTGTGCAGCCTTTGGGGCTTCCCGTCTTGCAGCGGGTTGCGCTGATCGGCTCGTTCACCGCGAGAATGATGTCGGCCACGCGCAATTCTCCGGCGGGCCGGCTCAAGCGATAGCCGCCTCCGGGCCCGCGCGCGCTTACGACCAGGCCGCACTTTCTCAGTTTCGCGAAGAGTTGTTCGAGATAGGAGAGCGAGATCTCCTGCCGCTCGGCGATTTCGGCAAGCGATACGGGCTTGGCAGTCGCTTCCCGGCTGGCCAGATCCGCCATCGCCATCACCGCATAACGGCCCTTCGTGCTCAATTTCACAGGGCGAACTCCTTTATCCAGCGCATTCCGTGCTTGCTCTTGGGGGGCTCATTCGGTGTAGAAACGGCTCCCTCGGGCGAGGCGGCGCACCTGACATTTCGCGCCGGATATAAATTTTCCTACTGCGGCGGTCAAGAATTTGAGCAATCTGCTCCGAGAGATGGCGATTTTTGCAGGAAATTCAAGGGTTTTTCGGCCACTTGCCCACAATGCTTTTCCTGGTGAAGCAGTCTGGATTGAAATAAAGTATGTCATCCCCGCGAAAGCGGGGACCCAGGGGCAGCCGGTGAAGCTTTCATTCAGCGCGCAGACGCGTGCTGGCTGGGTTCTCCCCCGGTTTAACCGGGGGATCATCGTGGGAATGACACTTTGGGGACGGCGATGCATTCCGGTCGAAACACGCTTTAACGCGGGCGCGCGGGCCTGAACCCATGCCCGACATCATCCTGCCAGGTCCCGCCGGACGAATCGAAGCCCGCTACCAGCGCCAGAAAGTGCCAGGAGCGCCGATGGCGCTCGTGCTGCATCCACATCCGCAATTCGGCGGCACGATGAACAATCCGCTCGTCTACGATCTCTATCACATGTTTCTGCGGCTCGGTTGCACGTCGGTCCGGTTCAACTTTCGCGGCGTCGGCCGCAGCCAGGGGACATTCGACAGCGGCGCTGGCGAACTGTCGGACGCAGCCGCCGTGCTCGACTGGATGAACACGCTCTATCCCAATCCCACTTTCGTCTGGGTCGCGGGAATTTCCTTCGGCGCGTGGATCGGGATGCAGCTTCTGATGCGCAGGCCTGAAATCAGCGGCTTCGTATCGATTGCGCCGCCGGCGAGCATGTACGATTTCGCCTTCCTCGCCCCCTGCCCGGCCTCCGGCCTGATCGTTCACGGCACGAAGGACCAGGTTGTGCCGGAGCCCGATGTGCAGAAGCTTGTCGATCGCCTGACGGCGCAGAAGGGCATCAAGATCACCTACGCCAAGATCGACGGCGCCAACCACTTCTTCGACCGCCACGAATCCGACGTGCTCGAAGCGGTCGAAGCCTATGTGTCGAAGACCATGAGCTCGCCACGCGAAGGCCGTTGACGCCATGCCAGGCGCGCCTCCGCGTTTCCGCTCGGATTTCCTGAATACAATCGCCGCCCGCGGACAATATTACGACTGCACCGACCCGGCCGCACTCGATCGTCGTCTCGAGCAGGGCTGCGTACCCGCCTATATCGGATTCGACTGCACGGCGCGGAGCCTGCATGTCGGCAATCTGGTCCAGATCATGACGCTCAGGCGTCTGCAGCAGGCGGGACACAGGCCGATCGTGCTGATGGGCAGCGGCACCACCAAGGTCGGCGATCCTTCCGGACGCGAAGAGACGCGCCAGCTCCTGACCCAGGAGCAGATCGACGCGAACAAGCGCGCAATTCTCGTCACCTTCGAACGGTTTCTTTCCTTTGGCGGCGGACCGACGGGCGCGATCATGGTCGACAATGCCGAGTGGCTCGACCGGCTCGAATACATCCCCTTTCTGCGCGACGTCGGCCGTCATTTCTCCATCAATCGCATGCTGACGATGGACAGCGTGCGACTACGGCTCGAGCGCGAGCAGCCGCTGAGTTTTCTCGAATTCAACTACATGATCCTACAGGCGTGGGACTTCGTTGAATTGCATCGCCGCTACCAGTGCCTGCTCCAGTGCGGCGGTTCCGACCAATGGGGAAACATCGTCTCCGGGATCGATCTCGCGCGCCGGATCGACGGCGTTGAGCTGTTCGGACTGACCTCGCCGCTGATCACGACATCGAGCGGCGCCAAGATGGGCAAGACTGCCGTGGGCGCGGTATGGCTCAACGCCGACATGTGTTCGCCTTACGATTACTGGCAATACTGGCGCAACACCGAAGACGCCGATGTCGGACGCTTCCTGCGTCTGTTCACCGATCTGCCGGAGGACGAGATTCTTCGCCTCGAAACTCTGCAGGGCGTCGAGCTCAACAGCGCCAAGAAAACGCTGGCGACCGAAGCGACCGCACTTTGTCACGGACGGGACGCGACGGAAAAGGCCGCCGACACTGCCCGCCGGACGTTTGAGTCGGGAGAATTCGCCGAAGGCCTTCCCACTTTCGAAATCGCGCGGACAAGACTCGAGGAAGGATTCCTCGTCGCCAATCTCGCCCAGCTGATCGGCTTGACCTCGTCTTCCGGCGAGGCCCGACGTTTCATCCAGTCCGGCGGCCTGCGCCTCAACGGCGCTCCCGTCACGGACGTGACGGCCGCAGTCGGCCTCGCTGACCTGACGCCCGAGGGTGTGATCAAGATCTCCATCGGCCGAAAGAAACACGCGCTGGTCAGGCCGGTGTAGAGAAGTACAGTTTGAACAGACCGCTTGCGCCGCCACGATCGCAGCCGTGGTAATAAGTACGCTATCCCCGTATTCTAGAGCGTACTCTCGTTTGTTCCCTGATGTTGGGAGAGGAAAGGTGCAGCTCTGTTGGAGATCGGCATAGCGTGGATGGGGTATCATTGACCTCGGGGTAGAACGCTTCTGGCCTTGGGGGTTTCTCGGCATTTTGCTACTATGGCGATGAAGGCTGGCGAAGGGGACGGGTCATGGCCGTGAATTTCCACGTACGAGAATTTTCGATTGCGCTTTCAGCAATTTTGCTGCTGCTGAGCCCAGCCAGCGCATAAGCCGTCAAAACGGAGCCTCCCATGTCTTCCGCGCCCGTAGTATTTTTCGACGTCGCCGGCCCGGACGCAGCGAAGCTAAGAAGTTTCTACTCGGAGAATTTCGGGTGGGCCTTCGATGCCGCAAATGGCATCACAACGCCCGGCCTGAAAGGCACAATACGCCAGGACCCGGCAGAAACTCTGATCTATCTGGGCGTTTCCGACATCGACGCCGCGCTGAAGAAGATCGTGGCGTCCGGCGGCACTGTTGTCCTGCCGCGAACAGTGGTGCCCAAGGTCGTGATCTTTGCGCTTTTCAAAGACCCTGCGGGAAATCGCATGGGACTTGCGGAGACGGGCAAATAAAAAGGCGCGTATTGTTGAAAATACAGGTTGAAAATACAGGGACATGAAATTGTATTACCGCTTGCGGGTGGCGGCCAATCTACGAGCCAATTCCGAAGTCTCGCTCAAAGCGCGCAATCCAGACGGATCCGGCCTTCGGTAACGAGTCAACCGCCCCCGTTAACTTAGCCGACCTGTAATAAGTTTCTGTGGATAGTAGCGAATGTGCGCAAAGAAATTGTTGGGCTCCAAATGGCGTTGATCGATACAAGCATGCTGCCCGTCATCGAACGGCTCCCGGGGTGGCGCGGCCGCTATTTCAATTCGCCCAGCATGACCTTTGCCCATTATGAGTTTGACGCCGGCGCTACAATTCACGAGCACTCCCACCCGAAGAAGAGGTCTACGAAGTCATCGAAGGCGAACTGGAAATCACTGTGGCTGGAGTCGTGGAGCGGGTGAGACCCGGGATCGTCATGGTCGTCCCGCCCAATACACGTCACTTTGTGCGTGCGATTACAAATGGGAACCTCATCGTAATCGATCACCCGTTGCGCAAAATGACGTGAGACGTACGATACGATCCACTCATTCGCCTACTGCGTCTGTTTCGCCTGCACCGGTGGCGCGGCGGGCCTCGCCGGCGCGGTGGGGGTGGAGCCTTCGAAGATGCGCCGCAAGATGCCGGGCGTCAGCATCGAGAGCGGGTTTGTGCTGAGTTTCGGCTCGTCGAGATCGCCGCGCACGCTATAAGTTACCCCGAACAGCCCCTCGCCTTTCTTCGAGACGAACACGTCTCCCAGAACAGGAATGACTCCGAGGATCCCGTTGATGCCGTACATCGGCGCCATGGCGCCCTGGAGCGCGATCTGGTTGGAGCCGCGGTCGACATAGCCGTCCGCGGTCACGCCGACGGAAGGTCCGGACGCACGCGCGTCGTGGATGTCGATGACATCGTCATTGACGCGGAATGGAATGTCGATGCTGGAGATCGAAATACCCTGTCCCTGCATCAGGTCGACGACTCCTCCCGGGGATCCCGACGAAAACAGCCGTGTGAAAAACGCCTGGTTGAGGACGGTGCAGTTCTTGATCGTCACCACGCCGGAATATTCGGGCACGCCCGGATCCTTGCGCGAAGCCGCGGCCGCCGACGGCATGGTGGCATTGAGGTTCAGTTCGCCACCCCTGATGCTCGCCATGCCGAACAATCCCTTGACCAGTGTACCGGCATCCCCCGCCTTCATGGTGAGACGGCGCTGATTTCCTTCCGGCGCCACGCTGATCGATAGCGGCGAACCGGCGAGACCTCCGGTCGCGGAAAGCGTTCGCGGATGCTGGCCGGCGCCGCTCGCGTCAAGAGCAAACGGCGTGACGCTGACTCCGTTGTGCAAGACGAGGCGATCGACCTTTACGCTCACGTGAAACGGTTCGTTCGTTTCGCGGGTGCTTTCATTCGCGCTCGTCGCGGATTTCCGCTTGCCGATCCCCGAGGCATCGAGCGAGCGGCCCGCGATCGCAATATCGAGGCCGCTGGAAGGCTGCTCTTTCATCGTCACCGCGAAATCGTTCGCGGCGCCCGCGCGCACATTCGGAAGATTCATAGTCTCGAGCGAACCACCCGCGAACGAAGCATTACCGCGCGCCACAAGACTCGGCCCGTCGATCGAAAGATCGGCCGCGCGAAGGTCTCCGTTGGCGTCCAGTTTTGCCGATATCTGGGCGCTGGCGGGAGTTCCGGGTGGCTTTTTCCATGCCAGCATGTCCAAGCCGAAACTCGCTTCGGTGAGATCGAGATGAACCAATGCCCGCCCAATGGTGCCGCGATGGCCGGTGAGCGCAGCATCGATCCCGACCGGGCCCGACACGAGCTTGCCGAGAGGCAATCCGAGCGCCTCGCGCGCTGCGTCGTCCAGCGTGCCGCGTAGCGATACTTGTGTGGTAATCGGACCTCGCGGCTTGAATGCCTCGAGCCAATCCATTTCGAGATTGACCCCGCCGATTCCCACCTTTCCTGTCGCGCGCAACTGGGTGTTATCCACATTGAAATCGAGCGTCCCGTTCGAGATTTTCGTATGCGGCCCGAGCGAAATGGCAAACGCGCTGGCTGTTCCGCTGACAGAGACGCCGACCGAATCAATTGTCTCGCCGCGAATCGTCGGCACGCGGAACGACACATCGAACGCACCCACGCCCTGCGCCGAACTCGAATTGATGTGGAATCGCGTCGGATATTGCAGCGGTTTCATGTCGAGCAAGGCGAGAATTTGCGGCACCTGACCCGTGACATGCGCGGCGATGTTGGCCGGCGTGCCATCCACATGCAGTTCCGCGATCGTCACGCGGCCATGAGTCACGGAGAGGGGCCCGACGGCGGCGGAGTCGACATCGGCTTTGAAGGTGTCGCCGCTCAGATTTGCGGTGCCTGCGACATTGGTGAGCGGGGTCAATCCATTCACATAGCGAATCGTCGCGCCAACGAGTGGAAATGTGACGGAGAGCGCTTCGTCGGGAAGCGCGGGACGGCCGAACGCGCCAGCAGGAATTTTCGCGTGGACGAGAACCGGGCCAAGACGTCCCGACGAGACTCTTTCCGAAATCCACGCACGCGGGCCCGGCACGACCCGTAGCGGCCAGTATGAGAGCAGATCGCGAACGGCGATGGCTCCAATCCTGCCGTCGAAATTCAGCTCCGGAGATTCGTTGGCAGCAAGAACCATGCGTCCCGCAAATGTCGCCGATAGCGGTCCTCCCGAGAGGAGTCCCTCCTCCACGAGGATGCTGTTGT